>PPYF01219889.1_pt1 | contig 20273 bp, 18 predicted proteins | sample 1559871 | NCBI WGS metagenome assembly PPYF01 (sample SAMN08240021, study PRJNA423297) | Human gut metagenome, whole genome shotgun sequencing project. | reverse complement strand
CGCGCGCTCGAGCTCGCTGGCCACCAGGTTGTGAGCCTGCGCGAACCGGGCGGCACCGCCATCAGCGAAAAGATCCGCGCCCTGCTGCTCGACCCCGCCAATATGGCGATGGGCGACACCTGCGAGTTGCTGCTCTACGAGGCTGCGCGTGCCCAGCTGGTGCACGAGGTCATAGCCCCCGCCCTTGCGGCCGGCAAGGTGGTCCTGTGCGATCGCTTCTACGATTCCACGACCTGCTACCAGGCGTTTGCCGATGGCCTCGACCGCCAGATGGTGCGCGACGCCAACAACCTGGCCGTCGCGGGAACGCACCCGGCGCTCACACTCGTCTACCACATCACGCCCGAGCAGGCGGCGCTACGCATGGCAGCCCGTGGCGCGGCAGATCGCATGGAGGCTAAGGGCATGGCATTCCAGGAGCGTGTGTACCAGGGATTTTGTGCCATTGCTGCCGAGGAGCCAAACCGCGTAAAGCTCATCGACGCCACTACGACCGTCGAGGAAGTTTTCGAGAAGACGGTCGAGCAGGTTCGCGCGTACGGTCTCGATATCCCCCAGGATGCTGTCGCCGCCGCGCTTGCCAAGGAGGCCGAGTAACATGGCCCCCGCTCAGGCAAGCCTGCTGGCCAAGCTCGACACCCAAGAGCGCGTGCGCGACTTTTTGACCAATGCCGTCGCTAGCGGTCGCGCGTCGCACGCCTACCTGTTTTTGGGCGCGCCCGGCGCGGGCAAGCTCGACGCCGCGTGGGCGCTCGCCCAAGCCTTCCTGTGCGAGCAGGACGGCTGCGGCGCATGCGACAGCTGCGTGCGCGTTGCTCGGCATACGCATCCTGACGTGCACTATTACACGCCCGAGAGCGCCACAGGTTACCTCATCGCCCAGACCCGCGAGCTGCTCGACGACGTGCCGCTGGCGCCCATCCGCGCCAAGGCAAAGGTCTACATCATCGACCGTGCCGAGCAGCTGCGCGCCAACACCGCCAACGCGCTGCTCAAAACGCTCGAGGAGCCGCCCGAGGGCGTCATGTTCATCCTGTTGGGTACCTCGGCAGACGTGATGCTGCCCACCATCGTGAGCCGCTGCCAGTGTGTGCCGTTTCGGCTGGTGTCTCCCACCGTGGCCGCGCAGGTCGTGAGCCGCGCCACCGGGCAGGATCCCGCGCGCTGCCGCATGGCCGTCGCCGTGGCGGGAAGCCCCACGCGTGGTATCGAGTTCCTCAAGAGCGCCGAGCGCCAGGACGCCCGTCGCCAGATGATCCGTGCCATCGACTCACTCATTGCCGCCGACGAGGCCGATGTACTCAGCCGTGCCAAGTCGCTCATCGTCGCCGTCAAGGCGCCGTTGGCCGAGGTCAAGTCCACGCAGGAAAAGGTGCTCGAGCAAAATGCCGACTACCTGTCGCGTGGAGCATTGAAGCAGCTTGAGGACCGCAACAAGCGCGAACTCAACGCGCGCGAGCGTTCGGGTATCATGGAAGCGCTGGCGAGCGCGCGGACGCTCATGCGCGACGTGCTGCTGACGCTTCAGGATGAGGCGGCCGACGTCGTGAACGAGGATGTGCGCGACACGATCGGTCGGCTTGCCGCCGCGACCAATGTTGCGGGTGCCACCCAGGCGCTCGAAGCGGTCGCAACCGCCGAGCGCAACATCGCCAGAAACGTTACTCCCCAGCTGGCCATCGAGGTCATGCTGTTCGATATCAGGAAGGCACTGAAATGCCGTTAGTCGTACCCGTTAAGTTTACCTACGCCTCGCGCGACCTGTGGTTCGACCCGCAGGATTTGGATATCCTCGAGGCCGATTATGCCATCTGCTCCACCGAGCGCGGAACCGAGATCGGCCTGGTCACGGCCGATCCCTTCGAGGTACCGCAGGACGAGATCGGCCAGCCGCTCAAGCCCGTGCTGCGCGTGGCGAGCGACATCGACCTGCAGCTTGCCGATGATCTGGCCATCCAGGGCGACGAGGCCATGGTCGATTTCCGTCGCCTGGTCAAGGAGCTCGACCTCGAGATGAAGCCGGTCGGCGTGGAGTACCTGTTTGGCGGCGAGAAGGCCGTGTTCTACTTTGCGGCCGAGGAACGCGTCGATTTTCGCCAGCTCGTCAAGGATCTGTCCTCGACGCTGCACATTCGCGTCGACATGCGCCAGATCGGCGTGCGCGACGAGACTCGCCTGGTGGGCGGCTATGCCCAGTGCGGCCAGGAGCTCTGTTGCACGCGCTTTGGCGGACAGTTTGAGCCCGTCTCGATCCGCATGGCAAAAGAGCAGGACCTGCCGCTCAATTCCTCCAAGATCAGCGGCGTTTGCGGCCGCCTGATGTGCTGCCTGCGCTACGAGTTCGAGGCCTACAAGGACTTTAAGAGCCGCGCGCCCAAAAAGAAGACGCTTATCGATACGCCGCTCGGCAAGGCGCGTATTCAGGAATATGACACGCCGCGCGAGCAGCTGGTGCTGCGCCTGGAGAACGGCAAGGTCTTTAAGGTCAACCTGGCTGATATGACCTGCTCGGAGGGCTGCAAAAAGAAGGCCGCCGAGCAGGGCTGCAGCTGCCGCCCCGACTGCGTGACGCGCGACGTGCTCGAGCGCATCGAGTCGCCCGAGATGCGCCTGGCGCTCATGGAGCTCGACCGCGAGAACGGCGTCGACGTGGGCGATGGCCTGTCGAGCGCCGACCGTCTTGCTGGCACGTCGATGCCCAAGCGCCGTCGTCGCGATGCCGATTCCGATGCCCGCGCCGGTCAGGGGCAGGGCGAGGGTCGTGGCCGCGGAAAGGGCCGTGGCAATGCCGCAACGCCTGAGGCCGAGGAGGCCGCCGGTGGCCGTCGTCGTCGCAAGCGCGCGGGCTCGGGCGATGTCGGCGAGGCCGCTCCCGCAGGCAAGAATTCCCCCCGCGAGCGCGAAGCTCAGCAGCCTCAACAGCAAAATCGCGGCGGTGGCATGAATCCCACGCGCCGTCGCCGCCGCCATTTGTCGAGCGAGGAGCGCGAGGACGCCTTCCGCGCCGCAGCCGCTCGCGAAGCCGGTGCCGCCCCCAAGGGTGGTTCGGGTTCCGATACGCCTGCCGACAAGGGTAGCAAGCAGCGCAACGATGACGAGCGCGCCCCGCGTCCGCGTCGTCGCCATTCCTCGGGCACGCAGCAAAAGCCCTCGGTGCCCTCCGTTGCCGATCAGGTCTCGGATGGCGAGGTCAAGGTCACGCGTCGTCGCCCCGGAGATGGCGAAGGGGCGGCTGCCAAGGCCGCGCGCGGCGCTGCTCGCGACGAACGCGAGTCGCGCGAAGATCGTGGTGGCGAGGGTTCGGCCGACCAGGGCCAGAAGCGCCGTCGCCGTCGTCGTTCCCGCAAGCCGCGCCAGGATGGTGGCGAGGGTTCGACCCCGTCTTCGTCTGCACCACAACCGCCTACCGGCGAATAGCGCCCGCAAACGGATTTAACCTGCCTGACCCCAAACGCGTCGGGGTACCATAGCACTGAATCAACAACCCTCCCTGCGACCGAACGTAGGGAGGGTTGTGTCGTGAAGAGATATTTGAATGTGTTGGGATGCCTGCAAGGTGCCGGCATCCTGCCGTTTGCGGACGAATTGCTACCGTTTGCCGAGCTGGCGGCGTACGAGGCGCTTGAGGCGTTGTCGCCTACGCGATGCGCCGGCTGCGAGCGCTCCGGCGCGCTTATTTGCCAAGACTGCTTGGCGGCGCTTGCGCTCATCGACCCGCGGCATAGCTGCACTCGATGCGGCGCCCCGTTTGGAGACTTGCTGTGCACCGAGTGCTCGGTCGAGGGTTCGTCCTCGGCGATGGCCGAAGCACTCGACCGGTGCCTGGCATGTGCCGTTTACGCGCATCCGCTGCCGCGGATCATTAAAGCGTACAAAGACGCGGGCGAGCGACGCCTGGCGCCGTATCTGGCAGAGCTGCTATACGACACCGCCTTACATGCCCAGGTCGCGGCGCCCGAACGCTTAGGCGGTGTGTTGTCCGGCGCCGATGCGGTGGTGTTTGTGCCCGCGACTGCGGCGGCGTTTCGGCGACGCGGCTTCGATCATATGGAGGCCATCGCGCGCCCATTTTGCGAGCTGTCGGGTGTTCCGTTGCTCGACGCCCTCGTTAAATACGGCCATGGCGACCAGCGTGAACTCGGCCGTGAAGAACGCCGTGAACGCGTCCGAGGCATGTACGAGACCGTTGAGGACGTGCGGGGCCGCCGCCTGCTGCTTATCGACGACGTTATCACCACGGGTGCGACGATGGCAGCGGCTTCGGCGGAACTCAAGCGCGCCGGTGCCGCGGCCGTTGATGGCCTCGCTATCGCACGTGTTTGGTAGGGGTGGTTTTGTGGCAGTGAAGATTGAGCGGCGCAACGAGCCGACAGGCGAACAGCTAGCGGCTTCCGTAATCCTAACAGGCGCTTCAGCGCTGCGCATGATGCGCGCCGAGCGCCGGCAGATGGGCTATATCAGCTGGAAGGACCTCAATCCCGATGAAGAGCGCCGTGTGCTGCGCACGTCGTCGCCCTCGACCGAGGACATCTATCTTCCCGACTTGGTGCGAATTGGAGCCGCAAGCGGCGAGGTGCAAGAGGATTTGTGCTTGCTGGTGGGATCTGCGGCGCAGCGCCGCCGCATGCCTAGCGTAGGCTGGTCCGTGTGTTCCGGGTTGCCCGCCGGCTCGATTCTAGAGGTGGAACCGGGGGTGTACAGCTTGTCTCCCGAGGCCCTCTGCCTTGCCGTTGCGCGCGAACTTGGCTGTATCCAGGCATTTGCCCTGGCCCAGGAGCTGTGCTCTAAGATTTCACTGAGCGACCGCGGGAAGTATCTGCCTCCCTACACCTCGCCTGTTACGAATAAACTTGCAAAGGACAAGGACCAGCCAGCAGACGTGGGCTACTTTGAAGTCGAGCCGGCGCTGACGCCCGATCGCCTGGCAGATTACCTTGCGGCATGCAAGGGGAATGTGGCCAAACAGCTGCTGCGTCTGTGTCCCTACCTGTCAGAAAACCTGCTCTCGCCCATGGAGTGCATCATGCTCGCTCTGTTTTCGCTTCCGTTTTCCTATGGCGGATTTGACTGCGGTCCCTTTAAGACCGACTACAAGATCGAGTTCGATGACCGCGCGCAGGCAATCTCGGGGATGCCGCATGCAGTTTGCGATGCGTATCAGGAAGCAGCCCGGTTTGACCTTGAATACAACGGTGAGCTGGGCCATTCCTCTCGGAGGGGACGTATCCATGATGAAAAGCGCAACACGGGCTTGATTACTATGGGAATCGAGGTCGCGACGGTCAATAGCGAAATGCTCTGTGACATGGAAGCGATGGAAGCGCTCGCATGGCGCATGCACCAGCGTATGCGAAAGCGGTACCGGAATCGTGTCGATGCCCGCAGGAAGAAGCAAGAGGCGTTGCTTAACACGCTGCGGGCGTGTTTTGGGCTTAAGCCGGTCTAATTCACGTCGAAAATAGGGGGTTAATCATATGCCCTGGCCAAAATATGGCAAATATGAGTACTGTCACTAAATCAGTAACAGCAAAATCAAGGAATTTAGGACTCGGAGGCGGCATAAAGTAAGAAGATAATAAACAAATGTGGAATAACTAAGCATCAGGTTAGCGACATTGAGCGCAAAATCTGTCCGAGAGGCCAAAATTGCCTGTTACTAAATTGGTGACAGTACTCATATCTGCCATTTTTTGGCCACGGCACCCTAGGAAGGGTGCCCCGGAGCTCCCCATAGGGGAGCTCCGGGCTTCACAGAGGCACGAATAGCCCACTCCGACCTGCGAAATCTGTACTCGCGATGCGAATGACGCCCCTAACCTTAAACTTTAGCTTGAACTTAGCTATAATGCGCTACGTTCCTACCAGGCTGTGGTTGCGGACGGACGAAATGCCCGTCCTAGTCCAAGACAGACGCGGTCAAAGGGATCCACGTAAGCGACCGCGTGCGCGCGGCGCGATCATGGCGCGTCCTAGATGTAAGCCGCACCGTCCGTTCTACTTTCTTTGGGGCAATACCGCCTCGCGGGCGAGCGGGCCAGTCGTGAAGGTGGCTGCGGCCTCCCGAGCAAACACCCCGGTGCGCAAGTGTGGGGTCAAATACCAGGTCAGCTGGTGGGAACAATCTGATATTTCGTGCAACGCACGGATCGTATACGACACAGAAGGCAGGGTAGTGGACATGGTGAGGGGCAGCTTGATGCACGCGGCTCGGTTAGGTGCTGGGACCGCAGCGGTCATCGCCGTTTTGGGCCTGAGCGGATGCGCGTTCAACCCGCTGTCTACGTTCACGACTCCCACGATCGACCAGATCGAGTACGAGACCGTCACGCCCGCGGTGTCGGATGATGCCCTGGTCACCCCCGGTACCCTGACGGTTGCCCTCGATACCTCCGATGCGCCGCAGGCCATGCAGGGCGCTGACGGCGAGCTCACGGGGTATGCAGTCGACGCTGCCCGCGCCCTCGCAAGCCGCATGGGCCTTAAGGTCGCCTTTGTCGATGCGTCCTCGGCAGGTTCCGCGCTCGGTGACAAAAAGGCTGATATCTTTATCGGCGAGATCAACTCCACGGATGGGGACGTTAGCTCGCTCGGCACCTGCCTGTACGATGCCGCTTCCGTGTTCGGTAAAACCAGCGATGGTGGGTCGCTAAGCGTTTCCACCGATACCCTTAACACGTCTACTCTGGGTGTCCAGATGTCCTCGGCCTCGCAGGAGGCGCTTGCTAAGCAGAGCATCACCGCCAACCAAAAGACCTACTCCAACATCAACGAGTGCTTTGAGGCACTCGAGTCCGGCGAGGTCGACTATGTAATCTGCGACTCCACGGCCGGCGGCTATCTTGCACGCCTGATGAGCGAGGTCTCCTATGTCGGTGCGCTCGAGGCGCCCTCGACGCTTGGTGTTGCGGGCCTCTCGTCCAATGACGAACTGTGCCGTGCCGTGAGTGATGCCCTCGACGACATCACGGTCGACGGCACGCTCGAGGCGGTTCACTGCGTCTGGTACGGCCAGATTCCCTACGACCTCACCACTAAGACGGTTTCGGGCGCTAACGTGCAGCCGGGCGACTCTGAGTCCAGTGAGACCACGTCCTCCGGCAGCGAGTCCTCCGATTCCAACAATGAGACCGCATCCTCCGAGGACAAATCGTCCAGCCAGGAAGGCACCATCACTGACGACGACATTAACAAACTTAATAGCTAGTTATTGCTAGGGGTGGCGTCTCCTATGCGCTAGGAGGGACGCCTCTTCACGGTTTCAACACGCATCGCCGGGCTCTCCCAACAGGGGAGCCCGGCTTTTTCGTTTCCATAAAACCAGCAGGTCAAAGACATTTTTTAGGTGCAAAACCAAAGTCGCCGTCGCTCTTCCATAGCGCACTTTGCCACAGAAAAGTGCGAGACTTCGGTATGCGGTATCAAGCAGTCGTTATTCGGGTCTTTAGGAATCCGCGTGATTAAATGCACGGCAATGGGTACATAGCCAGTACAGTAAGTCCCCGAGGCAGATTGGAGCCACGTATGGATATCAAGGTTTCTGGACGCAAGACGACGGTAACCGATGCTCTGCGTGCGCATGTGGATGAGAAGATCGGCGAGGCGCTCAAGGTTTTCGATATCGAGCCCATGACGGTCGACGTTGTACTTCGTTATGAGAAGAACCCCTCGAACCCCAACCCGGCAATCGTCGAGGTTACGGTTCGTGCCCGCGGTTCGGTAATTCGCGTTGCCGAGCACGGTGCAGATATGTACGCCGCCATCGACCTCTCTGCCGATAAGGTCACCCGCCAGCTGCGTAAGTTCAAGACCAAGGTCGTGGACAACCGCCAGGGCGGTGCCAGCGCCGCGGATGTCGCGCCGGTCGAGCGCGTCGAGGATCTGGCCGACCTGCTGCTGCCCGAGGAGGAGGACGACCTGCTCGTCCGCGAGAAGGTTATCGACGTCACCCCGATGACTGAGGAGCAGGCGCTGGTGCAGACCGATCTGCTGGGCCACGACTTCTACGTGTTCGAGAACGCGACGACTGGCCTCATCAATGTGGTGTATCACCGTAAGAATGGTGGATATGGCATCATCAAGCCCCGCATCGAAACACTTGACGAGTAAAATACGTTAACTTGCATGAGTTAACGGTTGGCGGCCATCCCATGCGGGTGGCCGCCTTTTTACGTAAGGAGTCGCTTTGATGGACAAGGCCGCATCTACCGGTCATTCGGACCGTTGCCGCATCGTCGTCGATACCTGCTGCGACTTTAGCCCCGAGGTCGCCGCGAACCTCGATGTCGATATCCTGGGTTTCCCCTTCATTATCGATGGCGAGGAGCGCACAGACGACATCTGGTCGAGCATCACGCCCAAGGAGTTTTACGACCGCATGCGCGCCGGTGCCCGCGTGTCCACCTCGGCTGTGTCGCTCGGTCGCTATATCGAGTTCTTTACCGAGTGCGCCAAAGAGGGCACGCCCACGGTCTACCTGTGCTTTACCTCGGCGCTGTCGTCGAGCTACAACTCCGCGTGCCAGGCGGCGGACGCCGTGCGTGCCGAGTATCCCGATTTTGAGCTCTACGTGGTCGACAACGCTCTGCCCTGCGCGACCGGCGCGCTCTTGGCGCTCGAGGCCGTGCGCCAGCGTTCGGCGGGACTGACCGCCAAGCAGCTGGTCGATTGGGCAAACGAGGCAAAGACCTACGTCCACGGCTACTTTACGCTCGAGAGCTTCGACGCACTGGCTGCCGGCGGCCGCATTCCGCCCGCGGCGGCGCAGCTCACGGCAAAGCTCGATGTCAAGCCCGAGCTCTCCTACGACCTGGCCGGCTCGCTGTCGCTGATCGGCGTCAACCGCGGCCGCAAGAAGGCGCTCAAGTCCATCCTCAAGTCGTTCCGCGAGAACTACGTGCCCGATCGCACCATGCCCATCGCCATCATGACGGCCGATGCCGAAAAGGATGGTGACTGGCTCGAAGCCGCCATCCGCAAGGAGGAGGGTTGCGCCGACGTCACGATCATTCGCGGCTCCGTGGGTCCCACCATCGGCTCGCACGTGGGCCCCGGCATGGTGGGCTGCGCGTTTTGGGGTAAGAACCGCGCCGACAAGGCGTCGCTTTCCGACCGTATCGCCCGCCGCGTGCGCGGTCAGTAGGCAAGCGCTGCGTCCGTAATCGCCCTCGACTCACAGCCCAAACGCTGGCACCGAGTATTCAACCTGGTAACAACACCCAACCCAAAAGGAAAGGTTTCATGGCAAACAAGCTCTCCGTCGCATTCATTGGCACCGGAATCATGGGTGCCCCCATCGCCGGCCACATTCTGGACGCCGGCTATCCCGTCACGGTCAACAACCGCACCAAGTCCAAGGCGGCGGCGCTTATCGAGCGCGGCGCCGTCTGGGCAGATACGCCGGCCGATGCCGCGGCGAACGCCGATGTCGTCTTTACCATGGTGGGCTATCCCTCCGAGGTCGAGGAACTCTACCTGGCGGGCGACGGCCTGCTCGCGTGCACCAAGCCGGGTGCGGTCTTGATCGACCTCACCACGAGCTCGCCCGAGCTTGCCCGTGACATTGCCGAGGCCGCCCAGGTTTCTGGTCGCATGGCGTTTGACTGCCCCGTCACCGGCGGCGAGTCGGGCGCTATCGCCGGTACGCTCACGGCTATCGTGGGCGCTACCGAGAACGACATCGCGCCGGTCCGCGACATCCTTGCCACCTTTGCGGCCAACATCTGCTGCTTCGACGGCGCCGGCAAGGGCCAGGCTGCCAAGCTCGCCAACCAGGTGTCGCTGGGCGCCTGCATGGTCGGCATGGCAGACGCCATGGCATTTGCCGAGCTGAGCGGCCTTGACCTGGAGAAGACCCGCCAGATGATCCTGGGCGGCACCGGTAAGTCCGGTGCTATGGAGAGCCTGGCCCCCAAGGCGCTCGACGGCGACTACAAGCCCGGCTTTATGGTCGAGCACTTCATTAAGGACCTGCGCTTGGCGCTCGCCTATGCCGACGACCGCGAGCTTGCGCTGCCCGGCGCCGACGTGGCCTTTACGCTCTACGACATGCTCGACGCCATCGGTGGCGCCAAGCTGGGCACCCAGGCCATCACGGTCCTCTACAAGGAGGAGGCCGACGCCATCGCCGCCGGTCTGGACTGGTCGCAGTATCGTCCCGAGGAGCATGGCGCTCACGAGGACGGCTGCGGTTGCGGCGAGCACGGCGACGACCATGAGTGCGGTTGCGGCCACCATCACGGCGAGGACCACGAGTGCTGCGGCGGCCACGGCCATGACGACGGCCACGAGTGCTGCTGCGGCCATCATCACGGGGAGTAGCGCCCATGAACTGGACGTTCGTGGTGCTTGCGCTGGTGCTCTTTCTCTTTGCGATCTACATTGGCTTTTTGTGCGGCCAGTGGGCGTGCGAAAAGCGCGTGATCACCAAGCGCGACTACTGGATCGCCAATTTTGCAGGAGCGGCGGCAGTCGTCCTGCTGACCTGGGTGTTTTCGCTGTTTCCGTTGGTGCAGTTTGCGCCGATCGGCTGGCTCGGCGGCTTTATCGCCGGTCTTAAGATGAGCTTTGGCGAGTCCGTTGGTCCATGGCGCAAGCACGACGAGGTTTTTAACGTCAACAAGGCTCATCGCGCCGCCGCCGACGCGGGCGACGCCGAGGAACGCCGCCGTGCGCGTCGCAATGGCGCGGCCGACCGACAGCTCATCTCGGTCACCGATGACAGCAAGGGTGCTGGCAAGCACGCTAAGAAATAGTAAGAAGAGGTAACTATGGCAGAAAACAAAGACGAACAGCTCACCGACGAGGAGCTGGCACAGCTTCAGCTAGCAGAGGAGAACGAGAACGCCGTCGACCGTCTGGTCAAGGAGCTCGGCTGCCCCATGCGCCGCATCCGCCAGTTTGCCGCCCGCGTGCTGCACCTGCTTGCCGAGCGCGATCCGCAGCGCGTCGTGCCCTGCGTGCCCGCGCTGATCGAGGCGCTCGACCGCCCCGAGGCGCAGACCCGCTGGGAGGCCCTCGATGCCCTGACGGCGCTCTCTACCACCTGCCCCGAGCAGCTGGGCGATGCCTTTGAGGGCGCCGAGACTGCGCTGTTCGACGAGATCTCCTCCACGCTGCGCTATGCCGCCTTCCGCCTGCTGTGCGTGTGGGGTGCCACGAACGTCGAGCGTTCGCGCGAGGCTTGGCCCATCCTGGACGAGGCCATCCAGTGCTACCACGGCGACCTTGAGTATCGCGACATGCTCGGTTGCCTGTACGAGTTTTGCCAGGGCGAGATCGACGCCGAGGTTGCCGAGAAGCTTGCGCTGCGCCTTAAGTTCGATGCCGAGAACGGTAAGGGCAGCTATCTTAAGGCCCGTTCGAGCGAGATTTGCGAAATGCTTGTTAAACGTTTTGGCCTGGATCTCTCCAAAAAGAAGAAGCGTGCTAGCGTTAAAAAATCTGACGACGCCGAAGACGAGGAGTAACAGATTATGGCGCACGATGTAGTCCTGATTCCCGGTGACGGTATCGGTCCCGAGATTACGCAGGCCATGCGCCGCGTGGTCGAGGCCACTGGTGTTCAGATCAACTGGAACGTCCAGGAGGCCGGTGCCGGCGTCATGGACGAGTTTGGCACGCCGCTGCCCCAGCACGTGCTCGATGCGGTCGCCGAGACCAAGGTTGCCATCAAGGGTCCCATCACCACGCCGGTCGGCACGGGTTTCCGCAGCGTCAACGTGGCCCTGCGCAAGCATTTTGACCTGTACGCCTGTGTGCGCCCCTGCCTGTCGCAGCCGGGCGACGGCTCGCGCTTCCGCGACGTCGACCTGGTCATCGTGCGCGAGAACACCGAGGATCTCTACGCCGGCATCGAGTTCGATGAGGGCGCTGCTGAGGTCGAGGAGCTCTCGCAGCTCGTTGAGCGTTCGGGTCAAAAGACCTTCGCCGCCGATTCCGCGATCTCGATTAAGCCGATCTCTATCGCCAAGAGCCGTCGCATTGTGGAGTATGCCTTTGAGTATGCCCGCCGCTGCGGCCGCAAAAAGGTGACGGCCGTGCACAAGGCCAACATCATGAAGGCGACCGACGGCCTGTTCCTGCGCGTGGCGCGCGAGGTGGCCGCCAACTATCCTGATATCGAGTTCAACGACAAGATCGTCGACGCCACCTGCATGGGTCTGGTCCAGAACCCCAATGACTTCGATGTCCTGGTGCTGCCCAACTTGTACGGCGATATCGTCAGCGACCTGTGCGCTGGCCTGGTGGGTGGCCTGGGTATGGCTCCGGGTTCCAACATCGGTGCCGATTGCGCCATCTTTGAGGCAACGCACGGCTCCGCGCCCGATATCGCGGGTCAGGATATCGCCAACCCCACGGCCGAGATTCTATCTGCGGCTATGATGCTCGATCATCTGGGCGAGAACGATGCTGCCAATCGCATTCGTGCCGCCGTATCTGCCACGCTCGACGAGGGCGAGCAGGTTACCGGTGACGTGCGTCGTGCCCAGACCGGCTCCGTCGAGGGGGCCGTGGGCACGCAGGCCTTTGCCGATGCCGTTATCGCGCACCTGGCCTAAGGTATGCACGCTGCAAACGCCTAAATAGTACTTAAGTGTTTGCGTATAACCTAAGAATCAAGTGTTTGCGTATAACCTAAGAATCAATACGCCCGGCGCTCTGCCGGGCGTATTCTATTGGGGACTATGTTTCCTAACAAGGAGTAACTGATATGGGTCTGATTCAAAAGAAGGACGAGAAGGACGAGATCGACGGCATCCAGATCATCGAACGCGGCGAAGGCCCCGACGGTGATGAGGACGAGAAGATCGACCTGGTCGCCGGCACGTCTGCCGAACATATTGCCGCCGGCACGACCGCCGAGGAGGAGGACGCTCGCCTGGAGGCTCAGATTGCCGCGGATGCCGCTGACGAGAATCTGATGCCCGAGGAGCAGGACGAGGACGACGACTCTGACGTGGGCGACCACGCTTGCAAGCACAAGAAGACGATGATTGCCGCCTTTGTGGTCGCCGTCGTGATTGCTGCCGTGGTCGGCTTCTTTATCGGCAACGGTGGTTTTGGCGGCAAGGGCGTCGGCTCGGCGACCCTGTCCGAGGACCAGCTCGATTCGACCGTGGCAAGTTATAGCTACAACGGCAAGAAGAGCGACATCACCGCGCGTGAGGCCATCGAGAGCCAGTACAGCCTCGACACCGTCAAGGACGATGACGGCAACTACACCGCTCCGTCTGCCGACGTTATCCTGTCCTACGTGCGCAACCAGATTCTGCTGGACGCTGCCGAGGACGAGGGCATTACCGTCTCTTCCAAGGAAATGAAGCAGTACGCCGAGGATTCCATCGGCACCTCCGACTACAAGACCATGGCCACGCAGTACGGCGTGTCCAAGGATCAGGCCAAGCAGATCGTCCGCCAGTCCGCGACGCTGCAGAAGCTCTACAAGAAGAAGGTGGGCGATAGCTCCGCAAGCATGCCGACCGCCCCGACCGAGCCTGCTGACGGCAACGAGGAGACCGCGAGCAAAGACTACGCCGACTACATCATCAACCTTGCCGGCGATGAGTGGGATAGCTCAAAGGGCACTTGGAAGGATGCCGACAGCACCTATGCCAAGGCCTTTGCCGATGATGCCTTTACGACCGATAACGCCACCTATAAGCAGGCCATGACCGCCTACTACACTGCCTACCAGCAGTACTCCTCGCAGGCTTCGAGCGCCAGCTCCAAGTGGACCGAGTACGCCAACGGCCTCTACGCCAAGGCCAACATCAGCATCTATGGTCTGTTTGCATAAAGATCTGTCTGAGCCGCCGAGCGCGTAACCAAAATATCTGAATAAGCCCGCTAGAACGGATGTTGTTCTAGCGGGCTATTTGCGTTTAGGCGCTGGTGGCTAAATTATGCCTATCAATCTTTAAGTCCAAAAAGGTTATCGGCTTCATCGTCAGGCATATATTCCAGTACATCGCCCGGTTGGCAGTCGAGTGCCCGACATATCGCGTCAAGAGTTGAAAAACGTATGGCAGAAACCTTGCCCGTCTTAATGCGTGACATATTGACCTGGGAGATGCCCACGCGTTCCGCAAGCTCTTTGGATGAGATCTTGCGTTCGGCGAGCATGCGGTCAAGCCGCAGAATAATCATGGATTCCTCCTAGAGCAACTCGTCATCTTGTTTTTGCAGGATATACCCGTAGCGGAAGATGCTGGCAATCAGGCAAATAATCAGGCCTGCAAAGAGCATGGAGGGCTCGAATAACTGGCCGGCGAACGCATCCGTAAAGCTGCCGCCAAATCCTAAGAGTATCATTCCCGTGATTACGGCACCAAGAAGCCTCACGGCAACGCCGCCGATAAGGAATAAATGTCCTACTCGACGAAGTGTCTGGTTACATTCAAGGTCAAAGGGCCTGCCTTCCTTTTCAATGTTGAAGAAAAGCCTGCGCACGCTTATCGCGATGGTAAGCGCGAGGCATGTCATCAAGAGGCTCCCTATGGCAGTGTGGCCATCGTGTGCGACGAGCATAAGTGGGGCCTGCGCATCGGTACCGACAATAGCCAGGCACGGCCCTTCGCCGGCTTGAAGTTCTACGGATTGGAGGCACGACCCTTGGGAGAGGCCGGGCAATATAAGTAGAAGGTCAATCGCAATGACTGCGAGGAGTCCCAGAGCGAGCGCTGTGGTAATGCAGATTGTGGCCCATTTGCAGATGCGAGCGAGCTTCCTCAGTTTGGCTATCGTCTGTTCGCGGCTGATGGTTTCATTCGATATAGATGCGTTTCGGTGGACCATAACCTCTCCAATCGGCGTTTTGGATGATACTTGTATCATATCAAAATTAACGATAAACGATAAATAATTACGTATACTGAGTAAGTAATGATTGAAAACGATTAGCGTGAGCTATTAGCTCATTTTGGATGCCGGAGTTTGGCGTTCGGGGGATGAGGACAAATGCCAAAAACTTCCCGTGATCGCGCAAGCGCTCCATCGCGCTTCCCTAATTCATCTGGGAAAACAACTGCAAACGATTGCAAGTAACCGGTGAACGGTCGAAAACTACCGTTCACCGATAATCTCAAAACTGGTTCTAACTGGTATTAAGTCAAAAAGACCAATTCACATATCTTCACAATGACCTGCAATTTTTCTTCACGCTATTTATAGCCGCCCTGCGTTGTTTAGACACAGGAAAAGATCCGATCTTTTGCCAAAGCATTTCGAAACGGTTTCAAAACCGCAGGTAGAAGTGTTAACGACCGGTAAACGGTCGATTTATCACCGTGAGCGGTGCAAAAACGTTTTACCGTATGAATCAAGGAAAGCGACCTCTTCTGGGGTGATATAGTGACAACAACACGTCACGTGGTTACTACCAGTTTAGAAACCACTGGTCTTCAAAGAACGCTTTCCAAGAAGCTTTAAGGGCGAGCGCCCGCTGGCTTCCGAAAATCATCGGACTCAGATTGTACACACCTTCGGAAGGGAAATTTGAATGGTTGGCTTTATTCTTACCGGTCATGGACAGTTCGCACCCGGCCTTGCAAGCGCTATCGCGATGGTTGCCGGCGACCAGCCTGCTTTTACCGTCGTTCCTTTTGAGGGCGACCAGGCCGCATCCTACGGTGAGGATCTCCGCGCCGCTATTACCGCCATGCGCGAGGAGTGCGATGGCGTGCTCGTCTTTACCGACCTGCTTGGCGGCACCCCGTTCAACCAGTCGATGATGATTGCCCAGGATGTCGACAACGTCGAGGTTCTGACTGGCACCAACCTTCCCATGGTTATTGAGCTTCTGTTCCTCCGAGGCAATGCCACGCTCGCCGAGCTTGGCGAGCAGGCCGTGACCGTTGGACAGACGGGCGTCACCGCCCAGACGGTCGCATCCGTTGCCGGCTCCGAGGAAGAGGATATCTTCGGCGACGAGGACGGCATCTAATGGCCGATTTCGGAGCCAACGTCCTGAGCTCCTCGGTCGCCCTTTTAGGCCTGCTTGTCATCATGGGCTTGATTTACACCATCTGGTCGCAAATCAACATGAAGAAGAAGCAGAAGTACTTCAAGGAGCTGCACACCGAGCTCAAGCCGGGTCAAGAGGTTCTTTTCGCCGGCGGTATCTACGGAACCGTCAAAGGCATCGAAGGCGAGAAGGTCCAGATCAAAGTCCGATCCGGAGCCGTCGTAGATGTTTCGCGTTACGCGATTCAGGAGATCAAGTAACTGTCGTCAGCAAATAACGAAAGGAAGCTGATCAACATGGCAGAACCCAACATTCTTCTTACCCGCATCGATAACCGACTGGTTCATGGTCAGGTTGCGACCCAGTGGAACTCCACCCTGGGCTCCAACCTCATCCTCGTCGCCAACGACGACGTGGCGTCCAACACCATGCGCCAGAACCTCATGAAGATGGCCGCTCCCGCCGGCGTCGCTACGCGTTTCTTCTCTCTGCAGAAGACCATCGACGTCATTGGCAAGGCGAGCCCGCGCCAGAAGATCTTCATCGTGGCCGAAACACCGGAAGACGTGCTTACGCTCGTCAAGGGCGGTGTGCCTATAAAGAAGGTAAACATCGGCAACATGCACATGTCGGAAGGAAAGCGCCAAGTCGCCACCTCCGTCGCAGTTAACGACGAGGATGTCGCTGCGTTTAAAGAGCTGCAGGAATTGGGGGTGGAGTTGGAGATCAGGCGCGTTCCGAGCACGCCTGTTGAGGACACGAGCAAGCTCTTCTCGTAATCCTCGTGATCCACGTTGTCAGGAGTGAAACCCTGACGTTCTGTACGTGAAATCCAAAGTGCGTACATACATTTTGAAAGGAGGAGCAAGATGGAATACTCGATCATCCAGATCGCTCTGGTCTTCGTCGTCACGTTCATCGCGGCAATCGACCAGTTTGACTTCCTCGAGTCTCTCTATCAGCCCATCGTCACCGGCGCCGTCATCGGTCTTATCCTTGGCGACCTTAACACCGGTCTTCTCGTGGGTGGTACCTATCAGCTCATGACGATCGGCAACATGCCGATCGGAGGCGCTCAGCCGCCTAACGCCGTCATCGGCGGCATCATGGCAGCCATTCTCGCTATCGCCACGGGCCTCGAGCCCAACGCGGCAGTCGGCCTCGCCATTCCGTTCGCTCTGCTTGGCCAGCTTGGCGTTACCCTGGTCTTCACGCTTATGTCCCCGCTTATGTCCACGGCCGATAACATGGCTCACAACGCGGACACCAAGGGCATCGAGCGCCTGAACTACTTCGCCATGGCTCTGCTCGGCCTGATCTTCGCTGTCGTCGTCACCCTGTTCTTCATCGCTGGCGCTACCATCGGTCAGACCATCGCTTCTGCCATCCCGACTTGGCTGCAGACCGGTCTCTCCGCTGCAGGCGGCATGATGCGCTTCGTCGGCTTCGCCGTCCTGCTCAAGGTTATGATGAACCGCGATATGTGGGGCTTCTTCCTCATGGGCTTTGGCCTCGCGCTCATCACCGTTGCCAACGATTCGCTGGCAACCCCTGCTCTGCTCATCCTCGCTCTCATCGGCTTCGGCATCGCTTTCTGGGACTTCCAGCAGCAGACCGAGCTGAAGGGTGCAGCTGTTTCTGACGGAGGTGACTTCGAAGATGGCATCTAATGAGTATGTGATCCCGGAGCACTACGAGGATCTCACTCCTGCTCCGCAGCTCGACCAGAAGACCCTCAACAAGATGGCTTGGCGCTCCTGCTTCCTGCAGGCATCGTTCAACTACGAGCGCATGCAGGCCGCTGGCTGGCTCTACTCCATCATCCCCGGTCTGGAGAAGATCCACACCAACAAGAACGACCTCGCGGCTTCCATGAGCCACAACCTGGAGTTCTTCAACACCCACCCGTTCCTTGTCACCTTTGTTATGGGCATCGTGCTTTCGCTCGAGCAGAACAAGGTTGACATCCCCACGATCCGCGCCGTCCGCGTCGCCGCAATGGGCCCGCTCGGTGGTATCGGTGACGCCCTGTTCTGGCTGACGCTCGTGCCTATCACGGCCGGCATCACCTCCAACATGGCCATCAACGGCAACGCCGCTGCACCGATCATCTTCCTGGTGATCTTCAACGTCGTCCAGTTCGCTCTGCGCTTCTGGCTCATGAACTGGTCCTACAAGCTTGGCACCAGCGCTATTGACGCTCTGACCGCCAACATGCAGGCCTTCACGCGTGCCGCTTCCATCATGGGCGTCTTCGTCGTCGGTTGCCTGGTCGTCACCATGGGTGGCACCCAGATCAACCTCCAGATCCCCAATGGCACCACCCGTGGTCTCTCCGCTACTACCGTGATCGTCTCCGAGAAGGAGGCCGAGAACTTCACCGGTATGGAGGGCATCGATACCGAGACCGCTGAGGCCGGTACCATCGCCATGACCGATAAGGACGGCAACGCCCTTACCGCTTCCGATGCCGACGGCAACGCTGTCGAGTGCGGCGTCACCGATCTGGGTAACGGCATGGAGTCCGTGACCTACGGCACCGTTACCGAGGATCCGGTCAACTTCTCTGTTGCCGACACCCTCAACACCATCGTCCCGAAGCTCGTCCCGCTTATGCTTACGCTGCTGCTTTACTACATGTTCGCTAAGCACAGCTGGACCCCGACCAAGGGCATTCTCCTGCTCTTCGTCCTTGGCATCCTGGGCGCTGGCCCGCTTGGTCTCTGGCCGAGCATCTGGTAAGGCTCTAGCTTGAGGGGTGTGTCCCTACGCGGCTCACACCCCGACCCCTTAAGCCATGTGTATGTTAAAAGCCGCGTGCTCGAAAGAGCGCGCGGCTTTTGTTTTCTTAATGATTCGGGTGTGGCAGACAGATAATGCATAACACCCTAGGTAGTTAGCCGAATTCGAGCAAAAGGGAGGATAGGATGGCGATCGGAGCGCGTAAGCAACCGCTGTACGATCAGCTGGTCGATATTCTGACCGAAAAGATTGACCATGAATATCGCGCCGGTGACATGATTCCTTCCGAGCGCGAACTTTCGGAGCGCTATGGTCTCTCGCGCACTACGGTACGCCTGGCTCTGCAGGAACTGGAGCGTTTAGGACTGGTGGTTCGGCAGCACGGTCGCGGTACCTTTGTGACCGACCGTTCGGCAAAAGCAACCAATCTTATGCAGTCCTACAGCTTTACCGAGCAGATGCGCGCGATGGGTCGAGAACCCGAGACCACGATTCTCGAGTTTTGCGAGATGGAGGCCGATAAGAATCTGGCCGAGCATATGGGATTGCGCATCGGTGATCGCATTTTTAAGCTCAAGCGCCTTCGCTCTGCCGACAACATGCCCATGATGGTCGAACGCAGCTATCTACCGGTTCGTCAATTTCTGTCCCTAAAGCGACCGCTGCTGGAGCGTAAGCCGCTTTACGATGTGATTGAGCAGGACTTTCAGCAAAAGATTCGCGTGGCCGAAGAGGAGTTCTATGCGAGCATAGCCCGTCCCACCGATGCCCACCTTTTGGGAATTGTCGAGGGCTCGCCTGTGCTCGATTTGGTCAGGACTACGTATAACGAGTCAAACGAGGTAGTGGAGTACACACTCTCGGTTGCTCGTGCCGATCAGTTTAAATACAAGGTTTACCACCAGCGCAGTAACTAGTGCTCGCATCGTTTCCATATGGTGATTCTTTGCATTTAACTGGTTACTACCAGATAACCAACCGAAGTGTATAATTGCACGTCAGAGGATTACTTCTAGAGAGAGGTATTAGAAATGTTCGAGAAGAGTGTCGAGGAGCTCACCGAGCTCGGCGCCCAGATCACCACGGCCGAGATTGCTCAGCAGCCCGAGCTTTGGCGTGATACGCTCAACATCTATCGCGAGAACAAGGAGGCCATCGAGGCCTTCCTGGCCGAGGCTCGCGCTATGGGCGAGGGTCGTCTGTCCGTTGTCTTCACCGGTGCCGGTACGTCCGACTACGTTGGCGATACCTGCGCCCCGTACCTGCGTCACGCTGGCAACACTGATCTCTACGACTTTAAGCCCATCGCCACGACCGACATCGTGAGCGCCCCGCGCGACTTCCTGCGCGCCGAGGATCCCACGCTCGTGGTTTCCTTTGCCCGCTCTGGCAACAGCCCCGAGAGCCTTGCCGCCGTTGCCGTTGCCAAGGAGCTCGTCCACAACGTCAAGTTCCTCAACATCACCTGCGCTCCCGAGGGCAAGCTTGCCGTCGAGTCTGCCGATGATCCCAATGCGCTGACGCTGCTCATTCCGCGCGCCAACGACAAGGGCTTCGCCATGACCGGTTC
>PPYF01385422.1_pt1 | contig 20275 bp, 16 predicted proteins | sample 1559871 | NCBI WGS metagenome assembly PPYF01 (sample SAMN08240021, study PRJNA423297) | Human gut metagenome, whole genome shotgun sequencing project. | reverse complement strand
CTCTTGGCTATGTGCTTGGTGCTACCCCCTGCACTCGGGACTTTCACCCGTTAGAACGCGCTCATGCCGAGCGCACTAATACTGAAGGAACTGCATGTTCATGGACACTCGATAAGATTAGGCAACGTACGGATAAATTGTCACAAGAGGCGGCTAAAGTCTTTTCGATAGCCTAAGTAAATATTTTTTCGGGGCTGGCATTTAAATATGCTAGCCCTCTATGTAAGTGCAGAGTTAAGCATTCCTTTAAACTTTTGTCAGTCAGGTCTCGCCCTTCAGCCATGCAGCGCTGGATGAGTAAGTCTTCATAGAGAGCGGTTTCATTGCCGCAGAACACTTTCCAGTCAATTTCAATACCGGCAGATGAAGTAGTGTCTTCTACAGGAGGAACCGATTTTTCTGCGAATGAAAGCAATAAGGCATACCGGCAGATGGTATTGTATTGCTCAATTCCGGTCTTTCTCTTGATTTGAACAAGTTGATTTTTTCCTTGTGAATTAATGCGAACTCGTTCAAGCATTTAAATCTCCGTAACCTCTGTTGCTCGGCTGCTTTCATTGAAAGTAAACCGGTAAGAGTGCGAAATATAAGGCGCAATCGCTTCTTGTAGCCTGCCTGTAATTTCTTCATCAGTAGAAAGGATGAGCACTTGTTGGGAAACCTTTGTGTAGAAATTTCGCACAAGATTTAATCGATGAGCACCATCAAGCCTTGCCAATGGCGTATCAACTACGATAGGAAGAACGGCGCTTTTGGCGCTCATGATTGCTTGCAATAGGCCGGTAGCTAACATCTGTCGTTCACCTGCGGATAGCCGTTCCACCGGTACTGTCTTGTCCTTTGTATCTTTGATTGCAACAGTAAATGTTTTGGGGTCAATATTGATCTGCCCAATGAAGCCTTTTTTTCTTAACAGGGCTGAAAAATAAGAGAAAATAGCAGACGACAGCCACTTTGCTTTATTTGTGATTAATTTTTGTTTATATAGATCAAATAGCTTTCTTGACCTTAATCCGGCTTCAAGCGAATAGTGCTTTCGTTCTTGTTGCCCAATATCTTTCTTAATTTCTGTTTGAAGGTTTTGTACTTGTGCATTTAGTCTAATTCGTTTGCTGCGCAAGGTAATTATCTTTTCTTCTGACTGTGAAAGTTCTTGGACGATTTTTTTCACGGAATTTTCTTTTATTCCTAAATTTTTTAGGAGCAATTCGACCTTTTCTTGTGCAGGTACTTCAGCCAATGCCCTCTGGGTCGATAAAATCTCGCTTTGGATTTTATTTATGCGATTATTAATATCGAGACTTGTTTCGGATAAGGCTGAGATTTTTGATTTATAGACGTTGGTATCAAAAGTTTGGTAAAAAGTCTTTTTATTGGATTTTGTAATCAGTTTGTCCAGCGCAATCTTGAAAATATAGTCAATTTTAGAGCTGAATTCGGGAATTTCGCTTTTTAACTGTAATGCTAAATTACTGTCGTGTTGTTTAACGGCTTCCAAGATTTTTTTGTTATCTGCCCGGTCTTTTTCTTCCTCTACTGCACTAAATAGATTGTTTGTAAGTACAGAAAGCTTGAACAATGGATACAAGGGATCCGCAACTACCTTGAGACGTGCCTTTTTTAATTCATCAAGCTGTGCTTCGAAAAGTTTGATGCGTTCCTTCAGCTCAGCAGAACGGTTATAGGCGCCTAATCCCTGTTGACTGTATTTGTTTCTTGTTTCTTCAAGATCTTTGACCAGCTCGTCCTTCCTGATCAATAAACTGCCGTGGAGTTGAACCAGTTTATCCAGTTCATTGTCTGTAGCATTCAAATCATCGAGTTTGTTTTGGAGTTGTTGTGCGTCATTGTCGGCCGAGGCTGAGTTTTTTTTCATTTGGAGAAGGGTTCTTCTCTCGAATGCGACGAGGTCATTGATGATAGAGTCGATTTCTCCAACCCCCAGCAAAGCTTCGGTAGCCTGCTTCAAGATAGCAGGCATGCGCTCGGGGTTTGCCATTTGCTCAATCTTTTCTCCATCAAAGAAAAAAAGATCCGCAAGCTCTGCAGGCAAGTATTCATCAATGGTATCACGCCATTGTTCTTGCTGAAAAGGTACAACGATGCCCTTGTTAAACACGGCAAAAGACTCCGAAAATGTTTTCGGAGTTCTTTTCCATTCACGACGAACTGTCAGATCTAGATGTCGAGGGCCATCCTTCAAGGAGATCTGTAGCGCCACAGAAGGATTTTCTATTGAATCTTGTCGTATTAATCCGGAAATAAGCTTGGCATAGGCACTTTTTGATTGCTTGTAGGCATGCTCTCCATACAGACCGATCTGGAGCAACTGCAGAAGAGTAGTTTTGCCGCATCCGTTCATACCTTCTACAAGGATAACCGGCTTTTTTTTGCTGGTTTCCAAGTTGACTGTGGTGCTGTCTTTAAAGACCCCCAGAGAACATATGGTTATGGCTTTAAATATAAGTTGTTTCATGTTAAATCAGCAATTCTTTCTTCACGATGTCAGAGTCTTCTTCGGTTAACGAGGATTTCTCATCAGTCCCAGTGTCAGGTACTGGTGGTTCGGATGCATCATCGCTTGAATTGCTGACGTATGTGCGGGCAAATTGCGTAGCCTGAGCTTCATCCAAAAAGGCATATCTATCCAAAATTTTCCCAATTTCATCGAGTTGTTTCGAACGTTGTTTGCTTCCTTTGGAGTGATAAGAGGAGGCAAGCAGTGTTCGTACGAGTTCGTACAGCTCTTCGGAACGGCCCTTTACTTCATCTTCCGATCCGGGGATATTTGAGCTGATCCATTCTTTAGCGGCCGATGAGAGCAACTCGAGGTCTTCGGATGTGACAGGCAGAGTCTCTCTCTCCTTGCCGGGATAAGGTTTCCCCATGACGTCGGCATAGATCTTTGGGAGCAGGTCCTCAATTTCGCCCTTTTCTTCTACCCATATGCGTCGGATTTCGTCGAGCTCGTCCATGCCGATCAAGTCGACATTCTTGAAGCCGCTCTTTTCCCCGTCACGCTTCACCTCGACCTGTGCAATAAGAAGATGCCTGAGGAGCTCGGCACGGTAGCTTTGGGTATAAGGACCATGCACCAATTCATTTTTGATGAGGATTAACCGGTTGTTGCCTAAGCGCTTGAAGTCTCTCTTAGAACGTTCTTTTTCGTCTGGTGCTAAATATTTGTTCCGAAAATCCAGGATTGGCTGCATCCAGGCCTTTGACTCGTCATTAAGAATCATGGCTTCCATTGACTTGTCTTGAGCCACCATGGTGCAAACATAACACCCGAACCGGCTATCGCCGCAACTTTGTGTACTGGTATCCACAACTACAGGACATTCATGATCCGGTGTTGCGCCACGATACAGTTCTAATAAGTCGGAACTTGCGACTCCCCATGGATTTTCAAACGTTCCGATAAACTCCCACACATCATCATTAGTCCAGTCCACAATAGGACTGAAGACCCATACTCGAGAGAGTTTTGGGTCGGCATTTCTAGACAAGTACTTGCGGGATGATCCCTCATACTTTTCGATGGTGTGCGCTCTGGCATGACTCTCTGCCTTGCGTGTTCCAAGAACCAAAATTGCTTCTCCGTTGGTCTCGGAGAGGTTTTGGAGGAAGGATGTTGCGGTAAGAATTTTTAGCCTTTCGGTGCACCAGCGAAACTTAGGTCTCGGGGCGGGATACCCCCTGCCGATCAGGTTTACCCAAAAGCGATTTTTTAATTCTGGCGTGAGTCTATGGGGAAAGATAGGCAACTTATTTTCAATTGCCGTTTTCTCCATTTTTTCGAGAGATTTGCTGACCCAGGCGGCAACAACAGGGTTTTCAACAAGCGTGTCCGTGCTGATGACATGAACGGGTTTGGACCGCTTTTCTTCGGGAAGCTCGCTTATTGCCATCCACACGAGTTGAACACACGTTGTGGAATCCTTTCCCCCAGAATACCCAATTATCCAGGGCATTGAGTCGGATTGGTAGAGTTCCGTGATGATGGCCTTCAGTCTTGCGACTTCCTGCTCGATGTCGTCAATCATTTTTTATTCTTTCGAAAGTTGCTCTCAAGCGCCTTTTCCTCGGAGCTTAACGGCAAACCCAGGAAAGTTTTAAGTTTATTCGAGCAAAGAGCAACGTTCATGGCATTTTTGCTCATACGGCCATTAACCATAGCCCGCCCCTCCCAGTCACGAGCATTAGAACGGCTCCAGTCGATGTTCTGAAGACGCCTCAGCTTCATTGACCAATTGTCAGGATGAGTTTTAATGAGTTCGCGCCCCATGCGGCCTAACGCTTGGAGTAATACGCTGTGTGCATGAACATATTTTTCCCGCAGATCGCCCGCCGTAATCCTTTCCTCGTTCAGCAGGGTCCATCCCGGAATATTCTTGGCAACTTCATTCCAAAAGGACAGGGCGAGAGAGCGTGCAGTTTCGTATTCATCCAACACATTGTCAGCCAACAACTCTTTGGTAGCAAAATTCAATGCTGACAAGGTAAACAATTTACGTGAACGGGGGGCTATGGATGACTTTTCCATCTCTATGCGAGAGCTGAATACATAATTTTTTAACGCTACAAACTTAGAGATGCTGCCAAGTTTGTCTCTAATGTCATAAAGCACACCGATGCTTGCAGACGGGCGAATAGCATAGCGGTTTAGGTCGGCAAACATCTGCTGACACCGAGCCAATCCTCTGTCAACGAAGAACACAACAGCGATTGTTTCTTCTCCGAGTTCGGGAACCCGCTTAAGAGCTTCTTCGATTGCCGCACGTCGATGCTGTCCATCATTGATTATGAAATTAGCATCCATAGGGATGGTAAGTACCCCCATGCGCAAGGATATGAGATCATTTTGCTCTTCAGATTGAGGCTTGAATTCTACGTTCCCGTCAATCGAGGCTGTGATGGCGGAAAAGGTGTAGTTATCTTTGTTTTCTACGATGTAGTTGGCAATGGAGGGAATGCGATTTTTGTTGAGTACTCGCTGAGCTCGCAGTTCGGGCTCTACCTCGTTGTCATCGAAATGGAAGAGTTTGGGTATCAGTTTCAATGGACACATTGAAACGTAGTACTCTCGGCTTGCCTGGATTCCTCGAATTGCTGGAAAACTGTAGCAAAATCTTGCACTGTTGGGCATAGGGCACCATTCCGAGGTAAAAACTGTTTCGCATTATATCTGTATGTGCTTTTTCAAACATACTTTATATGTTCGCCTGATGAAGATCATCGTTCTTTGTGTCTCTTTTTTGACTCAGACAGGAGAACAATGTTTAGAGTCAGGCCGTTGTGTACTCCTGTTTGTTGAGTAAGTTTTGTGCGCGGGAAACGAATAAACCATAGTTTCTATTAAAATGAAAAGATTACGCCGCGCAAAAGGCGCTGCAGTCCTTTTGCCGGAAACAACACGCAATCATGACCATGACCGATACGGAAAAGAAAACCGAAGGTGCCGAAGGCGCCGTGAAAACGACCAATTTCCTGCGCAACATCATCGAGGCCGATCTTGCCGAGGGCAACAATCTGCCGCGTTTCTGGTGCGGACATCCCGCGCCCTACACGGAGCAACAGGAAAAGGGGGCGCCTGACGTTGCAAAAATCCGCACGCGTTTCCCGCCGGAACCCAACGGCTACCTCCACATCGGTCACGCCAAGAGTATCTGCCTGAACTTTGGGCTGGCGCGTGACTACGGCGGCTACTGCCACATGCGCTTTGACGACACCAATCCGGTGAAGGAAGACCAGGAGTACGTTGACGCGATCAAGGAAAGCGTCAACTGGCTCGGCTTTGACTGGAAGCACGGCAAAGAGGTCGATCTCTACTACGCATCCAACTACTTTGACTGGATGTATGAGTTTGCCGAGCACCTCATTAAGACCGGCTACGCCTACGTTGACGAACAAAGCGCCGACGAGATGCGCGAAAACCGCGGCACGCTCACCGAGCCCGGCAAGAATTCACCCTTCCGTGACAGAACGCCCGAGGAAAACCTCAGAATCTTCCGCGAAATGCGCGACGGCAAGCACGCCGAAGGCTCCATGGTTCTGAGAGCCAAGATTGATATGGCTTCGCCCAACATCAATCTGCGCGATCCCGCGATCTACCGAATCCGCTTTGCCGAACACCAGGCAACCGGCAACAAGTGGTGCATCTACCCGATGTACACCTTTGCGCATCCGATTGAAGATACGCTTGAAAACATCACGCACTCGATCTGCACGCTCGAATTTGAAGACCAGCGCGCCTTCTATGACTGGGCGCTGGAGCGTGTGGTGCCGGCACTGCGCGCACCGCAGTTTGCTGAAGCAAAGAAAATTTTGGCTGACATGGAAGCCGGGCGCGACGAGCGGGCGCTTGCCTTTGCGCGCGCTGCCTTTAATGCCCGCGAAAAGCTCGGGCAGAGTGCACCGGAAGCCGCTATGGCCGAACTCTTTGACCACTGGAGCGCGACGGGCGGCCCGGAGACTCTTACAAGCACCGAAGGAAAGACCTTCTTTGCGCTTTTGACGCAGCACGCGGAAAACTTCACGCCGCTCTTACAAGCCGCGCTCTCGGTGGTCCGGAAGAACTTCTTCCTTTTGTCGCATCAGTACGAATTTAACCGCCTCAACCTCACCTATGTCGTTTTGAGCAAACGTAAGCTCATCCGCATGGTCACCGAAAGGCTCGTGGACGGTTGGGATGATCCCCGCATGCCCACGATCGTCGGCCTGCGCCGCCGCGGCTATACGCCGCAGGCACTGCAGAACTTTGCGGAAAAGTGCGGTGTGAGCCGTGCCGCGGGCGGCTGGATTGATTACAGCGTGCTTGAGCAGAGCCTCAGAGAAGATCTTGAAGCCACGGCCGTGCGCCGCATCGGTGTGGTAAATCCCCTCAAACTTGTGATCGACAACTATCCGGACGATCTCACCGAGGAACTTGAAGCCCCAAACCATCCGCAAAAGCCCGAGATGGGAAGTCGCAAGCTCACGATGAGCAAGACCCTCTGGATTGAGGCCGATGACTTTGCGGAAGTGCCGCCAAAGGGCTACCGGCGTCTGACGATTCCCGCGGACGGTACGCCCGCCAAGCCCGTGCGCCTGCGCTACGGCTATGTGATCGTGCCCGTGTCCTTTGAAAAGGATGAAAACGGCAAGGTCACCTGCGTGCATGCCAACTATCTCCCGGAAACGAAGACCGGGACAGCGGGCGCCGATTCGGTGAAGACGAAGGCTGCCATTCACTGGCTTGACGCCAAGACCGCGCGTGCCGCTGAAATCCGGCTCTATGACCGGCTCTTTACCGAAGCTCATCCCGATTCCGCGGACGACTTCACGACCGTCATGAACCGCGACAGCAAGCGTACCGTCACGGGCTATGTGGAACCGGCGGTTGCAGAGGCTGCCAAGGACGAGCGCTTCCAGTTTGAACGTACGGGGTACTTTGTCACTGACCGCGTCGATCACACGAGCGACCATCCGGTGTTAAACCTTGCCGTCGGCCTGCGTGACAGCTGGGGCAAGGCCGCGAAGTAAGGTAATGTTGAATTAAACAGTAAAAGGCCGACGGCGGGAAGAATCCTCTCCGGACGGCCTTTTCGTTTTTGGTAAAGTTCGAAAAATGAAGAAGGTTTTCTTATCAGCTCTTACAACGGCTGCCGCAGCGGCCTTTCTTTCGGTCGGTACGGCTTACGCTGCCGGCAACACCACGATTGACTCCTTTAACGAAGCCAAGAAAACGCTGGAGCGAAAGGTCTACATGGATCACCGTGTGACTTTCTACTGCCGTGCGGTCTTTGACTCGCGCAAAAACATTACGCTGCCGGACGGTTTTACGACGCCCAAACACGAAAAGCGGGCGCGGCGCATTGAGTGGGAGCACGTCGTGCCGGCGGAAAACTTCGGGCGCTTTTTTAAAGAGTGGCGTGAGGGCGATGCCAAGTGCGTGGATAACCGTGGCAGGAACTTTAAGGGCCGCAAGTGCGCGGAAAAGGTGAACGAAGAGTACCGCTACATGCAAAGCGACATGTATAACCTTTATCCGGCAATCGGCGCCGTCAATGCGCTGCGCAGCAACTATAACTACGCGATGCTGCCCGCAGCCAAGGTGACGTTCGGCACGTGTCCAATGAAGATCGAAGACCGCCGCGCTGAGCCCCCGGAATACACCCGCGGCACGATCGGCCGCACGATGCTTTATATGGCGGACAGTTACCCCAAGATGCGGCTTTCAGATCAGCAGCGAAAGCTCGCCGAAGCCTGGGCCAAACAGTATGTGCCTGACGCATGGGAGTGCACCCGCGCCAAGCGCATTGCGCGGCTTCAGGGTAATGAAAACAAGTTTGTTGCGGAAGCCTGCCGTAAAGCAGGGCTCTACTGATCTCTGTTGTTTCGTCTGTGAGCAGGGCGGCGTGCCCGACGCTGCCTGCTCACAATCATCCCCTGCGGCCATCGCAAGACTGTGGCTGACGCCGTCAACCTGCAGCACGGAGACGAGGTCATACCAAGGTGCGTCCGATAAGCCGTCTTTACCGACAAAGAAACTGAAAGTCTTACCGTGCGCATCGGTGTTGCCGATGACGGTGTTAAAAAGCAGCCAGTCCAGAAGGGACGCAGCCGTCCGTGCCCGAAGTGCGGGATCAGCAAACCGCACGAGAGAAAAAAGCCGCACAAGACTCACGCCGGTACGGATGGCGGCAACATCGCGGCTGTCTCCGAATGGCCGCTCGTACTTGTAGGCAGAGGTAAGGCCCAAGGCCTGACAGGCGTCAATGACGTGCCGGCGCCACACGCGTTTCTTGCCGGCACGCAACTCCGTTTTTCTGTCAAAGCGAAAAACTTCCAGAACACGGTGTTCTCCCATGCGGAAAAGCCGGGCTTGAGCAACAGGATGGCCGAGTGCACGGGCGAGCTCCAGTGACAGAAATTCGTTGATGGCGAGAAACGGAGAGCCCTTCGGCTCAAACTTCAGAATCCGGTCGGAGGCAATTGTTGAGCCTTCCGCAAGCACATAGCGGCCGTCAGTCATCAGGAGGTTGAGTTTGGGCTGGGCGCCGGCAACCGTCACGCGCGGCCGGTTGTCCCAGAGATCCATGGGATGCGTGTCAGGCGCTTCGATGCGGCTTGTAATTTCAGCGGCCGTGACCGGGCGGATTGCCTCCCTGACTTCGCCAGAGGTATCGGCCGTGAGCCTCATGGCACCTGGAAGATCGTAGCCTAACTTAAGCACCAGGCCGATTTTGTTGCCTGCCGAGATCTGTGTTGCCAAAACCAGGTTTTCAAAGGCCCGGCTTTCAGGCAGCATGTTTTCAAAAAAGGCAGTGACGGCGCGGGAGTCGGCGGGCCCGGTGAGAGGAAGCGCCGGGCTTAAGGCAAAGCCCGAGGCTTTCCAGTCATCCGTGTAGGTAAGGACCGGATCTTCGGGCGTGAGTTGTACACGGGCGGCGAGCCGGTTGCCCACCCAAATGCCGGCGGACTCAGAACCAGACAATCTCATCCGCCTTTTCCGGCTCCGGAGCAGTGATATTGAGCGTGCAACCCAGAAGACCGCAAACGGCAAGCACTGTGGACACCCGCACATCGCGGCCTTTTTCCAGCGCAATGAGTGTCTTTTTGGTAATGCCGGTCATGTCGGAAACCGCATCGAGCGTGAGTTTCAAGGCTCTGCGCCTTTTGTATACCGCTTCGCCCAAAGTAGCGGCCGCCGTGTCGTCGGTAAAAAACACGGGGGTTGTGCTTTTTTGTTGGCTGTCAGCGAATTGAGCACTGAAAACGATAAATAGTGTAGTAAAGGATACTTTTATCGTGTCCAAAACAAAAAGTGTAGAAAAAGATACTTTCTGTTTTCCGGTCTGAATCGGACGGCTTCAGAGATCCGGGATGCAGGCAAAGACTGCAGCGGTGCCGTTTTTCTTTGTATGCAGCCGTTACCCGGCTACATGGCCTATGCAACGCGCTTTTATAATCTTTCCGCTTTTTCGGGCACGCCTTGGTGTGCTCTCAGTACTGACTACGACACTCTCAGGAAGAATTTCCCATGTTTGAATACAGCAAAACTGCCGCCGTCACCGACGCCGAAGTCTGGAAGTACATCGAAGACGAAATGCAGCGTCAGGAACAGCACATCGAAATGATTGCAAGCGAAAACTATGCTTCGCCTGCCGTGATGTCTGCCCAGGGCAGTCAGCTCACCAACAAGTACGCCGAAGGCTATCCCGGCAAGCGTTATTACGGTGGCTGCCAGTTCGTCGACGAAGTCGAGCGCATTGCCATTGCCCGCGCAAAGAAACTCTTCTGCGAACCCGCGGGCGTTGAGATGGCCGTAAACGTGCAGCCTCATTCGGGCGCTCAGGCCAATGCCGCGGTCTTTATGGCGGTTCTCAATGAGGGCGACACCTTCATGGGCATGAGTCTTGCCGACGGCGGCCACCTCTCTCACGGCATGCACCTTAATTTCTCCGGCAAGTTCTTCCACTGCGTGCCCTACGGCCTCGGAGAAGACGAAAAGATCGACTACGATGAAGTCGAGCGCCTTGCCAAGGAAGCCAAGCCCAAGCTCATCGTGGCCGGGGCTTCGGCTTATTCCCTCAAGATTGATTTCAAGCGCTTTGCCGAGATTGCGCATAGCGTCGGCGCCCTTTTGATGGTTGATATGGCGCACTACGCCGGGCTTATCGCCGCAGGCGTCTACCCGAGCCCCTTCGGCTACGCCGACATTGTGACGACCACGACGCACAAGAGCTTGAGAGGACCGCGCGGCGGCATCATTTTCTGCCGTCCGGAACTTGAAAAGAAGATCAATTCCGCGGTGTTCCCGGGCATGCAGGGCGGTCCCCTGATGCACGTGATTGCCGCCAAGGCCGTGGCGCTCGGTGAAGCGCTTACACCGGAATTTAAGGCCTACGGCGAGCAGGTTGCCAAAAACGCGAAGGTCCTGGCGGAAGAACTCACCAAGCGCGGTCTGCGGATCGTTTCCGGCGGTACCGAAAGCCACGTGATGCTCGTGGACCTCAGAGCCAAGCACTTAACCGGCAAGGCTGCTGAAGCGCTTCTCGGAGAAGCTCACATCACGGTGAACAAAAACGCCATCCATAACGATCCGGAAAAGCCCTTTGTCACCTCGGGCCTGCGCCTCGGGACCCCTGCGATGACCACGCGCGGCTTTAAGGAAGAAGAAACGCGCGAAACCGCGAACCTCATTGCGGATCTTTTGGACGCCCCCGAAGATCCCGCGGTGCTCGCCCGCGTGCGTGAAGCCGTGGACCGGCTCACCGCGAAGTTCCCGGTCTATCGCATGTAATCAGTCTGTCAGCGGGCTTATAAGCCCGTCTGACACGGACCGTCCGAAGCATCCGCTTGCAAAATCGGTGCGCTTCGGGCGGTTTTTTTGCGGTTTACGGTCTCATCCCGCATACAATTAAAGGATGCACACCCGAAAGACACCATATCCAGTGGTTGCCTGCGGCGTGCTTCGGCACAGATTGCGCCGTTTGTTTTGGGAGAGAAGGCATGCGCTGCCCCTACTGTAAGGCCAAGGATTCGGCTGTTATTGATTCACGTGCGAGTGAGGACGGATTCTCGATCCGCCGCCGACGGCAGTGCGAATCCTGCGGTAAACGCTTTACAACCTTTGAGCGTGCTGAGCTGAACCTCCCGACGGTCGTTAAGCGTGACGGCGGGCGTTGCGAGTTTGACCGCGAAAAACTCAAGGGCTCGATGCGCCTTGCGTTAAGAAAGCGTCCGGTAACGATGGAGGCGATTGAAGCCTCGATTGACGCGATTGAACTGGCGCTCATGACCATGGGCGAAAAGGAAGTTCCGAGCGCCAAAATAGGCGAACTCGTTTTAAAAGAGCTCAAAAAGCTCGACAGCGTTGCTTACATCCGCTTTGCAAGCGTTTACTTTAATGTCGACAAACCCGAGGGTTTCCGCAATCTGATGCGCGACCTCGAAGCCACGCAGCACAACAAATGACGGACGTTAAAGACATTAAGGCTGATCCGGCCGATGAATTCTGGATGCGGCAGGCGCTTGAAACCGCGAAAAACGCCGAACTCATTGCGCCTCCGAATCCGGCGGTGGGCTGTGTGATTGTGAAAGACGGCATTGAGCTCGGAAGGGGCTCAACGCAGGCGCCGGGCTCAGCGCACGCTGAAATCAGTGCGATTAACGACGTATACGCCAAGGGCATGACGCCTGAAGGAGCCACGTTTTATGTGACGCTTGAACCCTGCTCGCACTACGGAAGAACCCCTCCCTGCGCGCTGCGCCTGATTAAGGAAAAGGCGGCGCGCGTGGTGGTGGGAACCACTGATCCCAATCCCCTCGTGGCCGGCCGCGGCATCGCGATGCTCAAAGACGCTGGTATTGCCGTCACAACGGGCGTTTGTGAAACCGAAGCGATTGAATCCAACATCGGCTTTATCACCCGCATGAAGCGGGGCACCCCCTGGGTACGGATGAAGCTTGCGGCCAGTCTTGACGGGCGCACGGCGCTTGAAAACGGGATGAGCCGGTGGATTACGTCAGAAGATTCCCGCGAAGACGGGCGGCTCATGCGCGCGCACTCTCAGGGGATTTTGACGGGTGTGGGAACCGTACGGGCGGACAATCCCCAAATGAACGTGCGGTTGCCCGGCAACTGGAAGGATCCGCCGAAATTCGTGTGCGACGCCCGGGGCTCGATACCCTCGGAAAGCCGGATTCTGGAAGGCGCCCCCTGCACGGTCTTTGTCGCCGAAAGCGCGTCAGAAGAAGCCGTGGAGCGGATCACGGCCGCGGGCGCTCAGACCGTGCGCGTTGCCGAAATCGAGCTCGGTAAGCTCGATTTGGGGGAAGTGCTTCACGAAATCGGGAAAAGAGAAGTCAATGTGCTTCATGTGGAAGCCGGAGCGAGGCTTTCGGGGTCGCTGATGACCGCGGGCCTTGTGGACGAAATTGTTCTTTATGTGGCGCCCTGCTTTATGGGCAGCGGCAAGGTTCTCGCGAGCCTTCCTCACTTTGAGCGCATGCAGGATATCTACCGCTGGCGGTATCACGCCGTGGCAACGGCCGGCAGTGACCTTAAAATCGTGCTTCGCCCGCAGTCGTAAGACTGCTGGTGCGTAACGAAAACAGATTTTCAGACATCAGAAAGGAGTTTCTTGAATGTTTACCGGGATTATTCAGGCTGTGGGTAAGGTGCGCGAACCGGAAAAGCTCGGTGACGGCGTGCGCCTCACCATTAAGACTCCTGCGGAATTTCACCTCGAAGAGGTGCATGTCGGGGACTCGATTGCCGTTAACGGCGCCTGCATGACCGTGACCGGCATTGAAGGCGACTCCTTTACGATTGACGTAAGTGCCGAGAGCCTCTCCAAGACCGTTGGCCTTAACACCTTCGGGTTTGTGAACCTTGAAAAAGCCATGCGGCTCGGTGACCGTGTGGACGGCCATCTGGTGAGCGGACACGTCGACGGCGTCGGTCAGGTCGAAGTGATGGAACCCAAGGCCGAGAGCTGGCACCTGGTGATTCTTGCGCCCAAAAAGCTCTCTCCGTACCTTGCCTACAAGGGCTCTGTGACGGTTAACGGTGTGTCGCTCACGATTAACTCCGTGGAAGACACGCCGGTGGGCGCCCGTATTTCCATCAATCTCATCCCGCACACCGTGGAAGTGACGACCTTAAAGAGTCTGAAACCTCAGGACGGCGTGAATCTTGAGATCGACACGATTGCCCGTTACGTTGAGCGCATGATCAGCCTGCGCGACAACACGGACGATCTTTTCTAAACGAGAATTTTGCAGCGGAGGCCTTCATGACGCTCTTATTTTCACCGCTCACACTGGGAAAACTGAAGCTTGTGAACCGCCTCTGTGTGCCGCCGATGTGCCAGTACCGCGCCAAAGACGGGGTGCTTCAGGCCTGGCACCGGGTGCATTATGGGAAATTGGCGGGGTCGGGTGCCGGGCTAGTCGTTGTGGAAGCAACGGCCGTGACGCCAGAGGGCCGCATCACGCCTGCGTGTCTCGGGCTCTGGAACGATGAGCAGACCGAGGCCTTTAAGGCGCTTACCTCGGAATGCCGCGCCGTAAGCCCCGAGACCAAACTCATGATTCAGCTCTCGCACTCGGGCCGCAAGGGAAGCCGTACGGTTCCCTGGGAAGAAAGCCGCTTTCTGACGCTTCAAGAGGGCGGCTTTGCGATTGAGGCGCCGTCCGCCGTCACGTGCGGAGAACCCGAAAGCCTGCCGCGGGAAATGACAGAAGAGGATATTCACCGCGTGATTGAAGCCTTCGCGGCGGCCGCAAAGCGCGCTCAGGCTGCAGGTTTTGACGGTATTCAGATTCACGCGGCGCACGGCTACCTCATTCATGAATTTTTGTCGCCGGTGACAAACCGCAGAACGGACGGCTGGGGCGGAAGCCTCGAAAACCGGATGCGCTTCGGGCTTGCCGTCATTAAGGCCGTGCGTGAAGCCGTGCCCGATATGGCGCTCGCGGTGCGCGTTTCCGCCACCGATTGGATCGAGGGCGGCTGGACGGTGGAAGATACCGTGGCGTTTCTCAAGGCCGCTCGGGTGCTTGGGTGCGACGCGGCGGATGTGAGTGCCGGAGGGCTTGATAAGGCGCAGCAGATGCCGGAACTCAAACCCGGCTATCAGGTCGAATACGCGCGCGTTGTGAAAAAAGAAACGGGGTTGGTGACCTTTGCCGTGGGACTTATTAAGGAGCCCCTGCAGGCTGAAGCCATTCTTGCCGCGGGGGACGCCGACGGGATCTGCGTCGGGCGCGAGATGCTCAGAAACCCCAACTGGGGGTGGACCGCCGCACAGGCCCTGCACGCCATGGTGGCCTTTCCGCCGCCTTACCTTCGGGCCTTCTGATTTTTCTTAGTATTTCGGCCAAGGCGCAGTGCCCGTGGCACGGGTAAGATTCCGCCTCATCTGAATGTATGAGTTAAAACGCGGCCTTGGTCCGCGGAAAAGTCTGATGGTACGATATTTTTCCTGCGCAGCCGCGCTCTGTCTCGGGGCCCTGGTTTTTCAGACGGCAGCCGCCGCTGACGCGCTTTCCTTTGACGAAGCCCGTGCGCTTTTTCACGAACGCTCCGATATCTTCCGCGCTGACGCCGCGGAAGTGGAGCGCGCCCGGTTAACGGCCGAAAGCGCCAAATGGCTCTCCGGTCCCAAGATCGACATGATGGCCATGCATATGGAAGGCCGCAAAGAGCTCGACCTTGATATCGACGTGCCCGCGAACCTGCAGGCGATGGGGCCGATGCTGGGTGCTGCTTTGGGCGTTGGTCCCATTTCCATCCCTTCAACGATTAACGTCGGCCAGGAGCTTGACTTGGGTGGACCGCGCGCAACCATTCAGGCGTATTGGCCGCTTTATACGGGTGGGCGGATTTCCGCCAAGCAAAACGCGCTGGAGCAAAAAGTCCGGGAAGCCGATGCCGCCAAGAGTGAACGCTTTGAGATGAAGGACGCGGAACTTGCGGGCCGCTACTGGGGCGTGCAGCTTGCGCGTTCCGTGGAAAAGCTCCGAAGCGACATGCTCGCCGATGAAGAGGCGCAGCTCTTGCGTGCCGAGCGCTTTGAAAAGAAAGGGATGATTTCCAAAATTGAGCGCATGAGCGTGGAAGTTTCGCGCGATACGGCCCGCCGGGAACTGGCCTCAGCGCAGACGGGCGCGAGGGTCGCGGAAGCTGAACTCATGAGTGCACTCAGAGAAAAAACGCTCCCGGAACTTTCAACGCCCCTTTTCGTTCTCACCGGGAACTTGGGCGTACTGTCCGAATGGCAGAAAAAGGCGCGGCTTAACGCGCCGCTTCTCAGAAAAATCGATGCGCAGCGAAATCAGGCCGAAGAAGGAGTGAAGGCCGCGGAAGGGAATTTTCATCCCCAGGTCTTTGCCTTCGGCATGAAAAACCTGGTGAAACACTACCTCACGCCGGTGGAGCCGGACTGGATGGCCGGAATCGGCGTGAAGTTCACGCTTTTCAGTAACAGCGACCGCATGTCTGACATTGCGGCGGCAAGGCAGCTCGTCACCAAAGCTGAAGCCGCGCGCGCTGAGGCCGATAATGCCCTGATGACCGCGGTTGAAGTGGCGTTTCTGCAGACCACGCAGGCCCGTGAGGAATATGACCTCACGGCCTCGACCGTGGCGCTCGCAGCGGAAAACCTGAAATTGCGGCAGATAAGTTTTAACGAGGGGCTTTCCACCGCCCTTGACGTACGGGAAGCCCGCACGCAGTTAATCGGCGCGCAGATCGCGCAGCGTGCCGCCGCCTTTAAGTTTGTCGTTGCCTGGGTGCGGCTTCATGCCGCCAGCGGCGTGATGCCGGAATTCATGCAGACGCTCACGCGTGCGGACCTTGTGCCTGTTAAGTAAACGGATTAAAAACAAAAATGCAGTCAGCCAATCAGAAATTTTCCAAGATTCCGGCCGTTATCGGGGGCGCTGTTCTTTTGGGCGCGGCCGCCTTTATCGGCTGGGGAATCTGGCAGGCGATGGCGCCGGTGGCGGTTCCTCTTCAGGGGATGATTGATGCCCGTACGGTTTCAGTGGCCGCAAAGGTCCCGGGGCGCCTTGCCAAGGTCCTTGTCAAAGAAGGAGACACGGTGACGGCGGGGATGCCCGTTGCGGAACTGGCGTTACCTGAAATCAATGCCCGTGTGGCGCAGGCCAAAGCCGTGGAGGCTGCGGCGCTTGCGAAGTCCGACCTTGCACAGGAGGGCGCGCGCACGCAGCAGATTGAAGCGGCGAAGGCTGATCTTCAGCGGGCGGCCGCAGCGGCGGCTCTTGCCAAAAACACCTTTGCCCGTATTGATGCGCTTTACAAGGAAGGCCTTGTGAGCGAACAGAAGTGGGATGAAGTCAGGACCCAGCTTTCGGGTGCCGAGAAGGTCAGGAAAGCCGCGTTTGAAAAATTGTCTGCCTTAAAGGAAGGCGCCCGCACGCAGGAAAAGGCGGCCGCAAAGGCGCTTGCCGCGCAGGCTGCCGGGGGTGTGGCTGAAGCTGAGTCTTTGGCCGGAGAAGCTACGGTGCACGCCGTGACCGCGGGCGAAGTCACGCGCATCGTGATGCATGAAGGCGAAGTGGTTCCTGCGGGTTTTCCGTTGGTGCTTGTCACGGATCTCACCGACAGCTGGGCTGTTTTTAACGTCCGTGAAGATGAACTCCCCGGCATTGAAAAGGGAACGGTTTTAAACGCTTACCTGCCGGCCCTTAAAAAGACCGTCGCCTTTAAGGTCTACTGGATCAATCCCAGAGGCGAATACGCCGTGTGGCGCGCGACGCGACAGTCTTCCGGCTACGATATCCGCACTTTTGAAGTGCGGGCCCGCCCGGTTGAGCCCGTCGCAAACCTGAGGCCCGGCATGACGGTTGTGATTGAACGCAAGTAACCCGGGGGCACGATGCTCTGTTGGTTTAACCGTGTTGCGCGTGTGGCAGCCGCTGAAGTGCGGCAGGTTCTCGCGCACCGAGTGGAGTGGCTCACGGCCGTCGTTGTGCCGCTCATCTGGCTTGCGGTGTTAACGCTTGCGTTCGGGCCGGGGCTGATGACGCAGTTGCCCGTGGGGCTCGTTGACGCCGATAAGTCGGCTGCCTCGCGCGAAGTCGTTGAGGCTCTGTCCGCCATTCCCTCGGTGCAGTTCAAGTCCTTTGAGTCCACACTGGAAGCCGATAGGGCGCTGCGCGGCGCCAAAATCTACGCAGCGCTTACCATCCCTCCTGACTTTGAGCGGGAACGCCGCCGCGGGGTGGGTGCCCCTGTGGTGCTTGAAATCAACAAGACCTATTACGCGATCGGCACGATTCTGGAACTTGACGTCAAAACAGCGCTTGCCGCACAGAAGGTCGCCAATTTGGCCGTGCGCATGACGCAAAAAGGCGGAAACTTCACGGAAAACGCCAAAAATCTGCGCGTGACGATGCCCGAAGTCTATTTTCTCGGGAACACCGGTTTTAACTTCGTAGCCTACCTGCTCCCCACACTCATTCCGGGCGTGATGGCATTGGCTGCCCTTTTGGCGTTTGTCAGTACGCTCGTGCGTGAGTGGCGCACGGGGCGCGTGAGAGGACTTCTGAAAACCGCCGGGGGATCGGTGACCGCGGCGGTTGCGGGGAAACTTGCGCCGTGGCTTGCCTTCTGGCTTTTGATGTCCTGCATCTGGATCGCGGGCTTTGCGGGCTGGGGCGGCTGGGGAACGGCCGGCCCCGTGATTCTCTGGTTTACGGCCGCCTGGCTTCTCATACTTTCGATGGCCGCGCTTGCTGTTCTTGCGGTTGCCGTGTCGCCCACCTGGGTGATTGCGCTTTCTTGCTCGATCTGCCTCATTGCCCCGACCTTTCCCTTTACCGGGTTTTCGTTTCCGCTCGACTCAATGACGGCGGGCGCGCGTGTCTTCGGGATGCTTTTGCCTCTCACGCACTTTCTGGAAGCGCAGGGCCAGATTTGGGTGCTGGGGTCTCCGCTGGACGCCATAGCGAAAAAGGAACTTTTGATGTGCCTTTTCCCTGCGGTCTTTTTCACCGCGGGCCTTTTGATTCTTTCGGTGCGGATGAAGTCCTGGAAGGCCAACGAACTCGCCGCACGTGATGTGCCGGCAGTAACGGCAAAGTACCGGGAGGAACTCACGGGGTTTTGGCGCACCTTTGCGCTTACCCTAAAAAAGATATTCATTTCCCGCGACACCATTGCGGTTTTCGGTGCGGCCGTTGCCTTTTACCTTCTCTTTTACGGCTGGCCCTACAGCACGCAGCAGATTGAAAACGTGCCGGTGGGGGTGGTGGACTTGGACAGAAGCCCGGCTTCAAGGTCGCTCATTTCTGAGCTTGACGCGGCAAGCACCTCCAAAATTGTGTTTGTGGTGCACGATGAAGCCGAAGGGCTTGACGCCTTTAAGCGCATGAAGGCCGATACCCTCATCACGATTGCGCACAATTACGCCGAGGAACTTGCGCGCGGCAGAAACGTCACCGTAAACGTTTTGGGTAACGGCGCGTACCCCGTTAAAACCCGTGCCGTGCAGGCAACGATTGCCCGCATTGTCGGGGACACGGAAGAGCGCATGAATCATGCCTCCTGGATGACGGCGGGGGTTTCTCCGGAACTTCTTGCGGCGGCGTCCCGCCAGGCACCCGACATCATCGTGAAGTACCGCTTCAACGAGATTTCCGGTTACGGCAACTACACCGTGCCGATGGTGGGGCCGCTCATTATTCAGGCGGTGCTGTTTTTCGGCGTGGGACTGTCTTTCGGAGGGTGGCTCAATGAAAAGCCGCGCCAGCGCTTTATCCGTGATGCGATCAGAAACCCTTTTTACGGGGCCGTGGCGGTGTTTCTTGCGTTTTGGTCGGTGGCGCTTGGGTGGTTTTTGTACATGCAGGGCTTTGACTTCTCGTTCGGGGAGTACGGGGCCATGCAAAATCCGTTTGCGGTGTTTTTGGTCGCCTTTTGCTTTACGGCGGCCGTGACCGCCTTTGCCATGGCAGCGGCCACGCTGACCGGAAACGGGTGGACGGCGCCCGCGGTGGTCATCATGTCGGCGCCGGTGTTCTTTATTTCGGGGGCCGTGTGGCCCCTGGAAAACCTCAACCCCCTCGTGCAGGGCTTTGCGCAGCTCATTCCCACGACGCCCGGGATTGTGGCTTCTGCCGCTGCCGCGCAGGACGGTGCGGCGACGGCGGATATTCTGCCCGCGTGCCTGCAACTGGTGCTTCTGACGGCGCTTTACCTCACATTTCTCTTTTGGCGGCTGTTTGCGGTGCGCCGCAATGCTTTGTAAATACAGTAATTTTTCAATTTACTCAATGCGCATGGGTAATTTGCTCAGTCGGCTGAGTAAATTTACTCAATCGACTGAGTAAACGGCAGAAAGGATGTTTGAACGCGAAGAAGTTGCTGTTTTAAGAAGACGTCTGGCTGAGCCGCGCCGCCGCATCCAGATTGTTTCCGGTCCGCACGGTGTCGGTAAGACAACAGCCGTGCAGCAGGCAACCGAGGGACTTCAGGTGTCCGTGCTCTTTGCGTCTTGTCCGCAGGACGCGCGACGAAGTCCGGTGTGAGTGAGGTTTGGCAGATGGCCCGGCAGATGATGGCGGTACAGAGGGCGCCGGAACTCGTTTTGGCTCTGGACGGCATTGATGCGGTTTTTGACTGGCGCGAGGCGGTGAAGTGCGAGTGGGATACGGATGGCCACAATGGAGGATGTAAGATTTTTTGTGTCCAGGCGATAATAGCGCTCCCGTAGGGCGCGAAAGGAATCACCGTGGCACACCGTACACCCAAAATAAA
>PPYF01437812.1_pt1 | contig 20280 bp, 26 predicted proteins | sample 1559871 | NCBI WGS metagenome assembly PPYF01 (sample SAMN08240021, study PRJNA423297) | Human gut metagenome, whole genome shotgun sequencing project. | reverse complement strand
CGCCTCGGTAAGAGCGGGAAGCTGCGTTCGCATCGCATCTTTTGCCTGCAGGGCGGATGCACCCATTCCCAGTTTTCTGGCCGCCCATGAAGCGTTGCTCGCCTGGCTCCGTCCAAACCCGCTCACGCTTTCCCGCGCGCTGTCTGCACGGCCGCCTGTGGCCTGCACAAAGGCTTTCAGCTTCTGGCGGGCGTGGTTCAGCTCTGCCGCGGCCGCAGAAGTATCCAGCCCGGCCGCGTCCTCAGCCAGATATTTACGCTTTGCGGCGCGCACGCGGCGCTCAAGCGCGCGCTGCTGCTGGTTGATTTCATAGCGGCTGTATTTTTTGCCGCGATAGTCAATGTCACGGGCATTGATGTCATCCAGATAGCTGCGGCTGTATGCTCTGTCACTCAACCCTTCGAAGAAAGGGTAAAAGCTGTGACGGCAATTCCAGCCACACAATCCTGCGCCGGTGCCGTACCCCGTGCGCTCAAAGGGCGGATATTTCCGGCTGTGGCCGCTCCGGCTGAACACCTGTCCCTGCCACTCGGCATGCGAAGGCCGCGCGCCGGGATGGGCGGTCGTCTCTACAAGGTCGCAGCCCATTTCATCCGCACGGGCGATTTGCAGCTTTGCGGCGGTTTGGTTTACCCCGGTAAGGACCGCCCGCCGTGCGGCGACTTCAAGGGTATCCGTGTGACCGGAGGGATACCGAATCGCTTTAATACCCTTGCTCGCCAAATCATCCACGGCACGCTTGACTGCGGTTTTGTAATCGAAGGCTCCGCTGGATACTTGCAGCCACGCCCGGTCCAGCGCGTCTTCAAATTGACGGGTGACCGTGTTGGCGGTAGTTCGGGTGAGATTTTTCCAAGAGCCAAGAGTTTGGCGATACCCTGCATTGAGCAGATTCAACAGGGCCGGGTTGGTGCTGATATCAGAAGGGGCGAAGCCCATAACGCGGTATATTGTGTCATCAGCGGCCAGGGCCGTGGCTCCGGCATCCTGTAAAATGCGTCTGATTTCCGCATCCGCTTTTCCGCTGTACTTCGCCAGCGTCCTGACTACGTCGGAATGTACAGCCCGTGCCTGTTCCAGACGCCATGCCTGCCAGGCAGCCGTTGAAGTTAACCCACCCATTTTGTTGATACGGCGGGCAATATCACGGAGGATATCATCTTCGACTTGCTGGAATAACTCGACCAAAGCATCCGGCAAGGTATCCAGATAATCCGGGGCCAGCATCAGGCATCACCGCCAAACCCCATCGGTTCATAATCTGCCGTTTCGGAGGCCGCCTCCTGCACGGCCCGTTTGGCGTCGTCCTCACTCATCCCGCGCCACTCCATGTTGTATCGGTATTTAGGGATAAAACCGTCCATGGCATCATCCTTATCGCGTTGACGCCGCGTCTCCGCATCGGAGATATAGCTGTCGTCAAAATTGATGGTGATAGCCGTATCAGGGTCGATATCGGCGCCAACAAGGTTTTTGCCCACCCACAGGATAGAGTGCAGGATTTGCAGCAACGCCGCTTCAATCTTGATTTGATGGCGGTTGGCATGCTGTACCATGTCCTGCCGGTCTCCGGTGTACTGTGTTGCAGTGGCGATATTTCCGGCATTGAATTGATAGTGGTGTGTTCCGAGGCCAACCTTGAAACTGAAATAGTCCAGGGCGTCCTGCACGGCCTGGCTATTCGCTTCGGTACGGAGGTCCGGGTTGTATTCGTGCCAATCTGGTGCCGCGTCAGGGTCAAAGCCTCCGGGAGATACAAAAAGCTGTTGGCGAATGTCATCGGGTGCAAAGCGGTGTTCCTTGCCTTCCGCGTCAATGACCGTTTTGAACATATCTTTGTTGTAGAAGACTTTTTTTCCGCCGAGATAGAGATCCCGGCAGTAATTGTCAAAAGCCAGATCGCAATGTTTGGATTGATCCAGCGCCTCGGAGAATACGCTCATGCCAAGCCCGGACCCACCGGGCAGGTTTTTAACGATATTGGGAGAGAAAACCGAAAACCATGGAACGCTGCTTCCTGTAGTAAAGCTTTTCAGCACGCCGGCGGGGAGAGGGGCGGGCTTGTAATCGGCGTTTTCCGTATCCTCGTTCTCGCTGGTAAAATATTCGTTGGTGATTTGATACTGCTGTCGTCCGTCCCGTAAGACAAGCCGGTGAGTTTGCAAGTAAATGCAGCTCTTGCCGCCCACAGTGACCTCAGATGCAAAGGCGACATCCACAATACGTCCATGCCGGATCGTGATTGGGAGGATGCATTCAGCCGGGTCATAGTCCAGGCAGATTTTGGCGTCAGGTGAAAGTACAGCCATACCGTCCTTGACGACAAGGTTTTCAAGGCTCAGCACAAAGGCACCGGTGCCGGAGCGAAATGCCAGTTCCACGAGTGTATTGGCGTTGGACCAGAACTCAATGCTTTTCAGGATACCTCCGGTCTGCTGCGCGTCAACACCCAGAAGCCAGGATGCGGTATTTTTGTCCGTGACGGTCACGGTGGTTTTATCGTTGAGCAGCAGAGCGGCCCAATCTTCGCAAGCTCGCTTAGGCATTCCAAGGCGGTACATAGTCCGCGCATGGTGTGTTCCGTCAAGCCCGCATTCGTTGATGCGGTGAAAGCTCGGGTGATATCCGGCCCACCATTGACGCCATTCGTCGATGTAGGAATAATACTGGCTCTGGATACCCCATTTTTTGGTTTTGTTCAGATATTTGATGAATTGCGTAATGTTCATGTTTCCGTCCCCAAATAGCGTTTATAGTCGCGTTCGATGGTGTATTCAAAGCCGTCCAATGTGTCCACGTCTGTGGAGCCGTCATCAAGGCGCTCATCCTTGCCCGGATGTTTCCCGCTCCATAGGGCCGTGGAAAGTGCATCACGGACGCTGCCGGCCTCCGGCATATACCAAAAACGGCCGCCGCCCATAAGGGCTGCAGTCGTTCGTATTCGGTCGTTGATCTCGATTTTTTTTGCATTATATACACGCTCGGCCAACCAGCGGAAACGGGTCGGCAGCAAAGCGGCGCGCAAGCTGTTTTTCAGAACTTGTTCCGCACTGTCGCAGAAAACGGCGTGTATTTCTCCCCAGCGTATGAAAACAGCCTCGACGAACTGTACAAAGCGTTTTTGCAGAAATACGACGTCTGTACCCTTTGCGGCAATGCGTTCGCTGCAGAGCGCCACAACACCGCGGTATCCCGGCAGAACGCCCGTCGCCACAAAGGCATGTTGTGAACCGTTGCCTCCGAAGTCCACGCCGATGTAGACGCGGAAAGGCCGCAGCTCGTGCTCAGCAGGCCACAGAAAGCGATTATCGTTGGATGCAATACTGTCGGCAAATGGGCGGTAAATGATGCCTTCTGCAGCCGCCCATTGGCCTAGGATGAACCGTGTATAGTATACGGTCCCTGCGTATTCCGTTTTGAGGTTCGCCACAAATTCGGACGGCAAAAATGGGTTATCGTCGATGGTGGATGTTTGGCAGTAAACATCGGCGTCACTGTCAATGAACTGCTTGACAAAATGGTGAGGGTCTGCGGGGTTGGCCGTACCGTCAAAGTAGCTGTGCCCACAGCGCAGTCGACTTTTGAGCATCTGGAATACTTCTTCATTCCAGGTAGTCATTTCGTCGCCATAGGCGTATTCGATGGTCATGCCCTGGATTCGAGCGACGTGTTTTTTATTATCCGCACCAAGGATATGAACCCGCCGCCCGAACAGGAGCGCCGTATTATCGCTGCTGATGGTACCGACAAGGCCCTCGCCCCATATCTCACGCATTGGGTCAAGGATATTGCGGGAAAGTGTGCCCTGGGTGTTCCCGAGCATCACTGCAGCTCCTTGCCCACGAAGTGCCAGCAGACGTTTGGGAACAACGACGGCGTAATCCAGCCAGCTTTTGCCGCTGCCCGTCGCGCCGACTTTGATGTTCCAGCGGTGGCTGCAGCTTTGGAGGTACTCAATTTGCTTACTCGATAACGCCATCGATGCCCTCCAGAAGTTCCGCGGCGCGGGTGAGCTGATCGGCGCCGGTATCCTCGCGGGGTGTTTCCTCGCCCAACAGTTTGACGATTACCGTTGCCGCTCGCGCATCGCCTGCGGTTGCGGCCTCAGTCAGCCCTACGATCATTGCCATTTGATTGTCGATATCCTCCGGGTCGATACAGCGGCGCACCAGTTTATTCCAGCGGCGGCGGTCTGCGACGGGCAGGGAAAGGTATACGTCCGCTGCCTCTTTCAGGCTCCGTTTGCGGCGGCGCGCTGCCCCGGAGGCAATGCCGCCTTTCTGTTGGATTGCTCTCTGTTCGCTCTCTGTTCGTTCAGTGAATGGAACAAGATTTTTTTCATTCGACACGTCACCACCTCTCTCGGAATATATGATTAAAGCCCGCGCAAGCGGGCAGGGGATAGCCAGAACATAGGAAACGACCCCGCCATGGTACGCTGCTTTCCGGCTCGCGCGGCGGGGCCTGCATCAAGGAAAAAATGCACCGGTTTCCCGATGCACTTTCTCGATTTTAAGTATAGCATTATAAAAGCGGAAAAAACGGAGATTTGTTTTACGATTGATTCTTTTTGAAATAGTCATATACAGACTTTCTAACGGCTTCTGCATCTCTAAGGGCTCCCAACTCCTGCGCCACCTCCGCCCAGCTCCAGCCGTCAAAGCTCCTGCGGCTGATTGCCACACGCACCTCGGGATCTGTGATATCCTCTATCTCGATCAGTGCCCTGCCGTACAGCCGGTCGTATTCATCGTTGAGCTTTTTCAGTCTTTCCTGCATGGCCAAAACGTCGGCATCGGTTTCCACCCCGCGGATAATGACCGTATGCTTTGTGTACGGAAAGTTTTCCGCACTGCCATGCACTGCGTCCTGCGCAATGGTATCTTTCCGCCGGAGCAGTTTTTCAATCCGGCTTTCCCGGGCTTTTATGTCAGCAGGGAGAGCCCACAGCTTTTTGTACTCCTTGAATGTCACCCGAATACCTCCCGATAACAAACTCCGCAGACAACAGGGTCCTCCTTGTTCATTCGCCATTGACAGTGTTCGCACGGACGCTTTTCGCGCTGTACGCCAGCGCCCGGTGGCCGATACCGCACAAGCTTATGTATCATTGCTTCGATTTGCTTATCCTTCCCGCTGCTTGCCAATGGTCGTTCCACGCACGCGGTCGCGTTTGCTACGCTGGAAGCTGAATATCCTGTCGCCTTAGCGATATAGTCCAGCGTAAAGCCAAGCCTGCGCATTCGGCACATTTCGTTTTTATCGTTCTCGCTTATCATCGCCCATCCCTCCCCGCGGCAATGCAGGCCAGCGTGGCCACAACCGCCAGTGCGACGGCCAAGACCGCCAGATTTATCAAGATTTGCATGGGTCATCCTTCTTTCGCATCGTTTTGTATACCATAGCAATTCCATCAATATCTTCATCCGTTAAGATGCATGAAAATTCTGCAAGCTCCATGCACTTAGCCACCCAGAGCGAGACACGGTCTGTAGATTTCATATCTGCATAAATCTGCCGTTCAAATTCACTCATGCTCTGCCTCCCTTTCCTTCAGCGCGGCCTCGGCGGCTTCTGGACAGTATCTCCTTTGCCAAACCCGAAGGCAACGTTTACAGGCAAATTGCGGATTTGATGCGATCTCGCCACTTTCAATGGTTATCCCTTCGTCAAATAATTCTGTGTCTTGGGTATATCCGCCGCATAATGATTTTTCATCAACATAGCAGTGGTATTTTGATCTTAGTGGTACGGATGGGTGGCTTGCGTTACCTTCTCCGACTACTGGTAACTGCCATACGGGCCGGATACTACTATCAAAATTCATTTCTCCAACCCTTTCATTCGGGCTTTCAGTTCGGCAATCTCCTCCGGCTCCAGCCCGGTTTCCTCGTAGGCGGCGAGGCGAGCTGCCAGTTCTTTTACACAATCGACAAATTCATCTACCGTATCATCTTTAACTGGCGGGAAATTTTTATGCGCCCAAAATTTACCATCGAAAACAGTAATTCTCTCCATTTTACACATCCTCTATTCGTGTATCCCGTTTTTTCTTAATCTTTTTAACGATAACATGTTGAACACATCAAATTCTGTTGTACCTATTTTTGTTTCTCCTGCATGCGGATTTTTAGGAGCGTTATCACCGATTGGGTTTGATTCTGTAAATTTTTTGCTCTCATTGCAAAATTTGTTTAATAACTCATAAAATTCTTTTGGCTTATTCCAAGCTGGAAATTCTTTATACTCTTCAATTGCTGTATGCAAATACTTCCAATAATCATTCAATGTCAATCCTCCTTGTAGGCTTTAGGGAATCGTATACTCGCAATCACAACCGAGCCATGCGGCAATTCCTTCCATGTAAAATTACCCGTCGGATATTCACTTCTGTATGCTGGCATTACAATCCCGTCTTTAAGTGTCACTAAATACCATCCAGCCTTTTTATGGGCTTTTGTTGACCATCTCATTTCATTCCTCCCGTATGTCTCCGGCCCATTGCTCTGCCATGGCTTTTGCAATGCCTGCAAATGTTTTACTTCTCGCCCTTGAACGTTCTTTCGGAGGTAGGCGCATCGTCTCCATATGCCAGCGCGGTTCTCTCGCACCGCTCGCACACTCTATGATTATTGGCTCAACAATATTTGTTGGTTTCAGTTTCGGCAACCCACGCAACCACAAGCCTGTTTTCTTTTTTTCTCTGTCCCCAAACATGTATGGTTCTATGTATTGGTCCGGCTTTCTAAATCTGCTGGACATAATTCCTTGCGGATTTTCGATTGCGATTTTTTCACAATCCGCATTCCATATATACATGAAAAACTCCACAGCGTCTTCACGCTGTTTTTCGCGATACGGAAAACGGTCTTTGTATTCCGGATTGAACCATTTATTTCCTGCAAGAGTAAGAAAAGTACAAGGTGGATGTGCGACAATCATGTCCCATCTTGTTTCAATGCTGTGCTCGGTCCCGTCCATTGTCTTAAAACTGCAATTTCCATTCAGCAAAGGCAGAACGTTCTGCATGATGTGCCATTCCGGGTGCCCTCCGGAACAGGGTATAATGTCGCAACTATACGCCTCATGCCCTAGCCTCCGCAGTTCAATCGTTACTGCCTGGCTTTCTTCGCAGGCTACTAAAATTTTCACTTCGTGTCCTCCCTGCGCTTGCCCCAACTGCAAAAATCGTCTGGATTTTCTCTGTCCATATGATGAGAACACCATTCTAATCGAGGTTTGTTATAGTTTCGGCACTCCCAACAGTAACACGCGCCGGCCGCATGCACCGGGTCGATGGTTGGGGCGTTCTCTGCCATCCCATAGGCCAGATCAATCGCCTTGTCATACCCATCGGCCCAGCTTTCCGGCGGCGCTCCGCAGCCTCCGGCATCGTGCAACCGCTTCAACAGCGCTTCGCGGTCTATCAAATCAGACATAAGAGGCTCCTTTCACTTTTTCGATTCTTGCCTTGAGAGACCGCAGCAAAGTTTGCTGCACTTCGTCCTTATCCCCCAGGGCGGCCACAACGTCCTCGTCCACGCCACCCTGTACGATAAGCCTGTGGACGATCACCGGCTCCCGCTGGCCCTGCCTGTGCAGGCGGGCATTGGCCTGCAGTACAAGCTCAAGGCTCCAGTTCAGCCCGAACCACACAATGTGGTGCCCGCCCTGCTGCAGGTTCAGGCCGTATGCACAGCTTGCCGGATGCGCCAGCAATATGTCCACCTGTCCGGCGTTCCATGCGTCGGCGTCCCGCGGCCCGGTGAACGCCCGCACCCGCAGGCCGCTGCGGGCAAGCGCGGTGAGGATGCGTTCCCGGTCATGCTGGAAGGTATAGAACACCAGCGCATGCTGTCCGTTCAGCTGCTCCACCAGTTCCAAAAAGGCTTCGATTTTGCACGAATGCACCTCGTGTACACCATGTGCGTCGTCATAGACCGCTCCGTTGCAAAGCTGCAGCAGCTTGTTCGTCAGCACGGCGGCCGTGCCGGCCAGTACCGTTTCGTCCGGGCTCACTTCAAGCAGCATATCGCGCTCCAGCTTAGCGTAGGCCCGCGCCGCCGGGGCGTCCAGCACAACGGGGATATCGTGCTCCACCATATCGGGCAGCGTCAAATAGTCCTTGGCCTGCATGCTGATGCAGATATCCGAAAGCAGCGCACGCACGGCCTGCTCCGTGCCCTCTCGGGGCTTGTAGGTAAACACCGTCGTGGCGTTGCGCTTGTCGGGCAAAAAATACTGCTCCCGGAAACTGCCCACCGTGCGCCCCAGCCGCTGCCCGCCATCCAGCAGGAAGACCTGCGGCCACAAGTCCAGCAGTGCCTGCGGCGCGGGCGTGCCCGTCAGTTCGACGATGCGCCGGATATGCGGCCGCACGGCCTTCAGTTTCTTCCACCGCTTGCTCTGTTGGTTCTTGAAGCTGCTGCTTTCGTCCAGCACCACCATGTCAAAGGGCCATGCGTGCTGGTAATAGTCCACCAGCCACGCCACATTGTCCCGGTTGATGATGTAGATGTCCGCCGGCTCAGCCAACGCCCGGATGCGCTTCTGCGTGCTGCCCAGTACCGTGGAGACGCGCAGCATCTCCAGGTGGGACCACTTGCAGGCTTCCTGCTGCCAGGTGGCTTCCGCCACCTTCTTCGGCGCAACGATAAGCACCTTGCCTACCTGCAGCAGGTCATACCGCAGCCGTGCGATGGCCGAAAGGGTTATAACGCTCTTGCCAAGTCCCATATCCAGCCAAAGGGCCAGCGCCGGCTTCTCAATGATCTGTCCGATGCAATAGGCCTGATAAGGATGAGGTACAAAATTCATATCGGCAGCACCTCATCCACAAAAGCCTTCACTGCATCCAGCCCTTTCAAAACGCGCACGTCTGCGTGCCGTTTGCGCAGCGCGCCGATCTGGTATTCCTGAATGCGCTGCAGGCTGCCCACCTCTGTTTTCAGCTCTATGAAATAGATCCGCCCGTCGGGCGTAAGTACGATCCGGTCCGGTACGCCGGGGTTCCCCGGCGAAACGAATTTGTAGCACAGCCCCCGGCGCTCGCTTACCATGTGCACAAGCCGCGCTTCGATCTGGCTCTCCTTCAAAACATGTCTCTCCTTTCTTGAAAACCTGCCCGCGTAACTCGCGCGCGCACGCGCGTATATGTCCGCGTATTAGGCGTATCAGGCGTTTAGGCATGTACATATATTCTCTAATTCCCCTAATCTATATATCTCTAAGGAAAAAAGGTTACAAAGTTACAATAGCTGTTTTTTGGCTTCACACTGCGGAAAATCGGCGCAACTTTGAACGTTACAAAAGGTTACAGCGGTTACAGGCCAATGTTACGAAAAAGGTATTTGTTACGCCAAAGATTACACCAATCGTTACGGCCCTTCGGGCCTTTTCCTCGGGAAGACGTCTATTCCTCGGTGTCCTCCGCCGCTTCCCGTACAAGGCCTTTCTGCACGCCGTATGGCCCGAACCGCATCGCTTTGTCCACGCGTTTCCACCCGTCTATGCGGGCGATCACATCGTTTATTTCCCGCGCATCCTGGTACTTGATGTTCTTTGGGTCGCCGTCCAGTGCTTCGCACCACACCTCCAGCGGGCACACACGGCTGCGCGCTACAAGGTCTGCCGCCGCGTCGCCTTTCATGCCGCCCGCCCAGAACATGCGCCGCCGGGCAAGATCCCACTTCATCCAGTCCCTCGGCACCGGACGCTCCACAAAATCGTGGATCAGGCCCTCACGGGCGCCGCGTTCGCGGTGGCCTTCCTGCACTTCTTTTGCCCGTTCGGCGGCCTCGTCAGTGATGAACAGGGGCTCGCCCAAACGCCAAAGCAGCACAGCCTCGGCCCATAACTGGTCCACTTCGTTGCCGAGGTCCACCCAAATGGATTTTGTCGGATGGTGTATGCCCACGTCTACGGGCCAGAAACGCCGGCTCCCGGTGCCGTCGCGCAGGTATTCGCTGTTGTTACTGGTGCCGAAGAATACGCACCGGCGCGGGTATATATCTGTGCGCCGGCCGTAGGGCACGCGAAAGATGTCCTCGTTTTGAGAAAGGAATTGCTTTACGCGGCCCACTTCGCTGCGGTTCATGGCTTCCAGCTCGCCCACTTCGACGATCCACACGCCCTGCACCAGCTCGCAGGCTTCTTTGCCCTCGAACGTTTTCAGGCTGTCCGAGAACCAGCGGAGGCCCATTTTGCGCAGCAGCGTGCTCTTGCCGATGCCCTGCGCGCCTGTCAGCACGGTCATGCAGTCGAATTTCGTGCCGGGCATCAAAGCCCGTGCCACCGCAGCGCAGAACGCTTTGCGCGTCACTGCGCGGGTGTATATGTTGTCGTCTGCGCCCAGGTAGTCCACGTACAGGGTCTCCAGCCGGGGCGTTCCGTCCCATACAAGGTTCTCCAGATATTCGCGCACCGGATCGCTGGCGTGGGCGCGGCCGCAGAGGGACAGGGCGTCCATGACCTTTTCCTTTCCGGTGATGTCGTAGGCCCTTTCGATGTACCAGCGGATACCCGCGTCGTCGTTGTCGCCCCAGATGCGCCGTCCTTCACGGCTGTCCCAGGGAAAGGGCCCCCGTGCCACGGCACGGCTTGCAAATTCGTCCAGCGCGATGCGGTCCCTGAGCCGCGGGTCATTGTTCAGGATAAGGAGAACATTGTCCACGGTGTTGTCGTAACGCCCGGTGTTGGGATGACGTTTCAGGCCGCGCATCCAGTTCGCGGCTTCTTCCGGGCTTTCCCCCGCGGGCGTGGCAAAAGCTGCCACCGCTTCGGCATAACGCTCTGAATCCAGCAGCGCCGTGACGCTCTCATCCGCCACCGCAAGGCGGCGCATGGCCGTGTAGCTGGGCAGCTTGTTCACCGGCGTACCCGGGGCAGCATCGTCGTCCTGGTCGGCAAAAAGGTGCAGCCGTACAAGGTCAAACGAGTTGCACAGCTGCCCGCCGGCCGGGTCCGTGGCGTGGTGGGAATAGAGGAACTGACCGCCCTCGTAGATGATGGCGCCGCCCGTCGTGCTGCCGCCGGTATAGGTGTACCGCTCCGGGATATCCGTAGGGACGTACACGCCCGGGATGAACTTATCCATGGCGGCATATACGTCATAGGTGCGGCAGAAGGCACCTATCACGCCGTGCTTGGCCGTGGGGGCCTCCTGCTTGCCTGCGGTTTTCCCGGGCGTCCTGCCCGCGGCCCCGGGGCACTGGGGCCACTGTGAAACGTCGCCCCAGTTCCCGTACAGCGCGAGCATGCCATCTGCCGAAAGCAGCGGCTTGTCCGCGCATTGAAAAATATACTCACTGTCCGCGCAGCAGCTGGGGAAGTACATGAGGCGCACGGCCTCGAACGTCGTCCGGTCGAACAGTGCCAGCGTGGGGTCAATGAGCTGCGCCAGCTTGCGCGCCGCCGGTTCGTATTCGTCCGGCGTGAGCGTCCGGTCGGCAGGGATGACGGCGCGCAGGCGCGGTGCGGCGGGGCTGTGCTTGCGGGTGGAGTAGACGGCATACCCGCAGCCCAGCCCGTCCAGGCGCGCAAGCACATTCGCCGTGCCCTCCGCCGGCACATGGTCCATGTCCAGTGTTATGACGTCGCGCCCCTCAATGGCCCCGGCCTTACGCACTCCGCCGCGCAGCACGCCGCCTACGAAGCCGCCAACGTCCTTGAGCTCGTCCTGCCGGGCCTTCTTCATGGCCAGATACTCCGCCATGGTCTCCGTGCCGCGCGCCGGCACGCGCAGCCGGTCATACAGCTCGGAGATCCAGAGTTCCTGCGCGGGCCATCGTGCGGCGCGGCGGCTGCCCGCGGAACTGATCTTTATTTTTCTGTCATTTTGCAGCACGTTTTGCCCTCTTTTCGTCACACAGATCTACATACAACCGCGTCCCGCTGTTCCAACTTCTTACCGCTGCGTCCACCGTGAAAGCAAGCGAGCCCTCGTCGAATTTGCGCCCAAAGCTTCCGCATCTCGGGCAGACCACCGCACGGCGGGCGCCCCGGCGCCAAAGCACGGGCTCTGCGCCGCATCCGTTCCGGCACGGAACAGCGTCCTCTATCGTAAGTACCGTTTGGCCCTGGTATTTTTTCATATCGCTGCGCCTCCTTAGTCTTTCGTGTAGAACCCGCCTGTCCAGCCCTCGGCCTTCAATGGAAGATCGGGCGCCCAGGGGATAGGCCGGGCCATGATATCGCAGACCGCTGAAAGGTCTGCGTGTTCTGTTTCTGTCTCGATCACAACTTCATCGTGCACATGGAATACCACAGGGTATCCCGCCGCTTCCAGCCGCTCGATGTTCTCCGCCAGGCAATCCCGCGCCACGGCCTGAGTGATGTTCTCCACCAGCTTGCCGCCGTAGGTCTCCTGCACGCCCCATTTCTTTGAGGTCTGGTTCATTCCGTAGTAGTGCAGCTGTTCGAATCCTTTGGCATTCTGCGCAAGGAACGGCTTTGCGTAGAACAGCACGCGCCCGCTGGGCAGCGTTACCGTTAAAAACCACTGCCCGGTATCCGCATCGCCCTGCAGTGCAAAGAGCAGGCGACCCACGGCCTGCGTCCGTCCGGTGCGGACCACATCGGTTGCAGCGGCCTCCACCGCGTACCAGAAAGCCACGATGCGCCGGTTTGCCTGCCGCCAGCGCTGCACGATACCGGGCAGCTCATCCTCCGGGATGCCCATGGACAATGCGCCCATGTTGATGAGCGCCCCCACACCGCCCTGATACCCCAGCGCCAGCGTGGCGACCTTGCCTTTCTGGCGCAGGTCGTACTCGGGGTTGCCCTTTTTGATGCGCTCCAGCGGAACGCCGAACATCTGCGACGCGGTGGCCTCGTAGATCTTGCCGTGGGTGCGGAACACGTCCAGCACCCATTCCTCACCGGACAGCCATGCAATGACACGGGCCTCGATGGCGGAAAAGTCGGCGTCAACGAACCGGTGCCCGGGGGCGGGCACCAGCGCCGTACGGATCAGCTGCGACAGCGTATCGGGCACGCTGCCGTACAGCATGCGCAGCGTGTCCACGTCTTCGTCCTTTACACGTTCGCGGGCGAGCTCGATGCCGGGGAGATGCGTCCGGGGAAGATTCTGCACCTGCACCAGCCGGCCGGCCCACCGCCCCGTGCGGTTTGCACCGTAGAACTGCAGCAGGCCGCGCACGCGTCCGCCTTCGCCCGCGCCTGCGTCCATAGCCGTATACTTTTTGTTGCTGGTCTTGCCAAGCTCCTGGCGGATCTCCAGCATACGCTGCACCGCCTTTGAGGGCGCGCCGCCCGCCAGCATCCGGGCCACCGTGTCCTTGCGCAGGTCGGCCACCTCCGCGCCCGTTTCGTCTTCCAGCCAACGGGAAAGCTGCGCGACGCTGTTGGGGTTATCAAGGCCGGATATCTGTATGGCTTCCTGTGTCAGCTCCTGCGTAACGCGTGCGCTGCAGGAGAGCGCACCGTGCACAAGGTCAAGGTCCACCGCCACGCCGCGCGCGTTGATGAGGATATCCGTCTCCCATTGTTTTTGTACCGCATCGGGTACCGGCCAAACGGACAACCGCCGCTCGATCTCCTGCTCCGTCACTACGTCCTGCGCATTGTACTCCTTGAACAGGCGCCATTTTTCCGGCTCCGCTGCCGGGCGCACGCGGGTGCTCGGGTTTCGTGCCGTCGGCTTGCGGGGCACGCAGAACGTGCGGATCAGCGCACTGCCCGCAGACAGCTTGCGCTTGTCCTGCGGCAGGCCCAACGCCTCGCCTGTAGCCGCAAGGCCGGCGGTATACCCGCAGTACAGCCCGTGCAGCATCGTGTCCCGCCATTCCGTCAGCCACCCGGCGTCAAAGGGCAGATGCTTGAAATGCCGGCAAAGGCAGTACCACTCGAATGCGGCGTTGTACGCATGCTTCAGGCAGTCTTTGCAGAACAACAGGGAAAGAATGCTGTCGGGGATGGCCTCGCCCTGCGCAAGATCGACGACGTGAGCGGGTCCCCCGTCCAGCGACCAGGCGAACAGAAGTATTTCAAAGTCGGGGGCCTGCGCGTATTTGTACAGGCCCCCGGTTTTGATGTCTACGGACGAATATGTTTCTATGTCAATGTTGAGATGGTGCATACCGTCCGGCCTCCCCTTACACAGGCAGGCCGGTGATGGGGTCGATCTGCGGCCCCGCGGGCTGCTGCGGGTAGCCGGCGGGTACGGCGGCAGGCTGCTGGGCATAGGCCGGATAGGCCGGGGCTTGCGGCTGCTGGGCGTAAACCGGGGCTTGCGGCTGCTGGGCGTAAACCGGGGCCTGCGGCGGCACCGCGCCGTATGCAGGCGTGCCGGCCGCAGGTGTGCCGAACGCATCCTCCGCGCTCACGCGGCCGCTCAGTGCCTCGCCGTCGCGAAGCTTCTGGATGCCGTTCAGCGCGCAGCCGACGCCCTTGTTGCCGTTGCTGGCATACGGGAAGAACGTGATGCTTGCGCGGCCGTACATACCGCTGTACACTTCGTTCTGCTGCAGGATGGGCTGCACATTGGCGTCCACCACGAAGGGGGCGTTTTTGTTGCTGGCGGTCACCACCCAATGGCCTTTGCACTCGTCGCCGAACGGCATGCCGTCGCTGGGGCGGCCGCCGTCGCCGTCGTGTACGCTGATGCGCAGCTGGGGCGGGCGGATGCCGTTCCATTTACTGCTCACGCCGTTGTTGGTCGCGGCGTTGATGGCCGCGTCGATCAGACCCTTTGTCGCAACGTCGGTTTTCGGGATGAGCAGCGTCGCGCTGTACTTTGGTTCGGCGCCCTGCTGCTGTGCATAGGGCTGAAAAACATGCAGGTAGGAAAAACGGACTTCTCCGGTGGTGAGTGTGCAAGGGTTCGTGTTCATAACGTCATACTCCTTTTATTGTTGATTTTTAAAAGCTTCTTCTGCCGCGTTGAGCGCGGGGCGGCGGTCGGTATCCGGCGCGAGCGTGGGCGCTCCCGGAGGGGTCACCACATGCGCGCCGGCGGCGTCCTGGAACGCCTTTTTTCCTAAAACTTTTTCAATGGCTGCCAACGTCAACGGCCTGCGCTCGTACAGCAGCGCTTCCTCATAGCCGGCCGCTTTGATATCCGCAAATGCCTTTTCCATGTCGTCGAATTTTCGGACGCTGCGCCCGGCCACGGCCTTCCAGCCGGGGATGGCCCGGCCCGCAAGAACCTGGGACAGCGCATATTCTTCCAGGTCCTTTACCCATGCCGCCAGCCCCTGTGCCCGGCGCAGGATGTCGCCGATCTCTTCGTCGCTGTACGTTGGCGCGGGTTTTTGGCCGAACGCCTCAAGGGCCAGATGCTGCCCCCGGGCCCGGCAGCTGCCTTTCAATTTGCAGAACTGGCACCAGCTGCCCGGGACCTGTTCGCCTTCGCCTCTGTATGCTTTTTCCGCCTGCGGCCGCACGGTATTGGCGCCCCAGTCCAGCAGTTCCGCATAGCTGGTCTCCCAGGTCTTCACGCCGCCCGCATGGGGCTGCACGATGGTCATGCGCACGGTCTGGATGTCGTACATCAGACAATAGCGGGACGCCGCGCCCAGGGCGTACAGCATCATCTGCGGGTTGCGCTCTGCTTCCACGGGCTTGCCGGCGCCGTTCTTGTAATCAACGATGTGCAGCACGCCGCTGCCGATCATGATGCAGTCCGCCGTGCCGAATCCCTCCGGCACATATTCGCTGAAATCCACCTGCTGCTCGGCGGTTATGTACGGCCGCGCGGGGAATGCGAGGAAAGTTTCGTTGATGAAGTCCATATATTCGTCCGTGGCGGACAGCATTTCGGGCTCGAAGTGCGGGTCTGCTTTCAGTTTGTTCAGGGCGGTGGTGAACTTTCTCGGCCCCATTGCTTCAAGATACTGCTTGCGCAGCTTCAGCTCCGCGATGGCATGGGCCAGCCGCCCAGCCTCGGTGTACCGGGTGCTTTTATCCGGCATGTCCTCGGCCAGCCGTGCGGACGGTGTGCAGTTCAGCCACCGCTCCGCGCTGGATGCGGACAGCAGCGCGTGCTTCTCAGGTGTTGGCATGTTGTTCGCCCTCCATGTGTTCACGGCAGAAATCAATGCACTGCTCTACGATGGCGCCAATAGGCAGACCGCCGTTTTTGATTTTCTGTATCGCCAGCCACTGGTAATACTCCTGCCCCACCCGTATGACAGGCTGTTTGTTCTCGGTAGGATCGGGGTAGGGCGGACGGATCTTGAATTTATCAGCCATCAGATCTGCGCCCCCAGTCCGCGCAGCTCGGTGGCAAAAGCGCCGTACTGTTCGGCGGGCAGCGCGCTCAGTGCCTGGATGCCGTATTTCGCAAGCAGCGCCAGAACCTCCGCGCGCTTGCCTGTGTCGCAAAGAGAGGTTGCCGCCAGCTGGATATCTTCAAACCGGAACGCCCTCGCTGTCGTAGGTGCGGCCGCAGGCGCCGGCGCGGGGGCAGGCTGGGCCACGGGCGCGGGAGCCGCAGCGGGTTGAGCCACGGGCACAGGTGTGACAGGTACCGGAGCGGGGGACGGCTGCGCTGCCGGAGCCGGAACAGGCGCAGCCTGAACTGTGCGTCCGGACACGGCGTGCCCCGTTGACAGACGTTCCAAAAAGTCCAGCACCGCAGCCGGCAGATGGATGTTGACGTCAAGCGTAAAATTCGTATTCATTTGCTTTTTTCCTCACTTTCGGTTAAAATGAGGGTAGCTTGTGGGCTACCCTTTGGGGTTGCGCTTGTCCGATGTGCAAGATCGGGCAGGCGCTTTCTTTTTGTCCGCCAGAAGGCAGACCGCCGTGAAAGCTGTTCCGAGTACGAACCCGAAGCAGATGCATGCAAGGCCCGTCATTCAATCGCACCCCAGTCGATTGGCTTCGGCCCTGCCGGCGCTGAGATGTGCGTGTTTTCGAGGATGCTGTCCATGTGGTGTGTCACCATCCAGCCGAGCGCCTTGTCCATCGGGCGGCGCATCCTGCGGGCCATGTTGTCCAGCCGTATGTACTGCTGGGGCGTGATGCTCACTTTGATCTCAATTTCCATGCGTGCTCCCTCCAATCTGAATACATGTGGGCGGCTCTCTATCGTAAAAGTAGTCAAGCCATTTCGCGAATGGGATGTTCAGGACAGGCGCCACAGCTTCGATATAGTCGAAATCCCATGGTTCATGTCCTGCAAATCTACGGCGCAGGGTGGAGAGCGGGATCCCTGTGATTTTTGACAGCTGTTGTTGAGTAATCTCCTGCTCGTACATCAGATTTTTTAAATTTTTATAGCGACGTTTGGGCATATTTGAGTAATCTCCTTTCTGTCCGTTTTATAGGACATTATTTGTCGCATAATGTTGGCACAGGGATTTCTAGGATTTTGCAGATACTTGCAATGATACGCGGAGATTTGTCTGCCCCTGTCAATATCCGGCTCATTCGAGCACTGTCCACTTTTAAGCCTGTATCCTTATTGATTTCTTTACAAAGCCATAACAGTGTTTTTCTGGGCGGGGCATCAAGATTATGCTTAACTGCTAAGCCAAACGTGGTATATTCAGCCATTTTGACGAAATTCACCCCCTTTAGATAAATAGATTGACAATTACAGAAATTTGTAATATAGTGAAGTTGCGATCAACACGAATTTCAGATTTCTGTTGTCTGTGCTTATATCATATTGCAGATATCTGTAAAAGTCAATTGAAAATTATACAGATTTCTGTAATTCGTGAATATGCACAAGGGAGAAGTGCGTTTCATGTCAGAAATGTATGATATAATTGAAAAACTCTGCGCTGAGCACGGAGTTAATATTACAAAAATGTGCCGAGAGATTAACATTCCTCGAAGCGTCTTTTCTGAGCTTAAGGCCGGGAGAACAAAAACTCTTTCTGGAAAGTACATTACATCTGTCGCTGAATATTTCGGTGTAACAACAGACTATCTTCTTGGAAACGAAGAAAAGCCCGCCATCCAGAAGGACGACGAACTTATAAAAGAGGACCCTTTTGCGGAGCAGTTGTTTGCCGCATACGGAGAAGTGAAAGAAGAATTTTCCCAGGAGGATATTGATGATATTAAAATGTTCATGGAAATGGTCGCGAAAAGGAAGAGAATGAAGAAGGAGAGAGATGGTAAATGAATGCAGCAGTAGATATCAATATGCTGTATGAAAATTTGGATGATATGGGCGTTGAAGTGTTTTCCTGCCCTCTTTCTCGATTTGAAGCGCTTTCGGAACCGGATGGATATTTGGGTATCAATCCCGCAAAAGTAGAAAGCACTGAACACGAACGGGAAATCCTCATTCATGAAGAAGGACATTTTGCGACAAATACTTTTTATCAATTGGACAGTCCATACACAGTACGAGAACATCAGGAAAATATCGCGGTCCGCTACGGCTTCAAAAAATACTATTCCGTTGAAAAGCTTCTTTCATTGATGCAGGATGGGTACACGGAGGTTTGGCAGCTCGCAGAGCAACTCGGAGTACGTGAAACCTACATACAGGAAATGCTGGATTATTATACCCAAGCATGCAATGTGGATTTCGCCAAAGAATTAGCCGAACGTAAACGTGCCCGCGAAATAGAAAATGACCCAATCACACCAGAGACCTTACGAAAATTGCAAGGCATCGCTTTTTCGTGTGATGGGCCATTAACAGAGACCAGTGCGCAAGATATATTGAGACTTGTCGAAATTGTGCAAGAACGCAAAAAAGCAAAGTGAAATAAAAAAACGCCCCACGGCGGCCGTGAGGCGGGAAAGGAGAGTTCCATTGGATATTCATGAATATATTGTGCAAAGAGTTGAGGATCAAATTAATTGGTACGACAAAAAGTCGAAAAGCGCACAAAAATATTACAAGCGGTATCAGATCATTGAAATATGTTGTGCGGCTCTTATCCCTGTATTGTCTGGATATACTGCGAAAATTTGGTGGTTATCAATTCCTGTTGCACTTTTAGGCGCTATTATTGCTGCGATAGAATCAATTGTACGTCTTTATAATTTTCATGAAAATTGGATTGAATACCGAACTACTTGTGAACTTCTTCGAAATGAAAAGAACTTATATTTAATGTCAGCTGGTCCGTATGGCAGTACTCCCGAGAGTAAAGAACAATTATTTGTTCGCAATGTCGAAACCCTGATTTCTTCTGAAAACTCTAAATGGAAAAAATTTGAATCAGAAACAACAACTAATGCTTCTCATACCAAGTCATCTACGGGCTCATAAGTCTCTTCAAAAATTTCTTTATTGCATGGATATTTTTCTCCTTTAATCCCAGTAATGATCCAATCGCCGGCGTTGGCATGCATCCGTCCTTCGAGAGTGTCGATATAAAGTTCTTTATCAGTTTGGTACGCATCAATTACGACTTGTTTTTTTCGAAATTTCATAAATAATTTTTCCCCCTCAAAAAAAAAGAAAGTAAGTGAGTGAAATGTTATATCCGTATCGTCTTTTTATTAGTCATGCATGGAAATATGGGAATGATTATAATAATTTGATTACACTGTTGAATGCAGCGCCGTATTTCTTGTATCGTAATTATTCTGCCCCTGAGGAAAAGCCTTTATTCCCAGAAGGGACACCACTAACTAATGGAAAAATAGCTTCCAAAATTACCGATAAGATTTCTCCTACACAAATTGTGATTGTTATAAGCGGAATGTACGGAGCCTATAGCGATTGGATGGGATACGAAATAAACGAGGCGGTTCGACTAGGAAAGCCTGTTTTGGGAATCTATCCGTGGGGGCAGACCCGCGCACCGCAAAGAGTGTTGGATGCTGCTGATGAAATGGTGCGATGGAATACCGATTCAATTGTAGGCGCGATAAGAAGGTTAGTGTATTAATTTGATTATACTTAGCTCTATGTTTAAATGTCAATAATATAAGCACCCCACGGCGGCAACCGTGAGGTGCTTATATAGAACAGCTTACCACAGAGGTGGCAATCCACTCCAACAATCGGATTATATCACCTCCGGGGTAGGCTTGGCAAGTCATACCTTGGAGGTGTTTTTATGGGGAAAAGGGTCGGTACTGCAAAGTGGTACGAGAATCAGAAGCGATGGCAGATTAAAGTCCAGAAGGATGGTGAGCGACGAACGTTCACGAGTTCGACGCCTGGCCGCACTGGCCAGCGTGAGGCAAACGCAAAGGCTGACGAATGGCTGGACGAAGATGTCGTAGCTCCGAATGTGAGGATACGGGATCTGTACGAGGATTTCCGCAAAGAGGTAGACGAAAATGCGGGCACTTCAATGCGGCGTCAGGTCAATTCGATAGGCAAGGTGTGGATTC
>PPYF01242141.1_pt1 | contig 20280 bp, 19 predicted proteins | sample 1559871 | NCBI WGS metagenome assembly PPYF01 (sample SAMN08240021, study PRJNA423297) | Human gut metagenome, whole genome shotgun sequencing project. | reverse complement strand
GCACGAGGGACATGATTAAGGAAGAGCACACCAGGTTTATAGCGAGCAGCATCCCGGATGCAAGGCTCGCCTTCGTGGAGGGGGATCACTTCGTGGCGAGGAAGAACCGGGCGGAGTTCAACGAGGCGGCAGAGGGGTTTCTGCTGGGCAGATGAAACCAGCGATGAAACTGCGGTTTCATGCACAATGCATGCTTATTGCAATTCTGCTGTTTGCTGCTAACGAGGAATGACGGCTTTCGCTGGATCCAATTCTCGGAGTGCGGCAGTCTGCGCCCGGAAACGTTTGATTCTTCTTCTAACAAGGCTTTCGCACCAGTACAGTGCGACTCCCACAACAACGCAAACGAGAACGCTGCCGGCGACTACTTCCCACAAGGGTAGCGCGGCGAGCTTTTGCTACAAGTGGGCGTTCAAGAAATTGAAGTACAGCATCTGGAACAGGTAGACATGGAGCTGCCTTGCTGAGGTATTCCACGCAGCGCGAAACCCTGCCGGGTTGCCGGCTTCTTCCGTCTGCCAGCTCGGCGTACGCGGCAAGAAGCACGTAAAAGACAGAACCGGAGTACAGCGCCGTGATCCGTCAAAAGCGGCTTCTTTCTGAAGCCGCATACATGAACGGGAAGAGGGCGTACATCTGAAAGAGGATGGACACGTAATAGCCTTCCGGCCCGACCCCTCCTGCAAGCCACAGGATCGCAGTCGATGCGACCTCGTCCAATTGGCAGCATTCGACGCCTATTAGATGCGATGCCAAGCTCGAAAGATCCGATCCTCTGCACAAAACTATCGCGAGCATCAGTGCGAAGATCGCCGTATAGGTAATCGCCACGCGGGACAGGCGGGGCGCGGGAACGCTTCGCGCGAGCTCGTCTCGCGCCCGAGTCGACCCGTGCCGCTCGAAAGCCGCCGCGAGCAGAAAGGAGCTGATCACCCAGAGAGGCGGAACGGCTTGATCGATTCAGAAGGGAAACAGAAGGTCTTGCCACATGGAGGCGGTTATCAAGCCCACATGCGTGACGATGATGAACACCTTCAGCGTGACTTTGATCCAGTCAAAACCACAATCCGGGTCATAGATCCAACCTTCGTGTTAATTTGCGTCACTTCTCCACCAACATCAAGGAGTACGGCCGTTTGGACTGCCTAGGCGGCAAGACCGCACCTCTCCCGCACCTTCTTGAATCACAACTCCCTTGAGGTCATCAATGAATTTTGGGGCGACACATAGCAGGAAGTCTCGCAGAAAGAGCTCCAGGATCGCTTTCGCTCGGAAAATGCAAAAGACTCACGCCAATGGAGTCAGAAATGCTTTCTAGCGGTTCAACATGCGAGCCCAGCTCTTTGTAAAGGTGAGTCTCAACATGCGCTCCCTCATACTCTTTTGTGAATTCAAATCCGTTGAAGATGCCCGATGTCTGGGCGTAATGCATGAATTGCACCCAGAGGCCATCCTTTGATTGCTCGAAATGCTTAAGCCCGGATGGGTCACCGACCGCTATCCTAAGCGTAGCTTCAACAATATCGTCACCAGAGATGTAGGAGAAAAAACGCGGAAGGTAGTTACCTCCGTTACGGGGACCAACATCAATGATATAAATGTCGCCTGACTTATTGGCAATTAGCTCAATGTTCATAGCACCCTGAACGATGCCCGCACGAGCGACAAGAGCGGAGAGGACCTCGTGAACAGAGGCATTAACTCTGCTACATTCATCCATCGGATGAATGTAGCACGAAGGAACGACTCCATTTAAAGACAAATCCCGATAGGCACTCATAAGACCCCAGGAGATTATTTTTCCACCCTCAACGAATAGCTCAGCCTCGATAACGCGACCTGCAGTGGCGGTCTCAATATAGCTTTCCATAACCACTTCACCCTTGCGCGAGAATTCGCAAGCACGGTTAAACGCGGCAACGAGCTCGGAAAAATCGCGCACGACAGAAACGCCACGGCTTCCCGCGGAGTCGACAGGCTTGACCACGAGCGGAAGACCAATCATTTGAGCAGCAGACTTAGCAGCCGATCTATCGCCACTGTTAGCAACAACGTTATCTGGCACAGCAAAACCGTTCTCGGCCAAAAAGGCACGGAATCGCCCTTTGTCGCACAGCATGGCAACCGATTCGCAAGGGTTACCAGGTAACCCGAGCCGCTCCGAAACCCATGCCGCGACGGGTGCCGAAGCATCCGAGGCATAGGAAACAACGCCGTCTACGCTCTCGGCACGCGCAACCCTCAGCACCGCTTCACGGTCTATAGTACTCACTTCGTAGAACGAATCGGCCAGTTCCCGTCCCGGGCAATTTGGATCCCAATCGCAAAGCACAGTGCGGTACCCTAAGCGCCGCGCCGCCTCAAAAGAATCGAGCTGCTGAGCCGACCCGCCTAAAAGAAGGACAGCTTTTGTCATTTGACAACCCTTTTCAAACACTCGCTCAGAATACGAAGCATATCGCCAACGTCTGCCGCATCGTAACGCTGATCGCAAGGCAGACACAGCATTCTTCCGACGAATTCATCCACGAATCCAGAACAACCTTCGGCGCTCCTAGGAATGGGCCACAAATACGGGCAATACAAACCCCGCTCGCTCATGCTTGCCTGAAGTTCGTCGCGATCGCAGCAGGGGACGAAAGGCATCCAAAGGGGAGCCGAGCCCTCTTGGTAAAAGCAGGTTACACCCATATCTTGAAGTCCTTTGGCAAGCAGCTTTGCATTCTCGCGTCGTGCCGTCTTCACGGCCTGCCAGCCCACCCCTCCGCAAAGAGCCCTCGATCTCTCCCCCATACCGGACGTTTCCCGGAACGAGTCGAGAAGCTCGTTGCATTCGCGAAGCTCAGAGAGGTACTGCGGCTTGAGTCGCGCATCCATCCCATAAAGATACTCGCGCTTGAGATCCATGGCCGATTCTCTTCGAGACTCGAAATCCTTGCTCACAACCGGGACGACGGGTAGTCGATGTTTGGCAGAAAACGCAATACCACCCTCCGGCAGCCCCGCCCATTTGCGAAGGCTCAGCACCGTGTAGTCGTCTAAATCCGACTTGTCCTCGAAATCATAATCGAGCCAATCGTGAGTAGCGTCTTTAACGATCGTCAACGAGTGCTTCTTTTTGATTTCTTCCAATTCGACGTCGCTGGCAGACGGCAACCCAAAATAATGCATATAGAGAAGGGCGACACGCCCTCTTTTAGCAGCCATCGCATCAACGTCGTCTAAATCGATCCTGAACTCCTCCAAAACGCGGTAATAATGCACATCGAGCCCTTCGTCGAGGAAAGGCCACTCCATGCACTCGCAGCAATAACAAGGCAGCAAGACCTCGTCGGTGCCCGCATTTTTCAGGAAGGAGGCCACGAGACGCAGAGCATCGCGACCCGACCTCGTGTACACATAGCCGCCGCCATCAACGCAGGGCGCTCCTACCACGGTTTCCAAAGGAAACTCACTCCCGTACTCCACGGCTTTCCAATCGTCTTTCATGCGAACTCTATTCCCTTCCTGCCATCCAGGACATAACTTCGAGGCGGCACGAGCACGGCCTCAGTCGGAACATCTTCACGTGCGTATGCCCCGGCTCCTACGAGCGCCCAATCATTGACGACAACGAAGTTGTTGAGCTGCGCCCCGTTCCCAATAAGACAATGGCTTCCCGCCCTGGCATATCCGGAGAAAGACGCCGTGGGCGATATGTTGTTGAAGTCTCCGATCTCGTTATCATGCGAAAGCACGCAGTTCTGCCACAGGATGTTGCAATCGGCGATGCTGCATCTAGGCCCAACCACCGCCCCGGCCATAACAATGTTGCCCTTTCCCAGCATTCCGGACACATGCGCCCCAGGCTGCACCACATTGGGAAAACGATATCCCTTGTTCAACATCTCGCAGTACTTCTCCTCGCGGGTTTTCTGGAGATCCTTTCCGATGAAGCCCATGGCCATGTCGTACTGTTCCGGAGGAAACTCCTTCGCCAAATCTGATTTGGCCACAAAAGGCGGTAACTCCGTATCCATGCGGGCGTCGAGCGCGTCGGACGTAAATGCGGCCACCTCGATGCCCGCCTCGATCGCAATGGAGTATACGAGCGTTGCAGTATCGCCAGTTCCATATATGACAAGCGGTCTGACCCCACCTTTATTCACTTGGGCCCCCTTTGCGCAATGTCGAGAATCTGCTTCGCAATGCGCTCTGCGCCCCTGCCGTCAACCCCCAGAGTAGAAGCTGCGCTGATCTGGGCGGCGCGCCGCGATGCGTCGACCACAAGGCTATGCGCAGATGCGCATATTTTATCCGTGCCAGCATCCAAATCGGACCTGATGTCTCCAATGAATTCCATGATGCCGGGCACAAAACCGTTCTCGGCCTGATCGGCCGATGTTGCGTATGCGACCATGGGTACCCTGCATAGCGCAAGTTCGTAGACCGAATGACCGCATGCCGTGATCGCGATGTCGCATTCCGACATAAGGGACGCCATATCCCTCACCGATTCGTGAACGAAAACGCTGGCGTCATCCTCGGCCAATGAAAGAACCTTGTTGCGACAACCGGATGTCGGCCCCACTACGACGTGCTTTTCGATCGCACTCCAGAAAGAGTCGCCCTGAAGTTTTTCAAGGATGCGCGCGCACATTCCTAGCTGGTCAGAGCCTCCTGCTACGATCAACACGCTCTTAACGTAATTGGCAAAGCTGCGTTTATTCATATCAAGAAACTCTCTTCTCGCCGGAACGTAACGCGCACCGAACAGAAGAGCTATTCCATCACGGCCGAAACGGTCCTTCAGCCATTGCTCATCTGAGCTAGGAAGATACGACACGACGAGATCGAGGCCTCGTGTGAACTTCCTTCCAAATGCGAAGCTTCCCACCGGGCACAAGGCTCGAACGGACTCGAAGTAGGAATCCGTTGCATCGAAGCTATCCACGAAAACGAATTGCGCATCTATATCGCGCAGTACAAGGGAGAGCCTTTGAAACTCGCCCATGAGATTAGCGGGATCCGTTTCGAGCACCAGAACCTCAAAACCGCGTGATTCGATGATCTCTTTTGGCTGTTTGTCGGCGCAAACATAAAGCACATGGGCGCCGGCGACTCGAAGTGCCTCCGCAATGGAAAGCGTTCTCATCACGTGCCCCATGCCGACGGACCTGGAACCGTCGGCGCGAATGGCAATCGTAGGACAGCTTGCGAGCTTCGCCTTCACTCTATGAGTCCAGATCCTCTTGCCTAATTGGCGAACCAAAGGGGATATCCCGCCGCGCCGTCTTGCCGAGTAGTTTCGGAAGGTGCTTCGAGGCCAGACCGTGGGCAGGGCGAATGCTGCGAATGTTTTCGTTTGTAAAAGTATCCCCTATATGAATAGGCGCTACGGCATAGAGGGATCGACGACCCGCGATGTTCTCTTCCTCGCGTGGGGTGCGCTCATAAGTGACATGCCCCACCGCGTCGCGCGCACAGCGTACAGCTTCGATCATGCTCTTGAATTCTTCGCAATCCATGGAGAAAGCGGAATCCACCGTCTCTTCAGCGCGAGTGATACAGAAATGCTTTTCGATCACGCTTGCGCCAAGAGCTGCGGCGGCGACGTCCACCGTCCAGCCCATTGAATGATCGGACAGGCCCACCGTGCAGCCAAAGCGCTCACGCATATCCGCCATAGTCGCAATATTCATATCCGCATAAACGGCGGGATACTCGCTCGTGCACTTGAGAAGCACTATCTGATCGTTGTTCATGCGATGGCAGGCGTCGACCGCATCTTGGATCTCCTCGACCGTGCCCATGCCGCAGGAGATGACCATGGGCTTGCCTTTTGAGGCCGCGTACTCGATAAGGGGAATGTCCACCAGCTCGGGCGACGCGATTTTATACGCTTCGCAGCCGATGGACTCAAGAAAATCGACAGATGTAGGATCGAACACCGAGCTAAGGAAGTCCATACCCAATCGCTCGCACTCGCTCTTGATTTCTCCCTGCCACTCCCAAGGCGTATACGCTTCCTTGTAGAGGTCGTAGAGAGTGCGCCCCTGCCAGAGGCCCTTCAAGGTTTGGAAATCCGAACTGTCGCAGTCGATGGTTATCGTATCGGCTGTGTAAGTCTGAAGCTTCAAGCAGTCTGCCCCAGCGACCGAAGCGGCCGCCACTATCTCCATGGCCTTTTCAAGACTTCCACCATGATTGCCGCTCATCTCGGCGATGAAGTAAACGTCTCCGTTGCTAATAATGTCAAATAGTTTCATTTTCGCTCTCTCCATCTTTCCACATGAGATATTTCATCTCGGCCATTCGCCAGTCGCTCGGAGTGTCTATATCCTGAACAAGGGCGGGATCTATATAGTACCCCCTGCAATTGGGCATCATAAAGGAACGGAACCGTTCCCACGATGCCGTACGCGCAAAATAAAAGCGACCGCAATCATGAGCGGTTCTCGGCAGATCCTGACTCCGCGTAAGCGCATTCTCCGGACGCTCCCAAGTGAGATTGCCGTCGTCGCTCAACAAGAAGGCCCGTTGAGGAGGAAAGTCGAAATCCGTCACTGCAACAACGGAGGACGTGTCCGTGTTCGTAAGCAGCTTGGCCGCGTTGCGCAACTCTTCCGCCGTGATAAAAGGTGCCGTCGGGTAAATACAGGCGAGAATATCGAACTCGCTATCACGCGAACGATACTCGAAAAGAACTTCAGACAAGACATCGGCACTCGTTGCATGGTCATCGCTATTATTTTCGCTGCGAAGGAACGGCACGCTCGCGCCATATTCCTTAGCGATCTCCGCGATCTCCTCATCGTCGGTCGATACCATCACTTCGTCGAAAAGCCCGCTCTCGAGCGCCGCCTCGATAGAATATGCGATGATGGGCTTACCGCAAAACTCTTTGATGTTCTTGCGCGGTATGCGCTTCGAACCGCCGCGAGCCGTGATAACGGCGATGCTACTCATAGCGAAACACCTCCTCGACATACGATCGAACCGCATCCGCGCGATTCTCTTTGATCACGAGATTCGGGCTTTGTCCGAAAACGAGTGAATTGCTGGGGATATCCACATCTTTCACGTACGCATTGGCGCCGATAATCACGTTGCTGCCTATCTCGCAATCGCCGATTACCTTACTGTCCGACAGCATGAAAACCGATTGGCCGAACCGAGGGTAGATACCCCGGTTGTTCCCGACCGTGCATCCCTGCGAAAACGTGAAATAATCCGAATAGCTTGCACGCCCCATAACGGATCCCAGCGGATGGTCGAACGTGAAGATGTCGGGCAACTCTACCTGGTAGAACAAATCAACGGAAGCCATCGCCTTGTTAAGAGCGTACAGCTTGTCACTCACAGACGCACCCCCCCCCCCAAGGAATATACAGCGAGCCAGCTCGTAGAGAAAGCGCGACCATTGACGCCCATGAAGAGGATCGAATTTGGTTACACCCGCTTCGCTGTAATACTTGTTCCTGGTTTTCGAAAAGGATCTCTCGCATTTATCCAGCGCGCAGGGGACGCTTTGCTCAACTGCCTTCTTGTCGTCTTCGCTTAAAACGAAGAACGAGCTGAGCTGCCTTAACAACAGTACGTTGATCTCGCTTATCGATTGCGTCATCAACATATAGATCCTTAACCCTGAGCCTTGCACCAATCTATCAACTTACGAACGGCTTTCACTACGTCTTGCATGTCGTCGTCCGTCATGCAACAGTGTAGCGGAAGCGTGACCGCCTCGTCGTAGTAGCGGTTGGCCTCGGGACAGCACTCGGGATCGTAGCCGAGCTTTTCGTAGTAAGGCAGGCGATAGACCGGCAAGTAGTGCACGTTCACGCCGATCCCCTCAGCGCGCAGAGCATCGAAAATGAATCGCCGCGTGACTCCAAGCGCTTCCACGCCAAAACGCAGAACATAGAGATGACGCGTCGTATCGCTGGGTGCTGGATCGAGCTGGAAGGAAACCTCGGGGATATCCGCGAACGCTTCGTTATAGTACTTCACGATCTCGCGGCGTCGCTTGGAAAAGCCTTCGAGGCGCTTCATTTGCGAAACGCCCAGCGCCGCCTGGATATCACTCATCCGATAGTTGTAGCCCAGCTCGAGCTGCTCGTAGCACCAGCCTCCCTCATCGGGATTTTGCATCTGCGCGCGATCCCTCGTGATGCCGTGCTTCGAGAACAGGACGATGCTCCTGGCGAGCTCGGGGTCGTTCGTCGTCACCGCGCCGCCCTCGCCGGTGGTGATGGTTTTGACAGGATGGAAGCTGAACGTGGTCAGATCCGCCACGCTGCCCACCGGACGCCCCTCCCAGGAGGATCCGAGAGAATGCGCGGCGTCTTCGACAAGCACGAGATTGAACTCGTCGCAGATCGCCCGTATCGCGCCCAGGTCGACGGGCACGCCGCCGAAATCGACCGCGATGACGGCCTTCGTGCGCGGTGTGATCTTAGACCTAATAGACTCGGGGGAAATGTTCCACGTGCGAGGATCTATGTCGGCGAAAACCGGCGTCCCGCCGCAGTACAGCACGCAGTTCGCCGAGGCTGCGAACGTGATGGGCGACACGATCGCCTCGTCGCCCCCGCCGACCCCCGCCGCAAGGCATGCCACGTGCAGCGCCGCCGTGCCGTTGGCCACGGCGGCTGCGTAGCGGGCACCCGTCGCTTCTCGGATCGCGTCCTCGAACCGCTCGGTGGCCGGCCCGCAGGTCAAGTAATCGCTCTTGAGGGTCGAGACGACGGCTTGGACGTCGTCGTCGGATATGCTCTGATGCCCATAGCCCAACAGCGGCTCTCGAACCGGTCCGCCCCCGTTGATCGCTAGCTCTTCCACGCCGGCCTCCTAGTACTTGATCTCCATGCCGGACACGAGCTTCCGCAACTCCTCGACCGACAGCCACTCGTCGTTCGTCCCCGAGTCGTACACGAACCCCGACTCCACCTTCTTGCCGCCTCGCAAATCGACCTTCGACAGGTCGCACCACTCCATATGAGGGTAGATGACGTAGTTCTTCTCGTACTCGTAAGTGGTCATGCTGTCCGCCGCCGGCACCATGCACTCGTGCAGCTTCTCGCCCTCGCGGATGCCCACCTCCACCTGCTTGAGGTTCGGAGCCATGGCCGTCGCGAGGTCGGTCACCCTGAAGGAGGGAATCTTGGAGATGAACGTCTCGCCGCCCTGGGCCTCGGCGAGCGCCTTCACCACGAGCCCGATGCCCTCGGCGAGCGAGATCCAGAAGCGCGTCATGCGCAGGTCGGTTATCGGGAGCTCCTTCGTGCCGCTTTTGACAAGGTTGTCGAAGAACGGGATGACCGAGCCGCGCGACCCGGCGACGTTGCCGTAGCGCACGACGGAGAACGTCGTACCCGAGCGGCCGCGGTAGGCGTTGGCGGCGACGAACAGCTTGTCGGAGACGAGCTTGGTGCCGCCGTAGAGGTTCACGGGGTTTACGGCCTTGTCCGTGGAGAGCGCCACGACCTTCTCGACGCCCGTGTCGAGCGCCGCGTTGATGACGTTGGTGGCGCCGTCGATGTTGGTCCTGATGGCCTCGATGGGGTTGTACTCGCATGCCGGCACCTGCTTGAGGGCGGCGGCGTGGACGACGTAGTCGACGCCCGCGCACGCGCGGCGCAGCCGGGCCTCGTCGCGCACGTCGCCGATGAAGAATCGCAGCTTGGAGTCGTAGTCGGCGCCGGCCTCCTTGCCGAGCGCGATAAATTTGTTGCGCATGACGAACTGCTTGTACTCGTCGCGCGAGTAGACGATGACCTTCTCGGGGTCGTAGTTCTCGAGCACGTAGCGGGCGAACGCGTTCCCGAACGACCCGGTTCCTCCGGTGATGAGTATTGTCTTGTTTGTTAACATGGGTTTCCTTTCCGAGCCTTATCTAATCATTTCTGAAGTTATCGATCTCCAAATAGCGTTCGCACTTTGCCAATTTCGCGTCTGTAGCAAAACGCGAGTACGCAGCTTGTAAGTACTATCGAGATGGCTTTGTATCCCCATGAATCGTAAAAAAGGCAATTTCCTAAACAGAGGAGCAAGATAGCGCCTGCGGATATGGAAGAACGGGCAATGCTATTGATGCAAGGGTAGAAAAGCTGGCCGGTTATAGATTTTGCAAGACATATAAAAATCGATGAAACGCATACCGCGACTCCCGCAGCAAAACCCCCGAAGACTGATGCCAGAACAAACGTAAGCAAAGCATTGATGATTATTCCGATTATGGATATAACGCTAACGTATATAGGCTTGTTGGCGAGCATTGTTCCGTAGCCCGTTGTCTCGCATATAAGGGTTGCTATAGGCGCGGTCATTAGAAGCATGAAATAGGATTGCGATGAAGCGTATCCTGGGCCTACCAGCATATAGAGTGCATCTTGACCCACCACGATTACGCACGTGGCTACGAGCGCGGCAGCCATGACGTAGTCGTGCATCTCGCGTATTCTCGCATGTTCTGCAGCATGATTCTTGTATACAAAAGGAGACCAATAGAGCGAAAACGCCTGTGGAAGTAGGGAAAAGGCAGAAGCGATAGTCATAGCTATTGCCAGAACGCCAGCGTCTTCAAAAAGCCCTAGCCAACCAAGGATGATTTTTCCGATAGATGTTGAGAGTATGAGGACAAGCCCGTTTATGCAACATGGTATCCCAAAAGCAAATAGCAGCTTAATATCTGATCTACTTGGGTGGCTGCCGTCTAGACCGAAGTTCTCTCTTTGTTTAGTCAAAAAATATGTCGAAACAGCAATAGTGCCGAGCGCCATAACCACGATCGACGGAAAGAAATTCGTTGAAACCAGCACTGCAATTGCAAAAAGAAATTTTGATATTAGATTTTGAAGAATCTGCTGCAGGTTGTAATCGCGCACCTCCGACCGCATGCGAGCAATCGTGTTTGACATTCTAAATGCGATTGAACCCGCGATGTAGACACCCAGCACAATCAGCGCGGGGGTATTGCTTTCCCCAAACAGCAAAACCGCTGCCATCTTGGGGCAGGTCAGCAAAATAATAAAGATCAGCGTGCAATTAACTACAGTAGCGACGCATAGCGCCAATAGCGCCATCGTCTTATTACTTAACGATTTCGGCGGGTCGTAAAAGAATCGAATGAACGAACTGTCCAGTCCGAGAAAGGCAAAGTTTGAGACTACGGCGCCAACGGAATAGAAAATGCTTATTTTCGCGTATTCTTCTGCAGGGTAAAAATTCGAAATCAACGGGATGGCCAGTATAGTCATTAATGCGGTTGCTATTGGGGTTAACGAATAACCCGCCAGCCCTTTGATGATCTCTTTTCCCTTGATCATCAGATGTTGTCATTCGTGTTTTGAGACGCGCGGAGTATCTCTTCGATTTTTTCATATATTGTATTCACTCCACCATTTAACTCGTTCTCCAGGAAGCGTTTCTTCATGGCAACAAACGCTTCCTGATCGAAGTCCCGAAGAACCTTTTCGATATCCTTAGCATCATGCGCCGTAGGTACAGCATCGTTAAGCCTGAAATACGAGTCATCGACCTCATCGAATAGAATAAACGGAACACTCATGCAAGCGAAATCAAGGAGAGATGTTGATTGCTCGCTTATGGCGAAATCAAAATCAAGATCAGCGATCGCTTCGTCTTTATACAAATTCACTATTCTTCCCTGCGCCGCCTCAATGAGTTCATCCATGGAGAATTGGCTTCCGGGATGCGTTTTTATCAACAGGTCGAACTTCAAGCGGTTTTGAAGCTCAAATATGGGTTTGAGCGTATGCTCAATGGCTTCCTTGCTGCGACTCGTTGCCAAGCAAACAAGAACTTTCTTTGGCGGACTTTTGATAGCTGATCTTTGCACCCTTAGGCATTCGTCGAATTTGTTTGTACCTGTGATAAAAACCTTTCTCTTATCACCAATCAAATTCGAACTTGCTTTGCCCCATGCGAAAAAATAATCTGCCCGAATGGGTTCGAAAAAGGCTTTATCTTGAATGAGTCCATGTTGCAGCACACATGACTTCTCTGGATACTGCAGTGCGACGATGGAAGAAAAGAAGTGATGATCGCTCATGAGAAGGTATAACTTCGCCTGAGCATCCAGTTTGTTCAGAAAATTACTAAAAGCGTTTGTTAAATATCTGAGCATGCTGTATTCGTACTTGCTGTTTTCTTTCCTGATCGACAAAACCACAGCAAAAGCAGCTCCCGCGAACACAGTTTGGAAGAGCTGGATGACGGGCCATAATATTCCGATCCTTATGTGCTTCGAGCGGCATACTTTTCTTAAAGATAAGGTGCGCGTCTCTTCGTGCTTGTCCAGATCGCTTTTCGTAGCGTGCAAATTCTTAAACATGTTTGAGTTGTTAACCTCGTCCACAAAGACGAGCGCATTGCTTTCTTTCGTCCCAATGGAATTGAATAGCACGATGCCGTATTTGATAAACAGATCGAATCCGGTGCGCTTAATAAAAGAGTCGAGAACTCCGAGTTTCGCAAGCCTTTTACGATCGACCATGAGCTCATGCACTACGCGATCAATCGTGCAACTCTTTCGATTCGACATGCTAGTTCGCTTTCGCCTCAACGCGACAAGAGGGGGCGCCGGCTATCTTTTGGCGCGCTTTAGAATTGTCGCGAATTGACAAGACTCCCCCAGCAAGCACTAGTCCAAGAAACGTAGACGATATGCTTTCAAACATTACATGTCCTCCCAAGCAGCTAAAAACGAATAGGACACCGAAAGCGATTAGATAGAAACCGGCTTGGCTTCTTTTGGAACTTTGCACAATTTTCATCAACCACGTAAGAAGAAAGCCATACACGAAAAACGTCATGATGAAGCCATAAGACACGAACAAATCAGCCCAGTCAAACTCAATCGGTCGCACTATCGACGTACTCAGATACCCCGATATCTCGGAGAGAACATTATGGAAGCAATAATATCCGTTTCCGAATAGAAGTTGAAAAACACCCAGCGGATCTGCCATGTCGGAGGAGAGGAGCGTAATCGCATGGCCCAGCATCCACGTTCGTCCGCTGGTTAAATAGTCGATAAAGTTTCTATTTTCAAAAAGATAGGCCTGTCTTTCCGAAACGGAAGCAAGTAAAGCCTGCAAATAGTCAACCTGAAGAAAAAGGAAGTAGAATACTGCAGAAATCAGCAAACCCAATATGAAGTTTCTCGTTCGATTCCTTTTTGGTGCAATTAGATAAAAGAGAAAAAGAACCAAGACGAAAACAATACTTGACTTAGTGCCCAGCATAAAAAGAGAAACAGCATTAAGCAATGCTACCGGTGCCCATGCAGCCTTTCTCTCTGCAAAGCATTTCTCAAGGCAAAACGCATAAAGAAGGAGCATGGCAATATTTATGCTATTAAGGGAGAGGAATACGCTCTTAAATCCCTGTCCTCCCGAATAGCTTGAAACGCCTATGCCCAATATGGATGTACCCAAATATAGAATTGGAACATAAATCGCGGATACTTTAAAAACACTGTCGATAAACGAAACAGGAATATAGCCGCACTCGTTAAGCTTGGTAACAACTCTGAATATCGAGAAGAACAGCAATAACTTGACAATCACGCCAATCTCGTAAGTTAAGGAGCTGAGCCCTATTGTGCCGTCGGCCATAAACGATGCAAGCATGACGAAAACGCAATACAACAACGCCGCAAGAATTACGAAAAATCCCTTTTTGTCGATACGCAGTTCTACGTACAACAACAAAATGAAAAAGGCTACGCGAATCAGTTGCCCTAAGATATCTATACTCGTGAGCCCATTTAGAAAATCGATACCAACGGTTGCAATCAGTATGAAGAAGATGATCTTACTGCAAATAGCGAGATCTCTGTCTTTGCCACTTGCCTTTAGCACATGCGATCCAGTCCCGGTACTCGGGATACCGACGCCGGCCCTCGCGCAAATTCGATCTTCTGCTAAAGAATCAATTCTCAAACCGAGGTTCCTCCCAAAAAAAATATTTCATAGGAGGCGACGATCGAGCACCAAGAATAATTATCGTGAATGATCATCGAGGTTTTTTGATCGAATCGCCTTAGCTCGTCAATTGAAAGTCGCTCGGCTCTCTCGATCAGCCTCGCCAGCGACCCCTCCCCCTTCGTCCAGTACAGCGCGGCGCCCTGGGCCACCTCGCGGTTGAAGCCGACGTCGAGCAGCAGGTTCAACTGGGTTGAGGCGAGCGCCTCGAGCAGGCTCGGGTTCGTGCCGCCCACCTCGTGGCCGTGCAGGTAGGCGAAGGCGTTCTCGCGGATCTTCTTGAGCAGCTCCTGGTCGTAGACCGTGCCGACGAATTTGATGCGGGGATCGCCCCGGAATCCCGTGCGCCTCTGCAGCTCGTCGAGGAACCCCTCGTCGACTCCCGTGACGAGGATGAAGGCCCTCTTCGTGCCGGACGCCATGAACTCGCGAATCATCGTCTCGTAGTTGTTCTCGGGGACGAAGCGGCCCACGACGAGGTAGTAGCCGTTCGGCTCCAGGCCGTTCTTCTCGAGCCATCCCGCGAAGGCGGGGTCGTCGTCGGCGAGCTTGGAGGGGGCCGCGTCGGCGCCGTAGGCGATGTAGGTGGTCTCGGGCGAGAAGCGCGCGTACTCCTCCCGGACGTACTTCTCGATGGTCCTGCTGTCGCAGACGAGCAGGTCGGCGTGCTTCACCATGCCCGCCTCGGAGAGCTTCCAGTACCTGCGCACCGGCGCGCTCCACTTGGCGCGCATCCATTCGTGGCCGTCGGGGTTGACGAGGAGGGTCCCGCCCATCCTGCGTATCCTGCGGGCGAAGCGTCCGACGAAGGGGCCTATCCTGCAGGCGAGCACGTAGAAGACAGGCCGCTCGGCGCCGGTGCGCTCGGCGTGGCGGATCGCCCACCAAAGCGCGTCGAGGTCGTAGGCGATCGCCCGCGCGGCCCCTATCGGGCGCCAGCGGATGCAGAAGCAGTGGGCGCCGTTGTGCTCGTACTCGGGCTCATGCGGCATCTCGTCGACGGCGCAGGCAACGTGATACCTGATGCGGTCGGAGACGCGGTTCTCGGTGAGCTTCTCCACGAACGTCTCGAAGCCCCCGTAACGGGCCGGGATGCCCTTGCATCCGACGATGTATACGTGCTTGATCCCGTCGCCCATCTAGCACGCCCCCTTGCCGTCGAACATCGTGATTACCGTCTTCGCGATCACCCGCAGGTCGGTCGAAAACGAGCGCTCCTCTATGTAGGCGAGGTCCATGTCCACCATGTCGTCGAAGGTCGTGTCGCTCCTGCCCCTCACCTGCCAGTAGCCGGTGAGACCGGGCTTGACGGAGAGGCGGCGCATGGCGCGCTCGTCGTACTGGGCGACCTCGGAGGGCAGCGGCGGGCGCGGGCCCACGCAGGAGAGCTGGCCCATGAGGCAGTTCAGGAACTGGGGCAGCTCGTCTATCGAGTGCTTGCGGATGAACTTCCCGATGCGCGTGACGCGAGGGTCGTCCTTGATCTTGAAGAGCGGGCCGTCGGCCTCGTTCAGGTCGGCGAGCTCCGCCAGGCGCTCGTCGGCGTCCTTGTGCATGGAGCGGAACTTGTACATGTCGAAGGTGCGGATCTGGCCGTCCCGGCCGATGCGGCCGACGCGCTTCTGCGAGTACAGGGGGTTGCCCGGACTCTCGAGGCGGATGGCGGCGCACAGGACGATCGAGGGGATCAGGAGGACGGCGATCGCGACGAGCGAGAAGGCGATGTCGAAGGCGCGCTTCACGAAGCGGTAGCCCCAGCGCCCGTCGGCGCGGGCCGGCGCCCGGACCGGGCCCTCGGCCTCGCTCGTGAGCTCCGGCGCTAGAAAAGCGAGGTCGGAAGCCTCGAGTTCGCTCGACTTTACATAACCGCGCTTATCAGACATTGGGGGCGTGGAAATCTCCTCTTGCTCCCCCGCTGTTGCGAAGTCGTCTACCAGCGCGACGGCTCCGTCGGCGGTTACGTCTATTGATTTGTCAGGGTTTCTTTCGAACAATCTCTAATCCGACTTTGACGGTTTTCACACGACCAAGAATCTCTATCTCCAGATACGCCAGGCGCTTGTGGCGATCGAGCTTCTTGATGAGACCCGTCTGGTTCATCAGCGGGCCGTTGAGGATCACGATCTCGTCCCCTTCCATCACGCCGCTCGAGAACTCGACCACGCGGTGGTCAGGCTTGGTGAACGCGTTGATGAAGGCGACTTCTTGATCGTCGAGAGGAGTGAACACATCGTTGTTGCCGAGGAGCCTGGTGAACTTGGGGACGCTTCGCAACGCCTCACGCAGCTTTCCAGGCTGGTCTGTTATTACGAAAATATAACCAGGTAGCAGCACTTCTGAACGCATTTTCCATACGCCCTGGATGCGCTTTTTGACTTCGTACTGGGGGATGAAGGATTCTTGGATGAGCTCTTCGTCGACAAGCTTGTTGATCAGGTCAAGCACGTGCTTTTCCTGGCCGCCGACCGTTTGCACGACGTACCACAATGCCATCACCTCCCTGGCAAGACGAAATAAAGATACGGCTTCGCCCTAGCCATTCAGGCCAAAACGCAACAACGATATGCATCCTCTTGATCGATCCGGAACGCGCACCCAGCGACGATCCCGCTTTCCTCAAGATATGTATGCTGCCGTGTTTTTCACACATCGCCCTGTCGTATCCAGAGCTTGCAGCGGTGCAGTTTCCTGCCGTTAGATCACAGGTCGAACCTGTGGCCTAACGGCAGGAAGCCGTCAAACCGAACCTACAGACGCGCATGCGCTCCTCGCGTTCGGTACGTCCGCTTCGCTTCGGCGAAGTAGCCGTAGTGCTCCACCCGATGCGCATCGCTTGCGATGTACGCGTACAGGTTCTCGTCGAACAGGCGCTTGGCGGGCTTGCGCTCGGCTCCCATGCGACCGCCGGCAATGAAATCGGCCGACGCTTGCAGCTTGCAACCCATCTTCACCAGACCGCGCGCCACCTCGACATCCTCCTGGATGGCGCGATAGCGCTCGGGATGAGCGATGATCACTTGGTAGCCCATCCCCTGCAGTTCGAAGATGGTCCGTTCGTATATCTCGAAGTCGGGCTTGCCCGCCCTCGTAGACAGCTCCAATAAAAACTCGTTCGTGCCGTCGAAGTGCAGATGCTCGGCCCATTCCATGCCCAATTGCATAAGCTTGGAATGGTTCACCTCGAAGCCCATCGTCAGCGGGAACCCGTCAGCGTGCGCCACGAGCAACTCGTAAGCATCCCACATCGCGTCGTAGTCGAAGTAGGGATCGCGCACATGCGGGGTACACACGATAGACGTGATTCCCGCAGCCTTGGCAGCCTCCAGCATGGCCAGAGACTCGTCCAGGTTGCGCGCACCGTCGTCGACGCCGGGAAGGATATGGCAATGCAAATCCCTCATCAGGCCCTACGCCCTCTTCCTGCCACGGGATCCTTAGCGAATCCGCCGCGACCGCCTGCAGGAACGGGGCTGCCCTGCGCACCGCGGGGCGCACGACGCCCGGCCGTGGGAACCGGCGTGCGCGTCTCGGCCTGCAGCGCGGCAACATCGCCGTCGTCCTTCAACCGTCCGCCGTCCTTGGTATAGTACGCGTAATAGTATTCGGAACCGGTGCCTTCGCAGAACGTGGCGCAGATGCCGAGGATGTTGGCATCGGCCTTCTTCAGCTGCTCGCACGCGTCCACCAGCTCGGAACGCTTCGTCGAGCCGGGCTTGACCACCAACACCGTGCCGTCCACCAACGTGGACAGGATGGCGGCATCGACGAAGGTGCCGACCGGCGGCATGTCGTAAATCACATAATCGTAGCTGTCCTCCAGCGTGGCAACCAGCTTCTGGTACCGCTTGGACGAGATGATGTCGGCCGGGTTGGGTATGTTCGGCTCGACGTCGAGGAAGAACAGGTTGGGAGTCTGCGTCGGCGTGACGGCCGTCTTGAGCGGTGCCGCATCGGTGAGGACGGCGTACACGCCCGCCGCAGGACGCACGTTCAGCAGGCTGGCAAGCGTGCGACGCCGCATGTCGGCCTCCACGAGCAGCACCGTCTTGCCCGACGTGGCAATAGCGCGAGCCAGCTCCACGGAGCACGTGGACTTGCCCTCGTTCGGCACCGAACTCGTCATGACGATGGAGCGGATGGGGTTGTCGGGCGACATGAAGCGGATGTTCGCAAAAAGCGTCTTCGCCGCGTTCTGCACCTCGAGCATGTTGGACGCCTGCTTCTTTTTCTTAGCCATGGCCTATACCCTCCTAACCCTTGATCGTGGGGATACGGCCGATGACCGGAATGCCCAGCAGTTCTTCAGCTTCTTCAGGGTTGCGCACCCGCGTGTTCAGCATATCCAGCACCACCACGATGGCCACTGCCAGGAAGATGCCCGCGAGGAACGCGACCGCCGTGTACATGGCGCGCGGCGGGCCCGAGGGATCCGTGGGAACCTCGGCCGCGTCGACCACGTTGACGCTCTCGACGCCCATGACGCTTTGCGCGGTGGTGGACAGAACGGTGGATATCTCATTGGCGACGATGGCAGCCGCATCGGGCTTGCCCGCCGTCACCGAGATGCTGATGACGCGCGTGGTGGTGCCCGCTTCGACGGAAATCTTGTATCCGCTGAGCGAAGACATGCCAAGAGCCTCGGCCGTGCGCTTCTGCACGGTCTCCGACTTAGCCAAAGTCGCTATGTCGTTCGCCATGAGCTGGCTGGCGGTGAGGTCGTTGTACGCGGTGGTGCTCGAAGAGCTCGCGTCGTCCTTCGCAGTCAGCACGTACACGGACACCGTGGCCGTGTACTGGTTCTGCATGAGGCCCCAACTGAAGCCTGCCGTCGCGATCGCGAGCACGACGGGCAGCACCACCACCAGGGCCAGGTGCTTGCGCAGCAGTTTGAATAGTTCGAGCAGTGTCATTCGTTCGTCTTTCTCTTCAGCGTCGTACGTACGCTGCTTGCTTACTTGCCGTTAACGGTGGTCTCGGCAGCTTCGGGATTCTCGCCGGCGTCGACCGCCTTCATCAGTGTAGCCCAACCCTCGGGATCCTCGTAGCACAGCCACAGGCCGCCGTATTCCTCCATGAAGTCGCCCTTGTACGGACCGGTGCACGTGTAGATGGTGGGGTTGCCCGCCTGTGCGAAATCGGTCGCAAGCGAGATCATCGTCTGCAAGTCGATGCTCGTAGACACGCACTGGGAGAGGTTTTGGATCAGGCCGGGGATCTCGACCGGAGGAGCTTGCAGCACGTTCTTCATGAGCGCCATGGCCATCGCGCGCACGTTCGACTGGCGGATGGCCTCCTGGTCGTCGCCATAGGCGGTGCGCATGCGGGCAAGCGCCACGCACTGCTCGCCGTTGAGCAGCTGGTTGCCGGCCTCGATATGGACGGGCGCCTGATCCTGCGTGTACACCTGGTAGTCGATGGTGTAGGGCACGTCCACGTAGATGCCGCCGATCGAATCCACGAACTCGGCCAACCCGGCGAACTCGATTTCTACGTAGTCGGAGATCTTCACGCCGGTGAGGTCCTGCACCGCTGTAACGGCGCCAGCCGCCCCGTTCACGGCGAACATCTGGTTGATCTTCTCGACCTTGCCGTTGTACTCGTACGGCGTGTCGCGCGGAACCGACACCATGGTGATGACGTGGCCCACCGGATCGATGCGCACGAGCACGAGGGCGTCGGAGCGCTCCCCGTACGTCTCCCAGTTGTCCGAGCCCACCAGCAGCACGTAGAACGGCTCCATCTGGGAATCGGAGGGGGCGAGAACGCTGCTCAACTCGCTTTGCTCCTGAGCGTCGAGCGCCATGTTGCTGGCGAGGCTGCTCGTGTACCAAGCGCCGTACGCGGCGACGCCGCCCACGAGCACCACGACGACGGCGAGCGCGATAAGCGCCGCCCGCTTCAGCTTGGTGTGCTTCTTGCGCTTCTTGCGCACGCGCACGATCTCGTCAGCTTGCGAAGCGTAGCCGTAGTTCGCCGGTCGCTGGTTTGGATACGGCGTCTGCCCCGTCGGGCGCGAAGCGTACCCACCGCCCTGCGGATAAGGCCGGCTGCCATGGGGAGCCTGACCGAAACCGTCCGCAGGAGGTTGCCCATAGGCGTGAGAACCTCCGCGCGAAGCGGAGGCACCATGGCGACCCGAAGCCGTCTGTCTGTTGTTGTCGTCGAATCCCATAGGGAAAATGCGTTTCCTAACCGTCCGTCTCGCTCGTCGCGAATCTCTTCAACACTCAATTGAGCCGGAGCGCTCGTCTGTTCCGTCCTCATGATAATAGCACGGTTTCAGTTTAGCAAC
>PPYF01525644.1_pt1 | contig 20283 bp, 19 predicted proteins | sample 1559871 | NCBI WGS metagenome assembly PPYF01 (sample SAMN08240021, study PRJNA423297) | Human gut metagenome, whole genome shotgun sequencing project. | reverse complement strand
CAGATCGACATCGCGGTCCGCCAGCGACCAGTCCATCCACTCGGTCAGCGTTTCAAACTGTGCTTCAGTAAATTTACCGCGAGCAATGCCAGACTGGTTGGTTACTACCACCAGCGCAAAGCCCATTTTTTTTAGCTCGCGCATGGCGTCAATAACACCGTCGATAAATTCAAAGTTGTCGATCTCATGGACATAGCCGTGATCGACATTAATGGTGCCATCACGGTCAAGAAAAATTGCGGGTACGCTCTTCGCCACCTTTTATAGCTCCTTAATAAGGCATGTGACGCTAGTATCGCATGTTTCGACCTGCAAGAAAGTGCTCTTCGCATAAACCTGATTGATTTAGACGTCTGGATGCCTTAACATCCATTTCATTGACGGCGTTGCCCGTTCCAGGCATTCGAAATGCCACGACTAACTTAATGACGATAATAAATAATCAATGATAAAACTTTCGAATATCACCAAAGTGTTCCACCAGGGCACCCGCACCATCCAGGCGTTGAACAACGTCAGCCTGCATGTGCCAGCTGGACAAATTTATGGCGTTATCGGTGCCTCAGGCGCGGGTAAGAGTACGCTTATACGTTGTGTAAACCTGCTGGAGCGCCCAACCGAGGGTAGCGTGCTGGTCGATGGCCAGGAACTGACCACGCTGTCAGAATCCGAGTTGACCAAAGCTCGTCGCCAGATTGGTATGATTTTCCAGCATTTTAACCTGCTCTCTTCGCGTACTGTTTTTGGCAACGTGGCTCTGCCGCTGGAGCTGGACAACACACCGAAAGACGAGATCAAACGTCGCGTGACGGAATTGCTGTCATTGGTTGGTCTTGGCGATAAGCATGATAGCTACCCGTCGAATCTTTCCGGTGGGCAGAAACAACGTGTGGCGATTGCCCGTGCATTAGCCAGCAATCCCAAAGTATTGCTGTGTGATGAAGCCACCAGCGCGCTGGACCCGGCAACGACACGTTCTATTCTCGAACTGCTGAAAGACATCAACCGCCGTCTGGGTTTGACGATTCTGTTGATCACTCACGAAATGGACGTTGTGAAGCGCATTTGTGATTGCGTGGCGGTCATCAGCAATGGCGAACTGATCGAGCAGGACACGGTAAGTGAAGTGTTCTCGCATCCGAAAACGCCGCTGGCGCAGAAGTTTATTCAGTCGACCCTGCATCTGGATATCCCGGAAGATTACCAGGAACGTCTGCAAGCGGAGCCATTCGCTGACTGCGTGCCGATGCTGCGTCTGGAGTTTACCGGTCAATCGGTCGATGCCCCACTGCTTTCTGAAACCGCGCGTCGTTTCAACGTCAACAACAACATTATTAGCGCGCAGATGGATTACGCCGGTGGCGTTAAGTTCGGCATTATGCTGACTGAAATGCACGGCACACAACAAGATACGCAAGCCGCCATTGCCTGGCTGCAGGAACACCATGTAAAAGTAGAGGTACTGGGTTATGTCTGAGCCGATGATGTGGCTGCTGGTTCGTGGCGTATGGGAAACGCTGGCAATGACCTTCGTATCCGGTTTTTTTGGCTTTGTGATTGGTCTGCCGGTTGGCGTTCTGCTTTATGTCACGCGTCCGGGGCAAATTATTGCTAACGCGAAGTTGTATCGTACCATTTCTGCGATTGTGAACATTTTCCGTTCCATCCCGTTCATTATCTTGCTGGTATGGATGATTCCGTTTACCCGCGTTATTGTCGGTACATCGATTGGATTGCAGGCAGCGATTGTTCCGTTAACCGTTGGTGCAGCACCGTTTATTGCCCGTATGGTCGAGAACGCTCTTCTGGAGATCCCAACCGGGTTAATTGAAGCTTCCCGCGCAATGGGTGCCACGCCAATGCAGATCGTCCGTAAAGTGCTGTTACCGGAAGCGTTGCCGGGTCTGGTGAATGCGGCAACTATTACCCTGATTACCCTGGTTGGTTATTCCGCGATGGGTGGTGCAGTCGGTGCCGGTGGTTTAGGTCAGATTGGCTATCAGTATGGCTACATCGGCTACAACGCGACGGTGATGAATACGGTACTGGTATTGCTGGTCATTCTGGTTTATTTAATTCAGTTCGCAGGCGACCGCATCGTCCGGGCTGTCACTCGCAAGTAACGTTCAACACAACATAAATAATTGAAGAAGGAATAAGGTATGGCGTTCAAATTCAAAACCTTTGCGGCAGTGGGAGCCCTGATTGGATCACTGGCACTGGTAGGCTGCGGTCAGGATGAAAAAGATCCAAACCACATTAAAGTCGGCGTGATTGTTGGTGCCGAACAGCAGGTTGCAGAAGTCGCGCAGAAAGTCGCGAAAGACAAATATGGCCTGGACGTTGAGCTGGTCACCTTCAACGACTATGTTCTGCCAAACGAAGCATTGAGCAAAGGCGATATCGACGCCAACGCCTTCCAGCATAAACCGTACCTTGATCAGCAACTGAAAGATCGTGGCTACAAACTGGTCGCAGTAGGCAACACATTTGTTTATCCGATTGCTGGTTACTCCAAGAAAATCAAATCACTGGATGAACTGCAGGATGGTTCGCAGGTTGCCGTGCCAAACGACCCAACTAACCTTGGTCGTTCACTGCTGCTGCTGCAAAAAGTGGGCTTGATCAAACTGAAAGATGGCGTTGGCCTGCTGCCGACCGTTCTTGATGTTGTTGAGAACCCAAAAAATCTGAAAATTGTTGAACTGGAAGCACCGCAGCTGCCGCGCTCTCTGGACGACGCGCAAATCGCTCTGGCAGTTATCAATACCACCTATGCCAGCCAGATTGGCCTGACTCCAGCGAAAGACGGTATCTTTGTCGAAGATAAAGAGTCCCCGTACGTAAACCTGATCGTAACGCGTGAAGACAACAAAGACGCCGAAAACGTGAAGAAATTCGTTCAGGCTTATCAGTCTGACGAAGTTTACGAAGCAGCAAACAAAGTGTTTAACGGCGGCGCTGTTAAAGGCTGGTAATATTTAGGCTGTTTCCACAATTTGTAATATCATTCAGGACGGGCGCTTGCCCGTCTTGTCATTTTTACAAGCGCCTGATTCAATATTGACGTTTTGATCATACATTGAGGAAATACTATGCGTGCTTTACCGATCTGTTTAGTAGCACTCATGCTAAGCGGCTGTTCCATGTTAAGCAGATCCCCTGTCGAACCCGTTCAAAGCACTGCACCCCAGCCGAAAGCGGAGCCTGCAAAACCGAAAGCGCCGCGCGCCACGCCGGTCCGAATTTATTCCAATGCAGAAGAATTAGTCGGCAAACCGTTCCGCGATCTCGGTGAAGTCAGTGGCGACTCTTGCCAGGCCTCTAATCAGGACTCTCCGCCGAGCATTCCAACCGCACGTAAGCGGATGCAAATCAACGCCTCGAAAATGAAAGCCAATGCGGTATTACTGCATAGCTGCGAAGTCACCAGCGGTACGCCAGGTTGCTATCGTCAGGCTGTATGTATCGGTTCTGCGCTTAACATCACGGCGAAATGAGCAGTTTCCAGTTCGAGCAAATAGGCGTTATTCGCTCGCCCTATAAAGAAAAATTCGCCGTTCCGCGCCAGCCAGGTCTGGTAAAAAGCGCCAACGGCGAACTACATCTCATTGCTCCCTACAACCAGGCCGACGCCGTTCGCGGCCTGGAAGCATTCAGCCATTTATGGATCCTTTTCGTCTTTCATCAAACGATGGAAGGCGGCTGGCGTCCGACTGTGCGTCCGCCTCGTCTCGGCGGTAATGCCAGAAAGGGTGTTTTCGCTACGCGCTCCACTTTTCGCCCTAACCCAATTGGTATGTCGCTGGTAGAGCTGAAAGAGGTTGTTTGCCATAAAGATAGCGTGATTCTGAAGCTCGGCAGTCTGGATCTCGTCGATGGTACGCCGGTAGTGGATATCAAACCGTATCTCCCCTTTGCTGAATCGCTTCCCGATGCCAGTGCCAGCTATGCGCAAAGTGCGCCAGCGGCAGAAATGGCGGTGTGTTTTACCGCAGAGGTCGAAAAGCAGCTTTTGACGCTGGAGAAGCGTTATCCGCAGTTAACGCTGTTTATCCGCGAAGTACTGGCGCAGGACCCGCGCCCGGCCTATCGTAAAGGTGAGGAAACGGGCAAAACCTATGCCGTCTGGCTGCATGATTTTAACGTTCGCTGGCGCGTCACCGACGCAGGTTTTGAAGTCTTTGCGCTGGAACCGCGTTAAATTCACGCCCTTCTCTTTTGACATTTCTTTTGCACTGGTAAACTAAATCACTTTTTTTGTCCCAGGCTCGCCTTGAGCCTGTTCTACCTTCCAACTGGAACAGTAACAACATGCGTACTAGCCAATACCTGCTCTCCACTCTCAAGGAGACACCTGCCGACGCCGAGGTGATCAGCCATCAGCTGATGCTGCGCGCCGGGATGATCCGCAAGCTGGCCTCCGGGTTATATACCTGGCTGCCGACCGGCGTGCGCGTTCTGAAAAAAGTCGAAAACATCGTGCGTGAAGAGATGAACAACGCCGGTGCGATCGAGGTGTTAATGCCGGTGGTTCAGCCATCTGAACTGTGGCAAGAGAGTGGTCGTTGGGAACAGTATGGCCCGGAATTGCTGCGTATTGCTGACCGTGGTGACCGTCCGTTCGTACTCGGCCCAACTCATGAAGAAGTGATTACAGACCTGATTCGTAACGAGCTGAGCTCTTACAAACAGCTGCCGCTGAACTTCTATCAGATCCAGACCAAGTTCCGCGACGAAGTGCGTCCGCGTTTTGGCGTCATGCGTTCCCGCGAATTCCTGATGAAAGATGCTTACTCTTTCCATACTTCTCAGGAATCCCTGCAGGAAACCTACGATGCAATGTATGCGGCCTACAGCAAAATCTTCAGCCGCATGGGGCTGGATTTCCGCGCCGTACAGGCCGATACCGGTTCTATCGGCGGTAGCGCCTCTCACGAATTTCAGGTGCTGGCGCAGAGCGGTGAAGACGATGTGGTCTTCTCCGATACTTCTGACTATGCAGCGAACATTGAACTGGCAGAAGCTATCGCGCCGAAAGAACCGCGCGCTGCTGCTACCCAGGAAATGACGCTGGTTGATACGCCGAACGCGAAAACCATCGCGGAACTGGTTGAACAGTTCAATCTGCCGATTGAGAAAACGGTTAAGACTCTGCTGGTTAAAGCCGTTGAAGGCAGTAGCTTCCCGCTGGTTGCGCTGCTGGTGCGCGGTGACCACGAGCTGAACGAAGTTAAAGCAGAAAAACTGCCGCAGGTTGCCAGCCCGCTGACTTTTGCGACCGAAGAAGAAATTCGTGCCGTGGTTAAAGCCGGTCCGGGTTCACTGGGTCCGGTAAACATGCCGATTCCGGTGGTGATTGACCGTACCGTTGCGGCGATGAGTGATTTCGCTGCTGGTGCTAACATCGATGGTAAACACTACTTCGGTATCAACTGGGATCGCGATGTCGCTACTCCGGAAATTGCTGATATCCGCAACGTGGTGGCTGGCGATCCAAGCCCGGATGGTCAGGGTACGCTGCTGATCAAACGTGGTATCGAAGTCGGTCACATCTTCCAGCTGGGTACCAAGTACTCCGAAGCACTGAAAGCCTCCGTACAGGGTGAAGATGGCCGTAACCAAATCCTGACGATGGGTTGCTACGGTATCGGCGTAACGCGTGTGGTAGCTGCGGCGATTGAGCAGAACTACGACGAACGCGGTATCGTATGGCCTGACGCTATCGCGCCATTCCAGGTGGCGATTCTGCCAATGAACATGCACAAATCCTTCCGTGTACAGGAACTTGCTGAGAAACTGTACAGCGAACTGCGCGCACAAGGTATCGAAGTGCTGCTGGATGACCGCAAAGAGCGTCCGGGCGTGATGTTTGCTGATATGGAACTGATCGGTATTCCGCACACTATCGTGCTGGGCGACCGTAACCTCGACAACGATGATATCGAATATAAATATCGTCGTAACGGCGAGAAACAGTTAATTAAGACTGGTGACATCGTCGATTATCTGGTGAAACAGATTAAAGGCTGATGCCAGAAAGGGTCCTGAATTTCGGGGCCCTTTTTTACATGGATTGTATAAAATGGATAAACCAAAGGCGTACTGCCGCCTGCTTCTCCCCTGCTTTCTTTTACTTTCGGCCTGTACCGTTGATATCAGCCAGCCAGACTCATCAGCCACAGTGGTAAATGCCGAGGCGAAAACATGGGCTGTTAAATTCCAGCATCAAAGCTCTTTCACCGAACAATCAATAAAAGAAATAACGGAACCAGATCTCAAACCCGGCGATTTGCTTTTCTCCTCAAGCCTTGGGGTAACCTCATTTGGTATCCGCGTATTCAGCACTTCCTCTGTGAGTCACGTTGCAATCTATTTGGGAGATAACAACGTTGCCGAAGCGACAGGCGCTGGCGTCCAGATTGTTTCCCTTAAAAAAGCCATAAAGCATAGTGATAAGCTTTTCGTCTTACGAGTCCCGGATCTTACCCCGCAACAAGCCACAGAAATCACCGCGTTCGCCAACAAAATTAAAGATAGCGGTTACAACTATCGCGGCATTGTCGAATTTATTCCATTTATTGTGACTCGCCAGATGTGCTCACTAAATCCGTTCTCCGAGGATTTTCGTCAACAGTGCGTCAGCGGCCTGGCGAAAGCGCAGTTAAGCAGTGTGGGCGAAGGAGACAAAAAGTCGTGGTTTTGTTCGGAATTTGTCACTGATGCATTTGCCAAAGCCGGGCATCCGCTTACGCTGGCGCAATCAGGCTGGATTAGCCCTGCCGATCTGATGCATATGCGTACTGGCGATATCTCTGCGTTTAAGCCAGAAACGCAGTTACAGTATGTTGGGCACATGAAGCCTGGGATTTATATCAAGGCAGGCCGCTTTGTTGGGCTGACTCAGTGATAAAAGCCAGCCTCGTGCGCAAAATGCCGGATGCGGCGTGAACGCCTTATCCGGCCTACAAAATTGTGCTAATTCAAAATATTGCATTGTATGCTTTAGGCCTGATAAGCGCAGCGCATGAGGCAATATTTCATTTGTTTCTGTCTCAAGACGGGTTACAGCCCCAAACTACTGCAATCCTGGTTTGGGTAAAATTTACCTGCCGTATCGGGCGCTAATACTTTGGTCGGCGCACCGGTATCCGGATTAGCCTCAAGCGTAAAGTGACCTTCTACTGACAGTAACACCGGTTTTTCACTGTTACCGCGCGCAGCCAGGTAGCCACGCTCCAGCTCTGCGTTATTCGCCACCATGAAACGTTTTCCGGTCGCGCAATCAGTGAAGGTCGCCGCATCAGCCATATAAAAATACATGCCCCGCAGGGTCATCGGCGTCATGGGTAAGCTGGATTGTGCCGGTTCCAGCGTGTAGTTGAACTGCGATTCAATCGGATTACCTTCACGATCGAGCATCTCCAGCGCATCTCCTTTCGCGCGATAATATGACTTTTCACCTTTGCTATCGGTTAATACCAGCTTGTCAGCGGTTCGCGCCCATGTACCGTAGGAAGCGAAGGAGGAAGGTTCTTCACGAGCCCCCAGATAACGCTCATTCATCACCCAGGTTCCGTCTTTTTCGAGGAACAGAGAGGTTTCGATTCCTTCGCAATCAGCACACGGCAGCACGCCACGCCAACTTTGCGGCATCGGTTTCAGTTCGGCAGCCTGCGCCGGAGAAAGCGTATCGACTTCGGCCCGATTATTACATCCCATCAGAGTAAAGAGGCTGATTACAGCCATCGCTGTCACTATCGCTTTTTTCACCATCCATTCCTTCTTTTTATTCCCGACCGCTGCGCACTTTGCCGCGCATCGCCTTCACGCTTGATTTTTGTGCTTTCGATGCCAGCCTGCGCTCTTTTGATGCACGGGTGGGCCGCGTAGGTCGTCGGGCTTTTTGTTCTGTTGTTAAATCTTTAATCACTGCCACCAGCCGGGCCAGCGCCGCTTCGCGGTTCAGTTCCTGACTGCGGTATTCCTGTGCCTTAATGACAATCACTCCGTCACTGCTGATCAAATGATGGCTGGCGGCGAGCAGACGCTCTTTGTAATACTCTGGCAGGCTGGACGCCCGAATGTCAAAACGCAGATGAATAGCCGTTGAGGTCTTATTAACATGCTGCCCGCCCGCGCCCTGCGCACGAATGGCGGTGATCTCAAACTCGCCATCAGGGATAGCAACATGTCGGGAAATCACAATCATGAAGGTTGTTGCCAGACGGTTAAGTTCACTTCCAGATTATTCTTATCATCCGATAACCAGATAACACCATCCTGAATCGTTGCCTGCAGCGTCATAGTACGATCGGCAAAGGCGCTCACTTTCGCCAGCTGCTCGTCGTCCAGATACCAGACGGAAAGATTGGCAAACTGCGCACATTTGCTCTGATTTTGCTGCCACCAGATTTGCGCCGCCCGACTATTATAGGCAAACAGCGCCACTTCTGCGGCCTGGGTGCAGGCTTTCTTAATCCGTCGCTCATCCGGCAGCCCCAGCTCAATCCACAAATCAATGCCCAGGTGATCGTTACGCAGCCACGCTTCCGGCTCATCATCGGCACACAAACCACGGGTAAATTGCAGACGTTCATCGGCATATTTTAGCCACGCCAGCAGGCGCAGCATCATGCGCTCCTGGGTTTCTGAAGGATGGCGCGCCAGCGTCAGAGAGGCATCGAGAAACTGGTTGCGGTCGAGATCGGCCACATTAACCGTCGCTTTATAAATTGTCGCTTTAAGCGCCATAAGAAAACTCCTTTCGAATCAGGAGGCCATTGTAACGGAATACGTGCAGTTGCGGCGCTGATATTGCAGAAATGAGTGTGGTATAGTCACCTTGCGAAACAGAGTTTATCTTCGTAGGCTTAGACTTGCATCCACGGTTAAGTCAGAGTGCTGACAGGAGGGCATGTGGAAAAATATTGTGAGTTAATACGCAAGCGGTACGCGGAAATCGCCAGCGGAGACTTAGGATACGTTCCGGACGCGCTGGGCTGCGTTTTGAAAGTGCTGAATGAAATGGCTGCCGACGACGCCCTTTCTGAGGCTGTCAGGGAAAAAGCAGCATACGCTGCGGCAAACTTACTGGTGAGCGATTATGTCAATGAATGATACGTATCAACCAATCAATTGTGATGATTACGATAATCTTGAGCTCGCCTGCCAGCATCATTTAATGCTGACACTTGAGCTGAAAGATGGCGAAAAATTGCAGGCGAAGGCCAGCGATTTAGTCTCCCGCAAAAATGTGGAGTATCTGGTCGTCGAGGCCGCTGGTGCAACCCGCGAGCTGCGTCTGGATAAAATTACCAGCTTTAGCCACCCGGAAATCGGTACGGTGGTGGTGAGCGAGTCCTGATTGACTTTCGCCGGATGCGACGTTTGATGCGTCTTATCCGGCTTTCACTTGACTAAGCGTTTTCTGCCAGACAAAACTGACGCCATTCTCACCTACAGCCACACCTTCTTGCGTCACAAATACCCCTGCCGCCGCAATCAGCGTTTCGCCATAAAACAGCAGTGGCGTGGTATCACGTAGCCACGGCGGAACGCCTAACTCTTGCCAGATTTTCTTCAGCTTACGTCCGCCGTTGCGCCCGACAATATGCAGCAGTCCTGGCGCTTTGAAACGCACGCTGACCGCTTCATCTGCACGCGGAGGGCGAATATCGCCTCCCGCAGTAAGCTGTACACTTCCCAGCCCCGCCGGTAATTCCAGCGGTTGTAGCCACGTCTGCCACGGCACAATGGTTTCGCTTTGCCCGGCAACGGATTTAATCCACCATAGTTGCGACTGATAGCGGCGGATTTCAAACGCGCCCAAACGTAAACAGGGGGAGGCATCTTCCCGCGCCAGCGCCACTTCCTGCCAGATCCTCACCAACGCGTCGCGGGAAGGCATCGGTGCATTCTGCCCTGCTAGCCAGCGGCGGATAATCGCCGCGCGACGGGCATCACTCATCGCCAGCATTGGCGCAATCTGCAGCGTCCCCTGCGGAGTTTGACAGTGCGCTAAATCATCCGCCAGCAGTTCATCTAACAGGCTCTCTTGTTCAGCACAAAGTGCGGCGCTGCGGGCTGTTGCTTCGGCAAAATGCGGCCAACGCTGCTGCAATAACGGCACTACGCGCAGGCGCAGAAAGTTACGATCGTAGCTATCATCCTGATTACTTTCGTCTTCAATCCAGCGTAAACCATGCGCCAACGCCCACTGCACCAGTTCTCCCCGCGTGCGGGCAAGCAACGGGCGGATAAGCTGTGTTCCGGCAAACTCCGAAACTTCCGCCATAGCCGAAAGCCCGGCAGGGCCGCTACCGCGTTTTAGCGCCAGCAGAAAGGTTTCACATTGATCGTCGAGATGTTGCGCTGTAACCAGCACTTCACCGGGCAACAAGGTGCGGGCAAATGCCTGATAACGTGCCTGCCGCGCCTGGGCCTCAATACCTAGCCCCTCTTGCGCAAGCTGCACACGTTCGACCACCAGCGGCACCTGCCACTGTTGGCAGATGTTTTCACAATGTTTCACCCATGCATCAGCATTGGCGCTTAAACCGTGATGCACATGGATAGCGCGCAGAGTGACGCCCGGATTTTCCGTCCGCCACTGCACCAGTTGATGCAGTAAGACAGTAGAATCAAGGCCGCCGCTAAAGGCCACCAGAATCTGGCGTGAGGAGAGAAGTTGTCTATTGAGCGTGAGTGTCATGATGGTGCGATTTTACAGTAGCAATGCCGGGCACGTTACCGGGCAAATGCGGCGATGACAAGCCTTACTGCTCATACAGTTCCAACGGCAGCCCGTCCGGATCGTTAAAGAACGTGAAGCGTTTTTGCGTGTAGGGATCGACACGGATGGCTTCACACTTCACGTTATGGCTTTCAAGGTGCGCCACTGCCGCATCGATATCATCAACGCTAAAAGCCAGATGACGCAGGCCGCAAGCTTCCGGTCGGCTGGGGCGCTCCGGCGGGAACGGAAATGAGAAAAGCTCAATCACATATTGTCCATTAAGCGCCAAATCCCCTTTCCACGAGTCGCGCGCTTCGCGATAGACTTCGCTTTGCAGCGTGAAACCAAGAATATCGCAGTAGAAAGCTTTGCTCATCGCATAATCCGTCGCAATAATCGCAATATGGTGAACCTGTTTTAAACCCAGCATAACGTCTCCTTTATTTGTTAACAGCACGTTACTCGCCCGGAAGCCGCTCTGGCAAGTTATCCTGCCATTTTTAGGACTCGTACGCGGTAAACACCGTCTTCGTCCTGTTTCGCGCCGTGAATATCCGTTTCAAAACCGGGGTAATGTTGCCCTACGGAACAAAGCATCAGTAGAAAATCGAGTACCGTGCGGCTCTCTTCGGTAAGCATTTCTCCCGGCATCAGCAGCGGTACGCCGGGTGGATAAGGCAGGATCATATTTGCCGATACTCTACCGACCAGTTGTTCCAGCGCAATGGTTTCTACTTCGCCTTTAATCTGTCTCTGCCATGCCTGATGTGGCGTCATGATCATCTCCGGCAAGGTATCAAATGCCCGCAACATCAAACCGGGAAGATCGTGTTTACGAATCAGCTTATGGATCCCTTGCGCCAGATCCTGAATACGCATATTGCGGTAGAAATCGGGATCTTCTGCATAGAGATCGGGCAGCATATTTTTGATCCGCAGGTTGAGATCGTAAGAGCGCTTAAATTCCGTCAACCCACGCAATAATCCCATTGCTTTGGTTTTATCGATGCCAATACTAAAGAGAAACAGCAGGTTATAAGGGCCGGTTTTCTCTACTACGATCCCACGTTCGTCGAGGAATTTTGCCACCAGCGCCGCCGGGATCCCCTCCTCGCTCATATTGCCCTGCTCGTCCATCCCCGGTGTCAAAATAGTGACTTTAACCGGATCGAGAAACATGTGATTGGCATCCGCATCGCTAAAGCCGTGCCACTGTTCGCCAGGCGCAACGGGCCAGCATTCGGCTTCATCCACCTGCGGCGGTTGCCAGATATCGAAAAACCAGCCGTCAGACTCTTCCCGCAGCCGCTGGACCTCTTTGCGAAAATGCAGAGCTCGTTCTACTGAACGGTTAATCAGCCGTTTGCCCGGATTACCACGCAACATCGCCGCCGCCGTCTCAACAGAAGCAACAATGGGATAACTGGGCGAGGTGGTGGTATGCATCATAAAGGCTTCGTTAAACGCCTCTTCGTCATACTCACCTTTAATGTGGATCAGCGACGCCTGCGATAACGCCGCCAGCATTTTGTGGGTCGACTGCGTTTCGAAGATCACTTTTCCTGCAACACGCTCGCCGCTCATACCACTTTTACCCTGGTAGATTGGATGAAAATGGGTGTACGGCACCCAGGCAGAATCGAAGTGAATCGACGGGACATCCAGCGTCTGTTTGATCCAGTCGGTGTTGTAGAGCAAGCCATCATAGGTGGAGTTGGTGATCACCGCATGAACCGGCCATTGTGCCTGCGTGGTGGCAGCGACTTTCTCTTCGATGCTGTCGCGAGTAAATTCACGGCGCGGGATCCCACCCAGAATCCCCAACGCATTACGCGTCGGTTTCAGCCAGACTGGCACTACATCGTTCATCATCAACAGATGCGCCAGCGATTTATGACAATTGCGGTCGATCAACAGCGTACTGCCGAATGGCGCGGCGTACATACCCACAATTTTGTTCGACGTCGATGTTCCGTTGGTAACGATATAACTCTGTTCCGCGCCAAACGTCCGCGCGATGTACTCTTCCGCTTCCAGGTGTGGCCCGGTGTGGTCGAGCAACGAACCAAGCTCGGTGACCGAAATAGAGACGTCCGCCTTGAGGGTATTCCCGCCGAAAAAATCATAAAACAGACAGCCAACCGGGCTTTTTTGATATGCGGTGCCGCCCATATGCCCCGGCGTACAAAAGGTGTACTTCCGCTCTTTGACGTAGGTAAACAAGGCTTTCGTGAACGGCGGCGTAATGTTATCAAGATATTCGTTGGTGTACTGACGCATACGAATGGCGATATCTTCCGCCTGCCCCAGCGCATATTCAAAAAACCAGAGCGCCATCCGCATATCCTGCACGCTGACATCCATCGTCGAGTGGGTGTTGATGAAGGCATAAAGCGGGAGATATTCATTAAGTTGATTGATATCGCTACATAAATCGAGACTGTACTCATCCCAGTCAAAAATCACGCCGCAAATTCGTGGGTTATGTTCGATAAACTTCAGCAAATCAACGCTGTTTTGTGGCCAGATAATCTGAAAGCCTTGCGCCACCAGCGCCGACTCCAGTTCTTTGATGGGCTCATCTTTATAAAAGACGCCATGCGGTCCCATAATGGCAATGATGTTCATGTGTTCCTCCTGGAAAATCCTTCCTTAATCATAGCCTGCTCAAACCGTGGCGATAAAAAAGGGCCACCGAAGTGACCCTTTTCAGAACATTTGCCGATTACGCGTAGCCGTAGCTCATCAGGCGCTGATAACGACGATTTTTTAAATCTTCAGTGCTTAACACGTCGAGATCGGCCAGATCCGCCAGCAGCTGCGCTTTCAGAGACGCCGCCATCGCTTCCGGGTTACGGTGAGCACCGCCCAGCGGTTCCGGGATGATGGAGTCGATCAGTTTCAGCTCTTTCAGACGCGGAGCGATGATACCCATCGCTTCAGCCGCCAGCGGCGCTTTGTCAGCGCTCTTCCACAGAATGGATGCACAACCTTCCGGCGAGATAACGGAATAGGTGCTGTATTGCAGCATATTCACTTTATCGCCCACGCCAATCGCCAGCGCACCACCAGAACCACCTTCACCGATAACCGTACAAACTACCGGTACGCCGAGGCGAGACATTTCACGCAGGTTGCGTGCAATGGCTTCAGACTGACCACGTTCTTCTGCGCCCACGCCCGGATAAGCCCCCGGGGTGTCGATAAAGGTGATGATAGGCATCTTAAAACGTTCAGCCATTTGCATCAGACGCAGTGCTTTGCGGTAACCTTCTGGCGCTGGCATACCAAAGTTACGGCGAATTTTTTCTTTGGTTTCACGACCTTTTTGATGACCAATGATCATCACCGGACGACCATCGAGACGGGCGATACCACCGACGATAGCTTTATCGTCTGCATACGCGCGGTCGCCAGCCAGTTCGTCAAATTCATCAAATGCCAGGCGAACGTAATCCAGGGTATAAGGACGCTGTGGATGGCGTGCCAGTTGCGCAATCTGCCATGCACCGAGATCGGCGAAGATTTTACGCGTCAGTTCTACGCTTTTTTCACGCAGACGATGCACTTCTTCATCGATGTTAATATCCAGTTTCTCATCCTGACGGCTAACCGCGGTCAGAGAATCGATTTTCGCTTCCAGCTCTGCAATCGGCTGTTCAAAATCAAGGAAATTCAGACTCATAGTATTCCTGTATTAGTCAAACTCCAGTTCCACCTGCTCCGAACCAATGAGGCCACGGAGATCGTTTAATAAACGATCGCTCGGAGAGACACGCCACGTCGCGCCAAAACGCAATCGCGCGCGTGCATCCGCCCTCTGATAGTAGAGATGTACTGGAATTGTCCCAGAGCGGTGGGGTTCCAGAGACTGACGGAGTCGGTTTAAAAGCTGGTCATCAATTTGCCTGTCCGTCAGCGAGATAGCAAGCCCGCGAGCATATTTTTCCCGGGCTTCGTCAATATCCATCACTTCGCGAGCGGTCATTTTAAGCCCACCGCTGAAGTCATCAAAGCTGACCTGTCCGCTGACGATAAGTATGCGGTCTTTTTCCAGCAATTGCTGGTATTTATCCAGGGCGTCAGTAAACAACATCACTTCCAGCCGCCCGGAACGGTCATCCAGCGTGCAGATACCGATACGATTGCCGCGCTTGGTGACCATAACCCGCGCGGCAACAACGAGCCCCGCAGCCGTGATGACTTTACCACGTTCTGTCGGGTGCATGTCTTTCAGCCTTACGCCTCCGACATAACGCTCAATCTCTTTTAAATACTGGTTGATAGGGTGTCCCGTGAGGTACAGACCTAACGTTTCACGTTCCCCATCTAACACCACCTGCTCCGGCCACGGTTGGCAGCTGGCGTAGGATTGTTCAATTTGTTCCGGCTCTTCGGCCAGCACGCCGAACATATCGGCCTGACCGATAGCTTCCGCTTTCGCGTGTTGATCTGCCGCTTTTAACGCATCGCCCAGCGAGTTCATCAGCGCCGCGCGGTGTGGCCCAAGACGGTCAAACGCCCCGGACATGATCAGTTTTTCCAGCACTCGCCGGTTTAACTTTTTGGTGTCGGTACGGGCGCAGAGATCAAACAGTTCGCGGAAGTAGCCACCTTTATTGCGGGCTTCGATGATGGCCTCAATCGGGCCTTCACCTACCCCTTTGATCGCGCCAATACCATACACGATTTCGCCGTCGTCGTTGACGTGGAAATGGTAAAGACCGGAGTTTATATCTGGTGGCAGGATTTTCAGCCCCATCCGCCAGCACTCATCCACCAGGCCCACCACCTTCTCGGTATTGTCCATATCGGCGGTCATTACCGCCGCCATAAACTCCGCCGGATAGTGCGCTTTCAGCCATAACGTTTGATATGACACCAAAGCATAGGCCGCAGAGTGCGATTTGTTAAATCCGTAACCCGCGAATTTCTCCACCAGGTCGAAGATTTTCATCGCCAGTTCGGCGTTGATTCCGTTCTTTTCTGCACCTTCAGCAAATACAGAACGCTGCTTAGCCATCTCTTCCGGCTTTTTCTTACCCATCGCACGACGCAGCATATCCGCGCCACCGAGGGTATAACCAGAAAGCACCTGGGCAATCTGCATGACCTGTTCCTGATACAGGATGATGCCGTAGGTTGGCTCCAGTACCGGTTTCAGGCTTTCATGCTGCCACTGCACGTCCGGATAGGAGATCTCTTCGCGACCATGTTTACGGTCGATAAAGTTATCCACCATCCCTGATTGCAACGGACCGGGGCGGAAAAGTGCCACCAGTGCGATCATATCTTCGAAGCAGTCAGGTTGCAGACGCTTGATCAGGTCTTTCATGCCGCGCGATTCAAGCTGGAATACCGCCGTGGTTTCCGAGCGTTGCAGCATGTCGAAGCTTTTCTTGTCATCCAGCGGGATCGCGGCGATATCCAGAGGCGGCTCGCCGTTCTTCGCCCGCCGCTTGTTGATCATCTCCAGCGCCCAGTTGATGATGGTGAGCGTACGCAAACCAAGGAAGTCGAACTTCACCAGTCCGGCGTATTCAACGTCGCTTTTATCAAACTGGGTGACCGGATGTTTGCCCTCTTCATCGCAGTAAAGCGGCGCAAAATCGGTAATTTTGGTCGGTGCGATAACCACCCCACCGGCGTGCTTACCGGCGTTACGGGTGACCCCTTCCAGTTTGCGCGCCATGTCGATCAGCGCCTTAACTTCTTCATCCGCTTCGTAGATTTCCGGCAGCTGCGGCTCGGCTTCAAACGCTTTCGCCAGCGTCATCCCCGGATCGGGCGGGATCAGTTTCGAGATACGGTCGACAAAGCCGTACGGATGCCCCAGCACGCGGCCTACGTCGCGGATCACCGCTTTCGCCGCCATCGTACCGAAGGTGATAATCTGCGATACCGCATCACGACCGTACATGTCCGCTACGTGCTCGATAACCTGGTCGCGTTTCTCCATACAGAAGTCAACGTCGAAGTCAGGCATGGAGACACGTTCCGGGTTAAGGAAACGTTCGAACAGCAGGTCAAATTCCAGCGGATCGAGATCGGTGATTTTTAACGCGTAGGCCACCAGTGACCCTGCACCAGAACCACGGCCTGGCCCTACCGGTACACCGTTATCTTTCGACCACTGGATAAATTCCATAACGATGAGGAAGTAACCCGGGAAGCCCATCTGGTTGATAACCTGAAGTTCAGTATCCAGACGTTCGTCATATTCCGGGCGGCGCTTAAGACGTTCTTCCTCGTCAGGGAATAAAAAGGCCAGACGCTCTTCCAGGCCCTCTTTTGCACGCTTGACCAGATAATCTTCGGTGCTCATGTCCCCGGTCGGGAACTGCGGCAGGAAGTATTCACCAAGGCGCACGGTCACGTTACAGCGTTTGGCGATCTCAACGGTGTTGGCAAGGGCTTCGGGGATGTCGGCAAACAGCTCACACATCTCCTCTTCGCTACGCATATATTGCTGCGGCGAATAGTTACGAGGGCGTTTAGGATCGTCGAGGGTAAAGCCGTCGTGGATCGCGACGCGGATTTCGTGTGCGTCAAAGTCGCTGCTGTCGATAAAGCGCACATCGTTAGTCGCCACGACGGGCAAACCGCGCGCTTCCGCCAGTTCCACCGCCGCGTGCAGATAGCTTTCTTCATCCGGCCTGCCGGTGCGGATCAGCTCGAGAAAATAGCGATCCGGGAAGTGTTCTTCATAAAACGCGACACACTCATCTACCAGCGCGCTGTTACCACGCAAAAGACTGCGTCCAACGTCGCCCATGCGCCCGCCGGAAAGAAGGATCAACCCTTCATTTAATTCGATAAGCCAGTCGCGATCGATGATCGGCCCGGCGGTACCGTACCCGCGCTGATACGCTTTTGAGATCAGCAACGTCAGATTCTGATAGCCGGTATTGTTCGCCGCCAGCACCGTCAGGTGAGTTAACTCATCACCCAGCAGGTCGCACTGGACGTTAAAATCCGCCCCGACGATGGGCTTAATCCCTGCGCCATGTCCCGCTCCGTAGAACTTCACCAGACCGCAAAGGTTGGTGAAATCGGTGATCGCCAGTGCTGGCATACCCAACGCTGCCGCCTTTTTTACCAGCGGTGCGGTTTTGGCCAGGCCATCGATCATCGAGTAGTCGCTGTGCACCCGCAGGTGTACGAAACGTGGTTCAGACATCTTCAGATTCCGGTTTACTTAATCTCGACACAAGAATCAGGACGCAAGTCCCAGTGCGCGTTTGACAGGCCCAAAGCTGCGCCGATGGTGTTCGGTCGCGCCGTGTTCAGCCAGTTTTTCCAGATGAAAAGCGGTTGGATACCCTTTGTGTTGGGCAAAACCATATTGCGGGAAAACAATATCCAGCGCTGCCATTCCTTTCACCACAGCCATCGAAGGCATCGGTAATTTCGGGCAGCGGTTACCATCAATCAACACATATTCCGGCGCAATATGCAGTCCAGCGACGGCACGCTGCATCGCCAGCATGGTCGCATGTAAAATATTCAGTTCGTCGATTTCGTGAGGTTCCGCGCGGCCCAGACTCCAGCTCAACGCTTTCTCTTTGATCTCTTCACAGAGCGCCAGACGGCGTTTTTCGCTCAGCTTTTTGGAATCATTCAGCCCGGCAATTGGGCGCGCCGGGTCAAGGATCACCGCAGCGGTGACGACCGCGCCAACTAACGGCCCGCGTCCGACTTCATCCACACCCGCAACCAGCTGCGTGTGCGGATAGACAAATTCGATCATTGTGCTAACTCCAGAACGGCTTGTGCCGCCTGCTCATCGGCATTGCAGCGGATCTGCTGATGCAGCTCGCGGAAGGTGTCGTGCATCGCATGGCTGGTTTTCCCGTTCGCCAACAGCGGTAACAGCGCCGCAGCCAATTTTTGCGGCTCACACTCTTCCTGCAATAGCTCTTTGACTAACTCTCTGCCCGCCAGCAGATTTGGCAGCGAGACATAATCAGTTTTCACCAGTCGCTTCGCCAGCCAGAAGGTGAAAGGCTTCATGCGATATCCCACTACCATCGGGCATTTAGCCAGCATACACTCCAGTGCTGCCGTACCCGACGCCAGTAGCGCCGCATCACTGGCGACCATCGCCTCACGGCCCATTCCATCCAGCAAATGAACCGACAGGTCTGGCGCGACTGCAGCTTTGATGCGTTCAAACTGCTCGCGGCGTTTGGCATTCACCAGCGGCACCACGATTTCGAGATCCGGATATGTCTGGCGCAAAAGCTGGGCCGTTTTCAGGAAATCGGCACTAAGCATTTCGACTTCTGCACCACGGCTGCCCGGCAACAATGCCAGACAGTGGGCATCGTAAGGGATCCCCAGCACATCACGGGCACCATTTTTATCTGGATCTAATGGCATGGCATCAGCCATGGTATGACCGATAAAGCGGCACGGTACGTTGTATTTGTCATAAAACGCTTTTTCGAAAGGCAGAAATGCGAGCACCAGATCGGTGGCTCTGCCTATTTTGAAAACGCGTTTCTGTCGCCACGCCCAGACGGACGGGCTGACGTAATGAATGGTTTTGATACCCTGCTTTTTGAGGTTACCTTCAAGAGTAATATTGAAGTCAGGCGCATCAATACCAACAAAAACATCTGGCTTCAGTTCGCCAAAACGGCAGACGACCGAGCACTTCAACAATGCCCATCACTGCCAGTTCTTCCATTTCGTACCAGGCTTCGCAGCCTTCAGCCTGCATTCGTGGCCCGGCAACACCAACAAAGCGGGCGTTGGGCACACGTTCTTTCAGAGCGCGGATTAAACCGGCCCCCAGGATATCGCCGGAGGTTTCTCCGGCGACCAGGGCAATCGTTAATGGACGCTGTTCAGTCATTAACGAATCAGACCGCGCGTTGAGCGTGCAAAGAAATCGGTAAAGGCTTTCACTTCCGGATATGTTTCCGCCAGTTCAGCAATTTCCGGTTTCACTTCATCGAGCGTTTTACCGCTACGATAAATCAGCTTATACGCATTGCGGATAGCGGTAATCGCCTCACGGCTGAATCCGCGGCGCTTCAGCCCTTCGATATTGACACCGAACGGCGTTGCGTGGTTACCCTGCGCAATGACATAAGGAGGGACGTCCTGCGCCACACCGGAGCAGCCGCCAACCATCACATGCGCACCAATGATGCAGAACTGATGGACTGCGGTCATGCCGCCGATGATCGCGAAGTCGTCAACCGATACGTGACCCGCCAGCGTTGCGTTGTTGGCGAGGATGCAGCGGTTACCTACCGTACAATCGTGCGCAATGTGCGCATTGATCATCAGTAAGTTGTCGCTGCCCACCTTCGTCAATCCACCGCCCTGGACTGTGCCACGATGAATGGTGACGCTTTCGCGAATGCGGTTACGATCGCCGATTTCCACGCGGGTCGGTTCGCCAGCATATTTCAGATCCTGGTTAACTTCGCCGATGGAGGCGAACTGATAAATCTCATTATCGCGGCCAATTTTAGTATGACCATTCACGACAACGTGAGATTTCAGTACGGTACCCTCACCAATTTCGACAT
>PPYF01545831.1_pt1 | contig 20285 bp, 11 predicted proteins | sample 1559871 | NCBI WGS metagenome assembly PPYF01 (sample SAMN08240021, study PRJNA423297) | Human gut metagenome, whole genome shotgun sequencing project. | reverse complement strand
GCTAATAATAATCCCAATAACAATAAGACAATACGTTTCATTTTATTTTTGTTTATCTGGTGAATAAATCAATCCCTCTGCCGCCCTTTCTCCGTCAGGAGTCACAAAGACAGCAGTAAACATCCACTTCACAAGACGCGTCTGGTCCATCCTGAACTTACCGACAGGTAATTTCAGGAACACTTTATTCCAACCCTTATTTAAATGCACAGCCAGCGGAGAACGTGCCACACAATTTTCATTTCCTAATGGAATTTCATTACTCTTCACCTGATGGGTTGCTGTCCATACAGGAGGCATTATCTCCCTATCATTAATCCAAATACGGCTACCTTTATAATCCCATTTACCTTGCAGCGGAGCCAGATCCATCTCCGAACGGCTATCCTTTAACTCCTGTTCAGGCGGGAACACCTTATCCATATCTCCCCCATTAGGAAAAGCATCCGTAATATTCCATTTTACATTAGTCTGTTTTACATAGGCGAAAGGATATCCTTTAAACGTATGCTCCTTATGCCACAACATACGCTTTTCAAAATCAGCGAATTCTTTGAATGCTTCCGTGTCTTCGGGTGGAAGTATCGTACCCAGTCCGTCAAAATATTCCGTACCTCCCCCTCTCCAGGCACGCTCGGCAATAGCAAGCATATTGGGATACAAGCCATTTTCAATAACCAGATTCCACTCATTGTCAATCAAACGATCGTGCCACAAAGCCAATATAGTTCCCGCAATGTCCTCACTGCCTTCTGCCTGATCATAAATACGGCTGTTGTACAAAGCTACAATATCACCGAAAACATCAAAATGATTCAGATAATGAAATTTGGAATCGATAGCAGGAATACCCGGTTGCGCCTTTCCACGGTAACTCCACAAATGTGTCATGTCTATTTCCCCCGGTTTATAGTGCCAGCCCGGATTCCAGGATATTACTTTTTTCCCTTTTGAGCGTACATACGCCACCATTTCGGGTACAAAATGCGGATTGGTAAACTCCACCTCATCCGTACCTATATGTAAATAAGGCACATCAAATGTCTCACACACCTCATCCAGCAACAGTTTCAATATTTTCATCCCTTCCGGACTTTGCATATCATGGCGGAAAGCACGCACAAAGGCAGCACTATGCCCCGGCATATCTATCTCAGGAATCAACAACACCTGATGTTTCTTACAAAAATCCACCAAATCGCGTGCCTCTTCCAGCGTATAATATTTACCCGGCATACGGATGGTGTTCACACTATCATTCAGCATAGGAAAGATTTTACTTTCCAATCTCCATGCCTGGTTTTCAGTAAGATGCCAATGAAATACATTAATCTTAAACCGGGATAAAATCTCGATCTCTCTTTTCAATTCTTCCATTGAAATATAACTGCGTCCCACATCCTGCATAAATCCGCGTATCCGGAATGCCGGCCAGTCTACAATCTCACATCCGGCAACAGAACTTCTCTTCCCTTTTTTCCGTTCCAATTGCCGAAGTGTCTGCATAGCCCAATACACTCCCTGTTCTGTTACAGCCTCTATCTTTATCCGCTTGTTTGAAACAGAAAGACGATAGGCTTCAGCCCCATTTAACCTGGCCTCCTCAATAGACGGAACCAGTTCCACTTCAATCACCGATGACGAGTGTTCAACAATCTCACCACCTGCATTCATGATAAAAACTTCCCACTCCGGCCTCAACACCGGAGTAGAAAGTTTCACCTTTCCCATAGTAAAGTTCTTCCCCGTATCCTTATACAACTGAGGTTTAGGAAGTAACGAGATACTGGTTTGTGCTATAGTTACAGCACAAACCAGTATCATACCAATAAAACTAGAAAATCTGCGTTTCATTATTTATTTGGTCTTAATAATATCTTTCAGCTTTATCGCTTGGAAAGTCATGTGGGCCACACTGCTTTCATATAAAATTCCTACTGTTTCCTTGTCAATCATAGTCAAGCAGCTGTATCCCCAACCCCAACCGGCATCCAGCAGCAATTGATTCTCGGGCAACCAAGTCACCCCACCATCCAGACTTGCTTTGATGGTAATGCTATGACGGTTCTTGGCATCATTCGGATTAGAGAACAAAAGGATGTCTTTACCCAATACATTCTCTTTAGCTTTAACACTAATCAAACTGGCCATACAAACCGGTTCCTGTAAGGCTGTACGTGAAGACTCATGTTCTTTCCATGTTTTACCTAAATCTGTAGTTGTAGAAACGGCACGACTGCCACCACGATTATCACGCATATTCAGCATCAGCACTCCCGGTTCCACTTCCGCTACCTGAGATTCAGTTGTATTAGTGCGTGCCAATGTACTGATATTCCAGGTTTTTCCATGATCCTTACTGTATATAATACCGGCATTAGGAATACGGTCATTGCCAATATACTGGCTGGCAAAGACCAATGTTCCATCTTCCATAGAGATACCTCTACCGGGACCTTGCAGCAAGAAATACCATGACGGATCTTTCACCTGTTCTGTTATATTCATAGGCTCCGACCAAGTCTTACCATCATCATCACTTTTCACCATCATTAATTGTGCTGTATGATTACGGTCCATGCCTGTTTGTGAATTCCACCACGCACGCCCATTTCCCATACCATGTGTCCAGGCAGCGACAATCCAGATAGTTCCTGTCTTCTTATCAACCAAAATGGCCGGATCGCCTACTCCATTCTGTGCTTTAGGCAACCCATCATATTCACCAAATGCCATCGGAATGCGCATTTTCTCCCAAGTCTGACCTCCGTCCGTACTTCTGCTCAGACCTATTTCCACATACTCCTGTAAATCCGCACTATTATTATAGCGTACATCATATACCCCCAACAAGGTTCCTTTATTTGAAGTGGCCAATCCGGGAATACGATAGGCAGCAGCCCCGTCGTCACCGGCATGACGCACGCCGATCCCCATATAATGGGTATCCGCCTTACGGGCTATCTTCAAAGGAGCAACCTGTCCGTCAATCTTAGCTTCCACCACTTCTGCCGACACTTTGGACAAGATAGAAGCAACAGGCTTCATTTGCAGGCTAATCCAAAAATAATTCACTCCCGGAAACAATTTTTGGTCAGCTTTCAATACAACCTCACGCTTCGGGGCCTTCACTTCCGACTTCAAAACGGAATAAGAAGTATTGGCAGCCAATGTTTTTCCCGGAGTATTATTAGATATATAATCTACCGGAGCAAAATAAGTCTTTCCCCTCCTCTCCACGCTTTCAGTTCCACCATAATACAGTTTCACAGATTCAATTTCATTCAAATTCACGTCTTTGCCGAAGTCCAACTTCACTTCATTCAGCATCTGACTTTGAGTAGCCTCTATACGTAAATGAAACAACTCATTATCCTGCCTTTCAATCAACACAGGAATCCGGGTTTCGCGGACAACAACCGTATCTGCCGCCGCACTCAACTTGAAGGGTGCTAATATAAAAACAACAATTAGCAGTAATAAGCTAGGGTTTCTCATAATATTTATAATTTTACGGGTGTAAAAATAAAAGTTTTTATTGAAATTAGAAAATAAAAAGACGGTTTCTTTATTAATTTCATAAAGAACACCGTCTTTTTATGCAATTAAAGATTCTTATCCGACAAAAATTTAATAACCAACCGTTTGTTTCAACAATGGATTATTAGTAAGAGCTCCTTGGTTGATAGGCCAAAGCAGACGGGCAGGCTCCGCCGGAGTATAGTCAAGCACGTACGAATCGCCAAAACGCCTCAAGTCATACCATCGTTTACCTTCCAGCATAAATTCAAACAAACGTTCCTGCAAGACAGCATCCGCCGGACGCTTATCGACTTCCTGATTGGGAAACCCCACTGTTGAAGCATCATACGCATCACCAAACGCACGCCGGCGCACCCGGTTTATCTCTGTAGCCGGATCCTCACCCAAAAGCACTTTCGCCTCAGCCAGCATCAATAGCAAATCCGAATATCTATAAATAGGATAATCATCACATCTCACCCGTGTACTCCCATTCATAACTCCCCAATACTTATGCGGATACACCCCTACCAATTCCAACTTGCCATTTTCCACCTTATTATATACATCTTTCAATGTAACGTCACGACGGGTGTCTCCCGGCAGAAACTTCTTGAAGTTTTCCAATTTCACCATCAGGCGCATGATACCGAAATTATTCTCGACAGACGTATTTATCAAAGTACCATCCGCATTATAGAATTTCCCTAAATAATCAGCCTGTGGAAACAAATCATTATTTCCATTCCACAGATTATATTCAAACAATTCATTATGAATGGTAAAGATAATCTCTTTATTACCTTTATTATCATAAGCAAACACTCCCTGATAAGTATCCATCAAGTCCAGATTGCTACGGCTGATATTATTCTGTATGTCAACCAACGCATTCTTTGCTGTCCGGGCATCTCCTTCTCCCCCGTCACGATGGGCACTCCACAGATATACATCCGCTTTCAGCATCAATGTGGCAGCCTTTGACCACAGCGATTTTTTTTCCTTTATGGTATAATCGGATCCAAAATAACTTAATGAAGATTCTATATCTTTTTTTACCTGCTCAAAGATTTCGGCAGCCGGAGTCGCCGCCTTTGCCAGTTTACCCACTTCAAAACCCAGGCTAGGCTCTTCCGTAAACACGACATCTCCCCATGAACGATATAGCTGATACATATAGTAAGCACGCAATCCATACACCTGTCCCAAATAATAATTCCTGGCACTTTCAGTCAGCACATCCGTATGAAGAGTTCTGCTGATAAACAAGTTCATCTGGTTGATATTCTGATACAAATCACCAAACCCGCTGATTCCGGGATTCTCCGCATTCAATGTATTATAAGGAAAACGTTCCATCCCCTGGGTAGCTTCTCCACCGAAAGGAATTCCCCCAAAGACATCACTTCTTGCCTCACCCAACAAAAACATATTCCACGAATGGCTCCTGAAGCGACTATGCAGTCCAAAAACAAATGAATCAAACTGTTCCGGAGTTTTCCAGTAATTCAAGTCAGTGATATCGCTCACCGGGTCCATATCCAACGAAGTACATCCACCGGCCAACATAGCCGATGCGGCAAAAGCCAATATTATCTTTTTTATGTTCATACCTTTTCTTTTTTACACATTAAAATGACAATTGTAAACCAAACAGGACGGTTCTTGGTGTAGGATAGCGTCCATTGTCTATACCGCCACGACCATTTGCCTGAATATCCATAACCGGTTCCGGAGAAGTTCCATCATATCCGGTAATATAGAATAAATTCTGTCCCGTAACATACACGGACGCATCGGTCAAGAACACCTTATTTATAAGATTCTTCGGGAATTTATAACTCAAGGTTACCTCACGCAGACACAAATAATCCCCCTTTTCATAGAAAGTAGAGTTATTATTGTTCAGATTCGTTGTACCATTATTGGAACGGGTAATGTTCTTTTTCGCATTCTGGTCGGCCCAATAGAATTTAGGAATACTAGTTTCCGTATTGTTTTCAGACCACGAATTTCTGACATCCGTAATCAAATTGAACGACCCGTTATACTGCCCCAAGATTCTTGCTTTCAAATCATTGTAAATGGTATGACCCACCGCATAGTCAAAACGACCATACAAAGACCAGTTTTTATAGTTCAGCGTGGTAGAAAAACCACCGGTCCATTTCGGATAAATATTACCCACCACCTGACGGTCGTATGAATTTATAACATTATCCCCATTCTTGTCATCCCACAGTACATCTCCCGGCTCAATGGGTTTCCATCCCGGTTTACCCGCATATTCGGCAGCCTTATTCGGCCCATACAGGTTGGCAACCTCATCCACAAAATCACCGGCATGATTTCTCACATCATCCCAGTCACGCAAGATACGCACTTGTTTATAAGCAATGATATCACCCAAGCTTTTTCCTTCTTGAATGCCGCCTACCCAAACCAACGAGTTGGATTTTGGATCCCATACCTGCTCACCCCCCTGACGGTTGTTCACATTCCCGTTAAAAGGCAGCTTCTTCACCATATTCTTCACAAACGAAGTATTAGCGGTGACATCCCATGACCAGTCCTTCCTTGTCAGCAGATTCACCTTGGCTTCCAGTTCGAAACCACGGTTGCTGATAGTACCCAGATTCGTTTTGAACGAGGGAAATCCTGTATATTCCGGCAAATTCACATCAGTCAGCAAATCGGAAGTCGTGCGGTCATAATAGTCCATAATCATATGAATACGATTATTGAAAAAGCCCAAGTCAAGCCCCAGTTCAAACGTATGGCTCTTTTCCCAACGCAATTTACTATTGACCACCCCTGTATTCAAATAACCCAGATTACCATTATAAGCACCTACCGAACCATATTTACCATATACATCAAAATTACCGATACCGTTTACATTACCGTTCAACCCATAACTGATACGCGGTTTAATCAAGGATACTACTTCCGCAAACTTTGAATCTTTAAAGAAAGCTTCCTCATGCACATTCCAACCGGCAGATATACCCGGAAAAAATCCCCAACGATTGTCGGACAATTTGGAAATACCGTCATAACGGGCTACCAAGGACACCATATAACGATAATTATAATCATAGTTAACACGGGCGAAACCGGAAAGAATGCGATATCCGGTTTTGACAGAAGTAGTATAAGTACGGTTAGTGCCCGCATTTAAAGTAGGTATATCATCTGTAGGAGCACCGGAAACACGCGCTTCCAGGTTCTGATACTGATAATCAAAATACTCACCACCTGCCATGGCATTGATATTATGTCCGCTAAAACCTTTTTTATATTCCAGAGTCAATGCATGCTGTTGTTGAAAAACTTTTGTATTTGTTTGAGAAGCATTACGATTGGTATTGGGAGCTTGTCCTATCTGTTGATATTTCTTTTCAAACAGTTCAAACTGACTGTCTGTATAATACATAGAACTGTTTCCATTCAGGAACAATTGCTGCGGAAGGATTTCCAAAGCAAAACCGATATTAAACGAAGTCTTACGGTTCGTTGTAGAACGAGTCAGTTTATCTTTCCAATAATAAGGATTACCATCCTGATTACTCCATCCGGCAGCAGGACTTCCATCCTCATTCCACGGATTCCAGGTGGGAAACATACTCATGGTACGATAGAACAACTCATACTCTCCCGTTTCTCCGTTCCAAGGGCTTTTCAAGTCGTAAGTCCATAAATCGGGCATCTTGGACCATGAAAAACTACCGCCGGCATTCACTGTCAAAACGGGCAACAACTTGTATGAACCGTTGATAGTCCCGTTCACACGCTGATAATTGGTAGAAATTATCTGACCGTCTTCCGAATAATACCCTAAAGATGAGGAAAATGTTCCTTTGTCATTACCTCCCGACAAATTCAGATAATGATCTTGTGTAAACGCGGCATTGCGGAAAGTCAGATCATGCAGCTCACCGGCATGGTTTCTAAAAATCAAAGTTTTATCAGGGTCCACAGGATCCGCCATAGACCGCCATCCTTCATTCAGCAAATGTTTGTTTGCATCTGTCATAAAGGCCAGATCCACTCCGGAGTTAACCCCAAAACCTTTCTGGTTCTCCATACTTGTACCGCCATTGGTACGCTGCCAACCTAAACGTTGATAATACAAATAGTCACCGGCATCCAAATACTTATACCCTTCACGTGCAAAGTTCACACCCCCTTTGAACTTATAAGTAATTTGTGTCCTGCCTTCCACCCCCTTCTTGGTTGTCACCAGAATTACGCCGTTATTGGCACGGGCACCATAAATAGCTGTGGAAGCCGCATCTTTCAGCACCTGTATGGATTCAATATCTGAAGGATTGATATCATCCATAGAACGCACAAGGCCATCCACCACGACCAACGGCCCTTCCAGATTCTTGTTTATGGAAGCACCACCACGCAAAACGATATTGGGCGAACTACCCGGTTTACCCGAAGTATTTGTCACACGCAATCCGCTGACAGTTCCCTGCAAGGATTGGGCCGCATTACTCATAGCTGCATTTTGTAATACTTTATCATCCAACTTTGAAATAGAGTTCGTCATCAACGAACGTTTCTGACTCATTCCATAACCGGTCACCACGACCTCATCCAGCATTTCTGCATCTTCTTTTAAAATAACCTTGTAGGTGTTTGGCACTCCCACTACAATTTGTTGTGTTTTGTAACCTATATAACTCACATCCAGTTTTGCCCCCACAGGCACTTGGATAGTAAAGTTACCGTCTACATCAGTTATTGTACCATTTGTTGTCCCCACCTCCAGGACACTCGCTCCGATAACAGGTTCACCGGTGGCATCTACCACTACCCCTGTTATCGTTTTTGTTTGCGCCATCATGTTTATTGCAAAACAGAGGCATACGATAAAAAAGAGAGCTTTCTTCATGAATCTCAGATTTGGTTGATAAATTAATGTTTAAATAAAAAAGTTTAATTAAGTGTTAGTTTTAAAACCCCTCAAAAAGAAAATAATTTTAAAATCAACAGCGAATATATGCACGTATATTTAGTATATACAAGAAACAAAAGGAACTATATTCTTTATTAGTCTTTGTTTTTTAGAATAAACTAAATATTAAGGCATATTTTAAAAAGTTACATAAGGGAATAACTCAAAAAAGGAAAAAAGGTTCATACGGAGAAGATATAACAAGAAAAAACCTCCTTGCAATTCTTTGCAAAGAGGTTACTGAATTGTACACCCGATGAGAATCGAACTCATATCGTCGGAACCGGAATCCGGTATTCTATCCATTGAACTACGGGTGCGTCTGAAACTTGGACGTGCAAAAGTACAAAATATATTGTCTTTATCCTAATAATTGGGGATATTTATCTATCAAAATAATATTTTGCTCATTAATTTAAGTATAAAACAATCAATTTGATTATATTTTCGGCTAAACATATAACAATATCACAAATAATTTCTATATTTGCAAGCAATTAAAACAACTAGATCTATTTTACAATGAGTTACCTAATTAAACCAGCTAACTATAAAGCCTTGCTTGATTTAAAACAAACAGAGTTAGGCATTAAGCAAATAAAAGAGTTCTTTCAACAGAACCTGTCGTCAGAATTACGTCTGCGCCGTGTCACCGCCCCGCTATTTGTATTGAAGGGAATGGGTATCAATGATGACTTGAGCGGAACCGAACGGGCGGTATCTTTCCCTATCAAAGACTTGGGAGACGCACAGGCCGAAGTTGTCCATTCACTGGCAAAATGGAAAAGGCTGACTTTGGCCGATTACAATATAGAGCCGGGTTATGGCATCTATACAGACATGAACGCCATCCGGGCTGACGAGGAATTAGGTAATCTCCACTCGCTATATGTAGACCAGTGGGACTGGGAGCGTGTAATTACCAAAGAACAACGCACGGTTGATTTCCTGAAACAAATAGTAACCCGTATTTATGCAGCCATGCGCCGCACAGAATATATGGTATGTGAAATGTACCCGCAGATCAAACCCTTCCTGCCACATGACATTCATTTCATCCACTCGGAAGAGCTTTGCCAGATGTATCCCGACAAGAGTCCGAAAGAACGTGAACATGCCATCTCACAAAAATACGGTGCGGTATTTATTATAGGTATAGGCTGCAAACTGAGTGACGGTAAAGAACATGACTTGCGCGCACCTGACTATGACGACTATACCACAATCAACCCGGAAACCGGACTTCCCGGTCTGAATGGCGACCTGTTAGTTTGGGACAAAGTACTGGACCGTTCCGTCGAACTTTCCTCTATGGGTATCCGTGTAGACAAAGAAGCGCTGCTCCGCCAACTGACACTCAGCGGACAGGAAAAACGTAAAGAACTGTATTTCCACAAACGCCTGCTAAATGAAACTCTTCCTTTGTGTATCGGCGGTGGTATAGGACAATCACGACTCTGTATGCTTTATTTACAGAAAGCCCACATAGGTGAAATCCAAGCCAGTATATGGCCCGAAGATATGAGAAAAGAATGCGCTCAACTGGGTATGCAACTTATTTGATTATAATCTATCAGCAATGAAAGAAGAGGATGATTATAAAAAGTCATCCTCTTTTTATTTGTCATTTTTACAAATTACCCCTATCTTTAACGCACATTTTATAATAAAAGAAATGCCATGAACGTACAAATAGAAGAAAGCTGGAAACAACATCTGGCACCCGAATTTGAAAAAGATTACTTTATCAGACTCACTGAGTTTGTAAGAAGCGAATACCAGACTGCCACTATTTACCCACCGGGCAGATTTATATTCAACGCCTTCAATCTGTGCCCGTTTGACAAAGTGAAAGTCGTCATTATCGGCCAAGATCCCTACCATGGTCCCGGCCAGGCGCACGGACTCTGCTTCTCTGTTAATGACGGAGTACCTTTTCCTCCTTCCCTACAAAATATTTTCAAAGAAATACAAAGCGATTTGGGTGCTCCCATCCCTACTTCAGGCAACCTGACCCGCTGGGCGAATCAAGGAGTTTTATTACTCAATGCCACACTGACGGTCCGTGCCCATCAGGCAGGCTCTCATCAACGACGGGGCTGGGAGGAATTTACAGATGCCGCCATCCGTGTACTGGCAGAACAACGTGAAAATATTGTATTCATCTTATGGGGATCTTATGCACAGAAAAAAGGTGCCTTCATAGACCGCAACAAGCACCTGGTACTGGCTTCCGCACATCCGTCCCCCCTGTCAGCCTATAACGGTTTCTTTGGCAACAAGCACTTCAGCCGTACCAACGAATACTTGCAAGCGCACGGGCAAACACCGATTGAGTGGTAGACATAAATAAAAAACAGAATAAAAAAATGAGAAATGGTTGCGTGTTGTTATCAGAAACCATTTCTCATTTTTTTATTCCCAACTTCTTCCTAGTACCAATTCACCGCACTACCCGTATTGCTTCGCTGATCCCATTTCAAAGCATCGGTCAGCATACTGGAGTTAGCACGAATACTGAAGTTATAGGAAGTAAAGGGACCGAATACCAAGCCACAGCTCATATTGAAACAGTGCAGGTCACGGCTGATATTGACCGTTGTCATTGACATCTCTTTCGTATTAAAATCATACCCCGAAGAATAATTCACATTCCAGCGGCTACCCAACTTCACATTACCGGAAACATTCAATGAATGAGTCACCGAATAAGGATATCTCATCGTCTTGATATTAATCTGCTTGCTTCTGTCCTCACGAATACTATAACTATAACTCAAACTCAATGACCATGGCATCTTGAAAGCCATATAGCCATCCGGATCTATAGCCGCCTTCTCTGTCTTTCTCAAACCGGAGTTATCTTCTTCCTCCGTGTTTTCATTGCCATCATCACTGTACTCATCCAGATTTTCATTCTTCTTGTCTTTATCCCCCTTACTGTCCTTTTCATCTTTCGGACCAAACCACTTTTTCCACGAATCATTATTCAATGTATACGAGAAAGAACCGCTATACCCTTGAAAACGACCAAAACGTCCGTATGACCATTCTGTACGGTTACCTTCCACTACCTTGCCGTCTTTATCAAACTCATAAGCATACGTAGCAAACTGGGCGTTCATATTAAAAGTATAACTCTTGGTCAGTTTCAAGCGCAGATTCATACTCAAATTTCCCCAAGGTTTCTCTTTAGCCGCCGCATTATAGGAAATACTGGCTCCCAACTGGTCAATCAAGCTGATTTTCTTCACTCCGGTAGTATCCGCATCGGATTTCACTTTCATTTCCACGTTATTATCTATAGAGAAAGTGAAATTCTCGGATTTACCACTGGGCGAGAAAGAGTAAGGCAAACCTTCATATGGATTATAAGTCTGAGTACGTACTTCACCATCCGTATCAGTATAAGTATACGTTCCCACATATCCATACCTAGACGTACTGAAGTCCGGTGCATAACTCATGCTCACCGAAGGAGTAAAGACGTGACGGATCATTTCAATCTTGTCGCCAAACAATTTCTCCTTGGTATTAATCGAGTTCGTCATCTGGCCGGTATATTGGAGTGAGATTTTCTCATACCAACGTTCATCACCTACCGCTTTCTTACGCTTGAACGGATAAATACGGTTCAATGAAATATTCAAATCCGGCAACGTCACACTGATAGAAGAGTCACGCGTATTCTGAGAGATATTGAATGTACTGGACAGATTCAATCCTATTTCGGGGAAATTGCGCGAATAACTCACACTAGACGTCTTGGTGTTATTTGAATACTGCTGCGGGTTGTACAAACTACTCAGGTTACGCTGGTCATAACTACTGGTCGCAAAGTTCACATTCGCCGAAAAAGAGCTGTTAGGGTTAGCCTTGGCATCCTGTCTGTGACTCCATGCAATTCTGAAATCTTTTGTAACCATATAGTCCGGCATATTCTTCTCACCGGTTTTCGTTACCAGATAACTGGCATTGAAATTACCGCTATATTTATATCTCTTGTTATAATTAGACTGCACGGACAGACCCCATGAACCTTTCGTAAAGATCTCACCCAACACTTTCAAATCCATACGGTCACTGATGGCGAAATAATATCCCCCATCACGCAAATAAAAACCACGATTCATTTCATCACCGTATGTAGGCATAATGAATCCTGACGAATAACTGCTGTTAAACGGAAAAAATCCGAAAGGAATAGCGATAGGCAACGGCACATCCTCCACCACCAGCTGGGCAGGACCGAAAACCACATTTTTCTTAGGACGCACTTTCGCCATGGAAAGTTTCAGATAGAAGTGAGGATGTTCGTGATTATCACACGTAGTATATCGTCCGTGACGCAAATAAAGTTCATCATTAGCACCTTTCTTCGACTCCTCACTGGTAACGTATCCTTCCCCCTGCTGAGTAACGATATTATTAATGAACCCCTTCTTCGACTTGAAATTATAACGCATGATTTTTGACTCATACGGAGTCTCGCCATCCTTAAAGACAGGAGTACCTTTTTCCACGCCAACCGAGTCGGGAACACCACGGGCATACACCGTACTGCTATCCATGTTCATTGTAATCACGGCAGAGGTCAACTCTATTTTCTCATAGTTCACCTTACCGTCACCATACAGATGGGCATATCCGCCCTCAGTGAATACGATAGAGTCATTTGCTTCATAAATAACAGGCGCATCCAACGGCTGTTTCTTTTTAGGTGCAACCGTATCGATAGACAACGTATCTACCAAAGCACTATCTACTTTCAGGGAATCATTACCGGATGCAGAATTCCGCTTTCTGCGTTGAGCACCTGTACTTAAAGAAAGTGACAGGCATGCAAATAGTAGTAGGAATGTTATAAATCTATGTCGTTTTAGTGGCGTCATTCACAAATCATTTACGCTTTTGAGGGGCAAAATTAAGCATTATCCGCCAATAATGAACTATTTAGCGGATATTTAATTTATTTTTAAGGCTTACAAGAAACATTCGCACCAATGGTTAAAACGGATTATCCCATCTTCCCCATAACGTGAAATACTCTTTAACGCCTTCTCCACGCTCTTTTCCCTGTCCAGATGCGTCTTTGAGAAAAACTTGTCGGCAAAGCAAATAACCTGTTCTTCCAGCGAAACCGGAACCATATTCCGATGAGGAACAGGCAACTGCTGGTCAATAATACTTTGCAAAGACATACCCGCTCCCGTATGTCTCTCACAGACCAATGCATGACGCGGAAATCCTTCTTTCCGCATCAGATCAGCCCCCAAATATCCATGACAAATATAAGGATAAGATCCGAAACAACAAATGCCCTCAGCATCCGTCATAAAAATACCAATATCGTGCAGCATCGCCGCCTCTTCCAGAAACTGCTTGTCCAGATTCAATTCCGGATGCTTTCCGGCAATCCATAACGCCTTATCGGCCACCGAACGGCTATGCGCCAGCAGGATATGTTTCAGTTCATTATCTTCAGGATAATATTTATTAATGATAGCAAGTGCGTCCATTCTCAATTAAATTCTTATTTTTGTGCAATATTACAAAATAATCGCCACATATCATGAAAACAAAATACATTTTCCTATACTGCCTCTTGTTTATCTGCAACGCCGTGACCGCGCAAAAGGTTATCACCGGAGCCGAACAGATGGACCGTCTCTTACCTATATTAAAAGGGAAGCGTGTGGCATTGGTTGTAAACCAAACCTCCAAAGTAGGAGAAACCCATCTGTTGGACACCCTGCTTGCAGCGCATATACAAATAAAAAAGGTATTCGCTCCCGAACACGGCTTCCGGGGTGACGCCGATGCCGGAGAAACCATCAGGAACGGAAAAGATACCCGCACGGGAATACCCATCCTGTCCCTTTACGGTAAAAATAAGAAACCTACAGCCACACAGCTACAGGACATAGACCTGATTGTGTTCGACATTCAGGATGTAGGCGCCCGTTTCTATACCTATATCAGCACCATGCAGTATGTAATGGAAGCTTGTGCCGAGAACCGGAAACAACTGGTCATCACAGACCGGCCCAATCCTTGTGATTACGTGGACGGCCCTGTGCGACAGAAAAACCAGAAAAGTTTTGTGGGTATGCACGCCATCCCCATTTTACACGGTTGCACTGTAGGCGAGCTGGCTCAAATGATCAATGGCGAAGGCTGGCTGCCCAACGGCAAAAAATGCGCGTTGACCGTCATCCCCGTGGAAGGCTGGAAACACGGACAACCCTATTCGCTTCCGGTAAAACCCTCTCCCAACCTGCCCAACGACCAGGCAATTGCCTTATATCCTTCACTCTGCCCGTTTGAAGGTACAGCCATCAGTGTGGGCAGAGGTACTCTTTATCCTTTTCAAGTAATCGGTTCACCGGATATCCGCATCTCCTCCTTTTCTTTCAGACCGGAAGCCTTGGAAGGCTTTGACAAGAATCCGATGTATAAAAACCAATACTGCTATGGCAATAATCTCCGCCATATCACCGCCCCGAAAGGATTCTCTTTAAAATACATCATCACCTATTATCAAGCTTATCAAGATCTTGGGAAAGCGGACAAGTTCTTTACCCGCCCGCAATGGTTCGACCTGCTGATAGGGAACCGTACCGTAAGGGAACAAATCATGAAAGGAGCCAGTGAAGAAGAAATCCGTGCAGGATGGCAGAATGAACTGGAAGCCTACAAAAAGATGAGAGAGAAATACCTGCTTTATGAATAATATTTCCTTCCAAGCTGCCGGCTTTCGTCAAAAAAGGAGACAACAACCCAATCTATTCAGGACACGCAGCACCATTCCTCTGCATCCACCAAGCCCCAACCACAAACGGCTTTCCAACCGCCAACACATGGAATCCGTTTCAATCTTCTTTCCGGAAGGCCTGCATACCTTTCTCACCACCCCGATGATATCCGTGTCCTCACATTCCTCATAAAAACGGCAGACGCCATCCCCCTGCATCAGATAACGACTGTCTCTTTTTTGAATAATCCGATGCAATACATACCGGTCTGTCTGCCGGAACAGAATGACATCAAAAAGTTTCAACTCCTCCTTATCATACGGCCCCACCACCACTTCATCCTTCCCATTTCTCAGTAAAGGCATCATGGAATTGCCTTTCACCCGGAACTTCACACTCCTGCCACTTTTGATTTCCGACTCCACCCACGCAAAGAAACATTCATTCGCTATCCGCTTCATACCCATCTCCATATAAAGTACGACATACTAATTTCACCGCCTCCGCATCGGGCAAACACTCCAGATGATAAACAGGAATGGATGAAACCATCTTTTCCAACAGACTACAAACCCCACTGTATAATTCCTCCTCGTATGCAAATGCAGGAGGAGCAGACGGATGCAAAGCTGCATAAGCCTGCAAAGTGTTCAATCTCCGTATCTTGTTATACGGTGCTTGTGACAAACGTACACATCCGGCCAACGGATAACGCTCCGCCTTATAACAAGGAGTCTTCCCACTCCACGGGCTGCCATATACCCACACGCCCCCCTCTTCATAACGCACAATGGGACTGTCATCATTCAGCAACTTACTTCCTGCTATATTTTCCCTCCACAAACGGGTATGGGTACTTTTTCCGGTTCCGCTTTCACCTAAAAAAAGAACCGCTTTCCCCTTATAAACAATACAACTGCCATGCAAGGCAACCGTATCTTTCCGTACCGTCATCAGACCATACCCCATCCATAAGGCAAACCTTAAAAGACGGGGAGAATAATGACCACATAAACAGATACCTCTCCCGGTTCCACCCATCGTCCGGAGATAAAGCGACGGTTCTCCCTGCGGAGCCAGTTCCAACAAAAAGCTATCCCCACTCACACCGAAAGTACCGGTTACATCTTCATATCCGAACCCATAGGACTTTCTCGTAAAAGCCGGAAAATCCCAACCGTTTCCCTCCCAAACAGTAAAATCCGGCAACCAAGCACCCTCATATACATCTTTTGCCGAAACCAGATCCGGTTGCCAAACAAAAGGCTTGAAACCGCTGATACCATCCACCGCCTCCATCAACCTTTCGTCCGGCAATGCGAAGCAGTGGCCACCTATTTTATAAATTCGATCCATTGTCTTTTCCATTTAATCTGATTACACGATGACAATATGCCAACGAGCTTTCCCGATGGGCTATCGTAAGAACAGTCAGCCCCCTACACTCCTTCATCAGACCGAGAAGCATTTCATTGACAGCCCGTTCAGTCTCATTATCCAATGCAGAAGTAGCCTCATCCAGTAGAAGCACCTCCGCTTTCTTATACAAAGCACGGGCTATGCCTACCCGTTGTTTCTGACCTCCCGAAAGCCTTCCTCCCCCTTCACCCAAAGGAGTATCCATTCCTTGCGGCAATTCATCCACCCAAGCATCCAATCTCACCAGCCTCACTATCTCCGCTACCCGTTCCTTATCTATAGACCGGCATCCCAAAGCAATGTTTTCCGCCAAGGTCCCATCCAGCACAAACACTTCCTGTTGCACATATCCCACCCTGCGATGCCATTCCTGCCTCGGCACATCGGCAAGCGGCCTGCCATCTATCCGAATAGCGCCTTTATCCGGAGTGATAAATCCCAAAAGCAGATTAAACAAGGTAGATTTACCCACGCCACTCTCACCACAGATACCTACATATTCCCCCTTACGAATAGTACAACAAAAGTCCTTTAGAACCTCTTTACTTTCAGGATAAGCATAGGTGAGGTGTTCTATCCGTATCTCTTTTTGAAAAGAAAACGCTTCCTGCCCCCATGATGGAGAAACTGCTTCCATCCCCTTATCCCCCAACCCTTCCTCTATAATCCGCAGAGAATAGACCGCATTCTGTACTTGTGTCCAACCACCTAAGATGCCGCGCAAAGCGGGTAACAGCCGGAAAGCCGCCACAGCAAAGACACCTACCAGCGCTTTGATATCCCCTGTTCCGAAAACGGTGAGCAGGGTCAGCCCCGATATGACCGCCATTTCGGAAAGGCAAAGAGGAAGATGCTGTATCGTTTCCAGTTTCAAACGGCTCTCACTGATTTTCCTTACCCTCTGGGCGAATGCCTGCTGAAGAAAAGGAAACGCCGCATTCAGTTCCAATTCGGCATACCCTTTCATCGTTTCCGTGACCAGCCGGGATTGCTCACGACGAGCCTGCTGCTCCTGCTCACCATAACGGCGCATCGGTTTCCTGATCCCCCATCCGTAAATCAGCATGAAAGGCAGAAAGGCAATATACAGCATCAGTACCGTCAACGGAGCGTAAACCAACAAAGCTGCCGTCACCCAAAAAACAAGCAGCAGTTCTCCTGTCATGCGAAGCAAGGGGGAAAGAAGGTTTAAAGAAAAAGCATAACAGATATAGTTCACCTCATATCCCAGCCGGATACTCCCCCTGCTGCGTATAAACAATAATCCCCGTTGATAGTAAGAAGTAAAGAGAGAAAAGCTGAGCCGACGGTAAAGAGACATCAGAAAATGGTTTTGAAAACGTGAAAGCCCCGCTGCCAAAGCGTTTTTCACCAAAATAAAGACTATTGCCACCAGACAAAATAACAGGGCGGCATCTTTATCCCTCCCGTCATCCAACAGAAAAAACAAGACAGGCAACAGGGCAGCGAGTCCGGCAAAGTCAAGTAATGCGCAAAGAAATACGGCACAAACCACCCTTATCCCCATTTTCCTTTCATCAGGCAACAACAAACGGCAGATTCTTTTCAACATAAACCGCCTATTTTCGTTCCGTCTGGAAGATGGTATGGGGAGAGCGCAGATGCAACAGAATAGAATTTCCAACCCATTTGCACAGTGAAATGCGCAACACGCTGTTGCACGCACGATGAGTATGCAGCATACGTTTGGTTTTATAAACCAGAATGCCCCATTTATTCTTCGCCGGAACTGACATCGTATAGGGTGGACGGATGATTTCCCGTAAGATTTCCTCCGCCAACTCTTCTCCTCCATATACAGGAACGGAAGTTCCCAAATAATCATTACAGAGGCGGGTCATTGCCAGCATCATATTTCTAAAACGAATATCCGTCACTTCCTCAGGAATATGCAGGCCGTATCTATTCAGCAGGCAAGCCCAGTCGCAAAGATGATGAAGTGCCAGGCCGCGTGCATAATGCTGGGCGGCATGAAAAGCGAGAAATACGGTATTAAAGGTGGAAGATGGGATTAAAATGGAGCATTTTCCGTCCAATTCCGCCGATACGGGTTGTAGCAGTTTTTGAAGGAGCTTATCCATCTTCACCGCTATACGGTATGTTTCCGAATTAATGAAGGTTTTATGATTCTCTATCGGAATACCTTTATAGTAAAACATACTATGCTTTTCGGAGTGTTCAAAGTCCACCTCTATTCCTTTTTCTTCCATTAACCGGTCTGCCAGCCGGTTGGCCTCGGCATCACTTTTCCGGGAATGGTCTGCCGAATAAGTGAAGATGTCTATATCTCCCCCTTCCCTGTGCGAAGGAATAGGATAATAGGTGGAGAGACCCACTCCTTTCAACTGGACCGTGGTAATGCCATGCGTTTTATAAAAAGCTGAAAGTTCGGCTATGGTATGGCAGTACCGCCGGTAGCGTTTTTCATAGTTCTCTACCGCCATCGCCCAGTTTAACTTCAAAGCCTTCGGGGGTTGCAAACAAGCCGGCAGGGTTTGTATTCCGTCCCATGCCAAGGCCATCACTCCCTGAGTGCAAGCTAGTCTGTAACACGCCTGCCAAAGGGCAGGAGATATATCGGTAAAAAGGATTTCACTAACCGGCTTTGTGCTGTTCAACGCGGATCGGAGCAAGGCAAATAGCATTTGCTCCGGTTTATCGAGTATTATATCCATTGTTATATCAATCAAGTAAGGCTGAACATTTCTTTAGTGCATCTGCCCAAATCACCACATCTCTTTCGGCCTGCTCTTGAGAAATATGATAAGATTCCACCAACACCAAGGCTGCCTCTTGTAAAGTGAAATCCTTTCCCGAAAGTCGTTTCCAAAGTAAGCAAGCGGAAAAATTAAAGGAAATAATACGGGTCAAATCAGTATCGGGAACACCTTGGTTCACAATTATTGTTTCTCCGTCACGTTAATGATAGAGGAAGCATCTGTTATCGATGAATCAACAACCAAATTGCCGTTAAAAGTACCACCCTCAATATTTAATTCCATAGGTTCGGTGTTTCCGGTACTTTTTGATAATTCCACATTACCATTAATAATACTAGTACCTTTAACAGTTACTTTAACTCCGTCAGTGTAGGTTGAAAAGCCGCAAACATCAAATGCATATGCACCAGTTCCGGCATTAATCGTAGTATTGTTAATTAAAATATTACCACAATTGTTACTCAATACATATAAGGCATTTAGCCCCCTCACTGTCATAGCATCCAACGTCAAATTACAGTAGTTCTGAATCATAATTTTATCATTATCACTTGCCAGTGTTCCGTTTTTCATAGTAACGGTAGAACCTTTCAACAATTGACAACTGTTCGTTTCTGTGCCAGCCGAACCAACGGTCGGTTTAGCAAGTGTAAGCACATGGTTGTTCAAGTCCAATTCTACAGATTGTCCACTTTGCGTTTTAAAGCCATTACAAGTAGCGTCTCCATTCAAACGTATCTTCACGTTAGCATTACCGCTTAAGTATAAAAGTGCGGACGGATCGGAAAAAGTACCACCGGTAACAGCCAGCGATGCACCTGCACCAACCACATAGATCTTGCCATTCAGTGTTCCACCACTGATAGTCATCTGTCCCAA
>PPYF01546402.1_pt1 | contig 20287 bp, 18 predicted proteins | sample 1559871 | NCBI WGS metagenome assembly PPYF01 (sample SAMN08240021, study PRJNA423297) | Human gut metagenome, whole genome shotgun sequencing project. | reverse complement strand
TGAAGGAATGCCTTTCAGACAAGCAGAGAATTTACCATCTGGTAGCGGATCAGTATGTGATCGTGGATCTGGAAGCTTCTTCCGCGGAAGATGCCGTGGCACTGAAAGAAAAGATCACAGATAAACTTCATAATTTCATAGTAGCTGAAAAATATGAAGCTATATTTTCTATTTCTATCGGTGTTGTAGATGCAGCAACATTTTGTGAGGGAACCGAAGAATGCCGCAAAAAATTTGAATTTGCCTTGAAACAGGCAAAGGGCATGGGTAAAAACGGATTCTATGTTTTTGATCAGGATGACTATGAGGTCTTTTTGCAAAAAGGAAGAATTGTAGCAGCACTTCGTAATGCTATTGTAAACAATTATGAAGGCTTTGAAGTCAATTATCAGCCGATCGTGGATTGCCAGACGGAACAGATCATTGGGGCAGAGGCACTGATGCGTTTTTCCATGATAACGGAAGAAGGACGGGAGTTTGTTTCACCGATGGAGTTTATCCCACTATTGGAAGAGACCGGATTGATCATTCCCGCCGGAAGATATATTTTGAACGAAGCTGCAGCAATGTGCTGTGAAATGCAGAAATATATTCCGGAGGATAGGGATTTTACTGCCAAGGCGATGAACAGTGACAGGGATTATGAATTATATAAAAATATCATCCCCATGGTACATAGTATTAATGTCAGAATATGTGCAGAAGGCATCGAGGAAAGAGAATGGCTTCTGAAAATGAAAGAAATGAAGGTGGATTATCTGCAGGGATATTATTTTGGCAGACCCTGCGGGAAGGAACAGTTTCTACAGCAATATGCCAGTGGCATCAATGTTAAATAAAGAGAGTAAGGCAGACTCAGCTATGTGGGGCTGCCTTATTTTATGGTCTTATCAGAAGGATGAGTTCCTAACGGCTTGTCTGAGTCTCTCCAGGTCATCTACATCAGGGTGAGACAATGCACAGTCAAAATTCTGGATCAATACATCAAGATTTGCCGGATGATCAGGAGCTTCCTTCCTGTCCAAAATCCGATATAGAGCAGTTCGGAAGAAGGGATCACTGTGTCGGACACACCGAAATACTCACATTCATCCTGTGGTAATGCCTCGTGGATCGCATCAGCCAGCACCTTGGTATTACCTGTTAAGCTGCTATAAAGGATGGAATATTTTTTATTCTTCATATCATGTTGTCTCCTTTCATAGGATCATGAAATTATCATATCGCATTCCTATTTTAGTTCGGAAAGCATGATTTGTCGAATGAATTTTCCATAAACATTTTACGAGGTAAAATAGATAATTACTTTTTTCAGCTACGTGTGATAAACTTGTTGATAAGTGGGTAAAAGATCATGGACAGAACTCCGATAAGGGAATAAAAGCGGGGGCTGCCCCGGTATCATTTAATGAGGTTAAAAAAGTTGACAGAAGAGAAATATACGATCCGAAAGTATAAAAGAATTTTATTTTATGTGGTGATCCTTGTGCTGCTTGCAGCCTTTTTTTAGGGCAGCGCATTTACCCCAGTGAGAGGGACACGGTCACGGAGGAAAGCATTACTTTTACGGGAACCTTTTACCGGGTGCTGGCAGACGGAACAGAAGAAGAGATTCCAGTTCCGGGCAGATGTGATGTGCCTGCAGGAGAGCTTCTGGTCAAACGGTCAGTGCTCCCGCAGGATTATAAGGAAAATACGATCGCCATCAGGTCCTCCCTGGAGAATGTGCGTATTTACATCGGAGGGGAACTGAGGACGGTGTATGATACGGAGAATACCAGACCTTTTGGGAAAAATTCTGCCAGCCGGTATGTGTTCTGCGAGACATCAGGAGAGGATGCGGGAAAGGAAGTGCGGATCAGTGTGGATGCTGGGAGAATCGAAGCTGCGCCAGCTGTTTGTTTCCAATGCTTCTATTCTGTCGAATATGTGCTTCTTTGTTGTGATGATCTGCCCGATTCCGATCCTGTTCTATATTGACAGTGTGCAGCAGGGAAGATACCGGAAGGTCTATCATGTGGCAGAGTGTACCACTTGTGTGAATTTGGTACTATGCACGGCCTTACAGGTACTGAATATCGCAGATTTTATCTCGACAATGTTTTTGTCCCACATGGTGATCGCAGGAACCTTCCTGACGGTATTTATCACCATTTGCAGGGATCTTATCCAGGGAACAGCGAAACATTACAAGCTTCCGTTGATCGGACTGGTGGCTGCCATGATCGCAGTCATGCTGGAGGTGACAGCAGTGTATCGAGTGGTGTCTCTGTCCGGAATCTTTATCGCAACCGGACTGGTGGTCCTGTTGGTCGTTACTCTGATCCAGACGATGGACCGCATCCGCGAGCTGGAGCTGGCTAGGCAGAGAGAGGCAAGGGAAAGTCTGGATTATCTGACAGGTCTTCCTATGCGTCATAAGGGTGAGGCACTGATCCTTGAGAAAATGCAGAAGCAGGGTGGCTGTCTGGGATTTGTGGATATGGATAATCTGAAGAAGATCAATGATGTCTATGGACATAAGGCGGGGGATCATGCCCTCAGACTGGTGGGAGCGACGCTTACAGAGTGCATGAAGAACGCAGTAGTCTGCCGGTTGGGAGGAGATGAATTCCTGTTCTATCTGCCGGAGGTATCGGAAGCAGAGATAAACATGCGGGTGAGAAAGCTGTTTGACAGCTTTCGTGCGGCAAAAGATGCTGCGGCGGAGACTTCAGCGGCATCCCTGTCCTGCGGTCTGTGCATGTGCAGACAGGGAGACAACTTTGAAGAATATTATATAAAAGCGGACAAAGCATTGTATTATGTCAAACAGAACGGCAAGAACAATTACCGGTTTTATGAGGAGTTGGAGGAACAGTAGCCGGATGCTGACTACAGCAAATAACAAAACCAAAAGAATGATCCAAGAAAGGGTGCCAGATAATCAGGCATCCTTTTTATATAAAGTTTTTTATAAAAAGTTTACAAAATTTTACGATAATGTTCAAAAATATACAATTTATCAAAAGTGATGTAGACAAACAATAAAAAGATGGGTAATATGTATATGTAATCAGCCAGATGAACGAAAAGTATGTACAACATGCTACATATTTAAAGCAAGAAATATAAAATAAGGAGGAATGTTGCCGATGAAACAGTTCAGCTATATCATTAAGGATGAGATCGGTCTGCATGCACGTCCTGCGGGACTGCTCGCCAAGGAAGCGAAAAAGTATCAGAGTACAGTGACACTTTCCTGTAAGGGGAAATCAGCTGCAGCAAGCAAGCTGATGGCAATCATGGGAATGGGCGTGAAGCACGGAGACAACGTGGAAGTCACGATAGAAGGAGCGGATGAAGATACCGCCGCCGCAGAGCTTCAGAAGTTTTTCCGTGAGAACCTCTAGGAGAAGACCTGCACGACAGAGTTTGGAAGGTAGAAAATGGAAAAATATATTGGAAAATCCGTATATAAGGGAACAGCGATCGGACCTGTCAGTGTTTTGAAGAAAAAGGACAGTCTCGTTAAGAGGATCCATATCGACAACACAGCGGAAGAACTGAAACGGCTGGATGCGGCTAAGGAACGTACGATGACGCAGCTGGGACAGTTATACGAGAAGGCTCTGCAGGAGGTCGGAGAAGTCAATGCAGCTATTTTCGAGGTGCATCAGATGATGCTCGAGGATGACGATTATCAGGATGCCATTCACAGCATGATTCAGAACGAAGAAGTGAATGCAGAGTATGCGGTGGCAGTGACCGGTGATAATTTTGCAGAGATGTTCGCCAACATGGATGATGAATATATGCAGGCCCGCTCTGCGGATGTCAGGGATATCTCCAACCGGCTCGTCCGCAATCTGTCCGGGGAGGAGCAGATTGACTGGAGTACCATGGAGCCGTCGATCATTGTGGCAGATGATCTGACTCCCAGTGAGACGGTACAGATGGATAAGAGTAAGATCCTGGCCTTTGTCACAGTACATGGCTCAACGAATTCCCATACTGCGATCCTTGCACGTATGATGAATATTCCGGCACTGATAGGGGTACCGTTGGAACTGGAGAAAATCCATAACGGGACCAGGGCTATTGTGGACGGCAGGGAAGCGGTATTTTACCTGGATCCTGAGGAAGAGCAGATCCGGCAGGCAGAAGCGGCACAGCAGACGGAACAGAGACTAAGAAGCCTGCTGGCAGAATACAAGGGACGGGAATCCGTGACAAAGAGCGGACGCAAGGTCAATGTATATGCAAATATCGGCAGCGTATCGGATGTGGCATATGTACTGGAGAATGATGCGGAGGGTATCGGCCTGTTCCGCAGTGAATTCTTATATCTCGGAAGGGACTCTCTTCCGGATGAGACAGAACAGTTCAATGCTTACCGTCAGGTGCTGCAGATGATGGCAGGGAAAAAGGTCATCATCCGTACCCTTGATATCGGCGCAGACAAAAATGTAGATTACCTCGGACTGGGCAAGGAAGATAATCCTGCCATGGGATACCGTGCGATCCGGATCTGTCTGGAGCAGCCGGAGATCTTCAAGACACAGCTGAGAGCACTTCTCAGGGCGGCAAAATACGGAACATTGGCTATTATGTATCCGATGATCATTTCCGTGGAGGAAGTGCTGGATATTCAGAAAATCGTGGCTGAGGTGGCTAAGGAGCTGGAGGAAGAAAAGCTTCCTTATGTAATTCCGGAACAGGGAATTATGATCGAGACTCCTGCGGCTGTCATGATGAGTGAGGAGCTGGCGGAGCATGTTGATTTCTTCAGTATCGGCACGAATGATCTGACACAGTATACGTTGGCTATCGACAGGCAGAACAACAGATTGGACAGATTCTATAATCCACATCATGAGGCAGTCCTGCGTATGATACAGATGACTGTTGATGGGGCACATAAGCATGGAAAATGGGTCGGCATCTGCGGAGAGCTGGGAGCGGATACGACACTGACCACACGATTTGTACAGATGGGAATTGATGAACTCAGTGTGGCACCGTCCATGGTACTGAATGTCCGTAGTAAAATATGCGAAATGGAGTGAGAGATTCATGAGAATATACAAAGCGAAAGATTATGCAGATATGAGCAGAAAGGCTGCAAATATCGTATCGGCACAGGTTATTATGAAACCAAACTGTGTTCTCGGACTGGCTACGGGATCCACTCCCATCGGCCTGTATAAACAGCTGGTGGAATGGTTCCGCAAGGGAGATCTGGACTTTTCTGAGGTTATGACGGTGAACCTGGATGAATATAAAGGCCTGAGCCGGGAAAACGATCAGAGTTATTACTATTTTATGCACCAGAATCTGTTTGACCATGTGAATATCCCGGTGGAAAATACACATCTGCCAAACGGAATGGAACCGGATTCGGAGAAAGAATGCCGTAGATATACGGAACTGATCCAGTCACTGGGCGGCGTGGACCTGCAGCTTTTGGGAATTGGACATAACGGGCACATCGGCTTCAACGAACCGGGAGAGAGTTTTGACAAGCAGGTACATTGTGTGAACCTGACAGAGTCTACGATCGAAGCCAACAAGAGATTCTTCGCATCGGCGGAGGATGTCCCGAAGCAGGCATACACCATGGGGATCAAGACCATTATGCAGGCGAAGAAAATATTGATCGTAGCCAGCGGCGAAGACAAGGCGGAGATCGTACAGAAAGCTTTCTTCGGCCCCATTACACCGCAGGTGCCGGCATCGGTATTACAGCTTCATAATGATGTGACACTGGTGGCAGACGAAGCAGCGCTTAGTAAGCTTTCTGAATAAGAAAGGGGAAGCTGATAGGTCATGAGAATCAGAAATGCAAATATATATACAGAAGAGCATCGGTTTGTCAGAGGGGATGCAGCCGTGGAGAACGGCAGGTTCGTAAGCTGCACCGGGGATCCGGCAGGTGAGGAAGCTGTTGTGGATGCCAAAGGCATGTATCTGATACCGGGACTGGTGGATATTCATTTCCATGGTTGTAAGGGCGCAGATATGTGTGACGGTACGAAGGAAGCACTGGATGTCATCACATCATATGAAGCATCTGTCGGTGTGACAAGTGTCTGCCCGGCTACCATGACGATCCCTAAGGATGAACTGCTGGAGGTCATGAAAAATGCCGGCAACTATGAGTATTCCGGTGGATCCCACCTGGTGGGCATCAATATGGAAGGACCTTTTATCAGTCCGGCGAAAAAGGGTGCTCAGGCTGCAGAAAATATCATGCACTGCGATTATGAATATTTCAGTCAGCTGCAGAAAGCGGCGAACGGGCTGATCAAGCTGGTAGATATCGCACCGGAAGAGCCGGGAGCAATGGAATTTATCGACAGAGCCAAAGGAGAAGTGGTCATTTCACTGGCGCATACAGCTTCCGGTTATGATACAGCAAGGGAAGCCATTGAACGTGGAGCATCTCATGCGACACATTTGTATAATGCAATGCCGCCGCTGAACCACAGGGAGCCCGGCGTGATCGGAGCAGTGAGAGATTCAGAAAAATGTCATCCGGAGCTGATCTGTGATGGTGTACACATTCATCCGTCAGTGATCCGTGCAACGTTTGCGATGTTTGGCGCTGACCGCATGATCCTGATCAGTGACAGTATGCGTGCAACGGGACTGGAGGATGGTGAATATACGCTGGGAGGACAGCCGGTTACTGTCAGAGGCAATCTGGCTACCCTGCATGACGGCACGATCGCCGGATCTGCGACGAATCTGATGGATTGTATGCGGTTTGTAGTAAAAACAGTCGGTCTCCCGTTAGAGACGGCAGTGATGTGTGCCACGGAGAATCCGGCGAAGGAGATCGGCATTTTCAATGAAGTGGGCAGTATATCCGTTGGTAAGAGGGCAGATTTCGTACTCCTGGATCAGGAACTGAACATTGTAGCGGTATATATCGACGGAAAGGAGTTCACATGTTAGATTTTTTGAAAGGTAAGCGAAAAGGAAATTGTATCGGATCTCCCTGTAAGGGGAAGGCAGTTGCTCTTACGGAGGTGCCGGATCCTACATTTTCCGAGAAGATACTTGGAGACGGATTTGCAGTGATCCCCTCTGAGGGGAAAATATATGCTCCCGCAGACGGAGAGGTGACCGTGGTATTTGATACGCTCCATGCGATCACCATGACAACGGATCAGGGAGCGGAGCTTCTGATCCACATCGGACTGGACACCGTGACACTCAAGGGAGCCCCCTTCACGGCACATGTTGCTGCCGGAGACCATGTCAAAAAGGGCGATCTTCTGCTGGATGCGGATCTGGAGAAGATTCAGGAAGCCGGACTGCATATCATCACTCCGGTACTGGTCTGCAATACTGATGAATATAACAAGATCAGTATTCTGAAAGAGGGAGAGGTATCTCCCGGCGAGGACGTGCTCCAGATCTCTTAAGAGCGGTACGTCCGTATCAACTAATGAAACTGACCGGAACTGTTCCGGTTTAGTATAATGTAAAGGAGGAGAAATGTATGAAGTTTCTTCAAAAACTGGGTAAAGCGTTAATGCTTCCCGTAGCGGTTCTGCCGATCTGCGGTATCCTCATGGGTATTGGTTACTGGTTGTGCCCGGCAACAATGCAGGGTGGTGAGATCTCGGGCGCGGCAAATCTGATCGGTCTGTTCCTCGTAAAAGCTGGTGGTGCTCTGATCGACAACATGGCGATCCTGTTCGCAATCGGTGTAGGTGTCGGTATGTCAGAGAAAAATGACGGTACCGGAGCCATCGCAGCTCTGGCTTCCTGGCTGATGCTCACAACACTTCTGTCTACCGGATTTGTTACGACCATTATGCCCTCCATCGCTGAGGATGCTACCAAGACACTGGCATTCGATAAGATTGCGAATCCCTTTATCGGTATTATTGCCGGTATTATCGGTTCCATGTGCTACAACAAGTTCAAGGATACCAAGCTTCCTGACTGGCTGTCCTTCTTCAGTGGTAAGCGCTGCGTAGCTATCGTAGCAGGTGTGGTATCTATTCTGGCATCTGTTGTACTGCTGTTCGTATGGCCTTTACTGTTCGGCGGTCTGGTAGCTCTCGGTGAAGCTATCGTAAGTCTGGATGTATTCGGTGCCGGCATTTATGCTTTCCTGAACCGTCTGCTGATCCCTACCGGATTACATCACGCACTGAACAACGTATTCTGGTTCGATACCATAGGACTGGGAGATCTGCAGCACTTCTGGAAAGGTGAGACAAGCGCTGATGTATCCTGGAGCCTTGGAATGTATATGTCCGGCTTCTTCCCTTGTATGATGTTCGGTGTCCCCGGTGCGGCTCTGGCAATGGTAAAATGTGCAAAGCCCGCCAAGAAAAAGGCAGCGATCGGTCTGGTAGCTTCCGCAGCAATCTGTTCCTTCATCTGCGGCGTTACCGAGCCCTTTGAGTTTGCATTCATGTTCTTAGCTCCCGGACTGTATGTGATCTACGCAGCACTGTACGGCATCTTCACCATGATCACTGTTGCTCTTGGCTTCCGTGCAGGCTTCAGCTTCTCCGCAGGTGCGATGGATCTGCTGTTCTCATCCCGCCTGCCTGCAGCGGCCAGAATCTGGCTGATCATCCCTCTGGGTATCGCAGCATTTCTTGTATTCTACTTCGTATTCCTCTTCGCTATCAAGAAATGGGATCTGAAGACCCCCGGTAGAGAAGATGATGATGTAGAAGCAGAGAAGAAGATCGAGCTGGCAAATGATGATTTCGCAGCAATCGCAGCAACCATTCTGGAAGGCTGCGGCGGCAAGGACAACATTGCAAGCATTGACAACTGCATCACAAGACTGAGACTGGAAGTAAAAGACATTACCGCAGTGAATGATAAGGTGATCAAATCTGCAGGCGTAGCCGGTGTCATGAAACCCGGTAAGACCTCCGTTCAGGTAATCATCGGACCTAAGGTTCAGTTCGTAGCGGATGCATTTTCCAAGCTTTGCGAATAATAAAGCACTGATAAAACTGAATATATGACCGCAAGAAAGACCTGCTTGGGAAGACCATGCGGGTCTTTCTTATACGCAGGCCCGATGCCTGCGGGATGTATTGTAATGTAATGGAGAGAAAAGTCATGAAAAAATCAACAGAAAAGTATAACCCGGCGATATATAGCATGTCTTCGGATAGACCGGATTCGCTGAAGCAGCGTGAAATTCATTTTCTGAACGGATCGACAGCCAAAATGCAGGCCGGATATTTCTCGGTGACAGAGGACACACGAGGGAAGGGGGGATACAATATCTATTATTATTGTGATGAGTGTCTAAGTGATAATGATAGTGTGAAAAATAAGCATCTGGATACCTGTGCGACAACATTTCTGTGATGGCGCTTGAGAGGAATATGTTATCTTCCCAGACATAACCCGATATTATCAGAAATATAGCAGATGTACCCATGCTTCCCGGCGTAGGTGGCTGCCTGCCTGCGGATGGTGGGATCCGTTGCGTATTCCAGGGTGTAAGCGGTACAGCCGTGTGACATAGCCAGATCTAGATACTCAGTATAGTATTCACGCGTGCTTTGATCATTTTTAGTATAGACATCCTTTGAAAAATCATACGCAGTAAAGACGTTCTCCTGGTTTACCCCATCGATGAGAACGTTTTTTTCTGTTGTAAGATATTTTTTTACAAAACAGTCCCCGCCGTTGATCATGATCTTTCTGCCGGTATGGTCCATATAGTCCAGAATCGTAAGGATTCCGTCATAGATGGATTCCTGCGGATAGTTATAGTATACATCCGTGTTATCGACAAAAAAGCCGTCCACACCCTTCTGTATCAGGGCGTCTACTCTGGAAGCTGTACATGCCTGCCATTCCGGAACTGAGACATCGATCCATTTTTCCTCCGGCCAGTTCTCATAGGCACCCAGAGTATATTTCTCAAAGTCTGTATCATAGGACCGGAAGCTCTCGATCGATCCGATATTGATATAGGAGTAGATTTCGCGGATACCATTTTCTCTTAAACGGGCAATGTCATTTTGGGAAAAATATTCCGCATCTATGACAAGCAGATCAATGTCAGAAAGCTTTTCTATGATTTCAGAATCTTCGCCGATCAGGACAACGTATTTTTCTGCTTCATCGGAAGGACCAGCGGAAGAATATCTTCGTTTTCTTCAATTAACGGCACCTCCTTTTTCCACGATCAGCACTCATATCTGCATCCAGATAATTATACTATAGATGGCATCGCATTGCATCTATTTTAGAGCGTTTGGAGGGAAGAAAGCAGGAAGAAAGCATAGATAGAAAATGTTGTTAAAATATCGGTAAAAATGGTGAAAATATCGAAAAATATTGCAATTTGTGGTATAATTTTTATGTAAATGTAAGATGATGCCGGGATCAAAAATTACCGGCTTTATGCGTTCAACGGTTAAGATGACCGGGAAAGTAGGAAGTTATATGAAGATTCAGGATTTTTGTGACATGAACAAATTCGAGCAGATTATGAAGATGGTGTGTATCCCTGCCATGCGGGACTTGTGGATTTTGGTATTCCGATCACACTGGAGGATGGAACCGTGCTGGGCAGTATTATCGGAGGACAGGTGCTGCCGGAGAATCCGGATGAGGAGAAGTTCCGTCAGACAGCGAGAGAGCTGGGTATTGACGAGGATAAATATATTAAGGCCCTGAAAAAGGTAAATGTGAAGACTAAGGAGCAGATAGATGCATCTGCAAATCTGCTGGGAGATGTGATCAACATGTTCGTGAGAGCCAGCTACGCCAACTGGAAAAACGAGAATCTGGTAGGTGAGCTGAAGGGTGGCATTGCGAAAGCAGCGGAACAGATCGAGGAAGCAACGGACAAGACCAAGGAAATCGATGGTTATAGTAAGAGACAGCAGATTTTGGCACTGAATGCTTCGATTGAGGCAGCAAGAGCCGGAGATCAGGGCAAGGGCTTTGCGGTGGTAGCAACGGAGGTCCAGAAGCTGGCGAGAGATATGGCGACCTCCAGTGAAGCGATCAAGAAGATTCTCGGACAGTTATCTCATACGATCAACAATTTGAATCAGTAAGAAAAAATATAATATAAAGACCGCATTTCTGATCGATGACAAGGATCGGAAATGTGGTTTTTTGGCATTATTACTATCAATGTATTCAGAAAAGAAGACGATATACATAGTAAGATAACTGTGAAAACAAACGGATTTGGCATCTATTTTCAAGGAGGAGATAAGTATGACAGAGATAGGGGTAAGCAGCATCGCTGCATATGCTGCGCAGAGTGATTACAGCAAGAATACGAAAAACAAGACAATGAAGGATACGACGAGTGCTGCAGGCACGGCCGGCACTTCTGAAGCGAAACAGACGAAGGGAACGACTGGGAATTACGGCAGGACCATCGGTCAGCCGGAGTTGTCGGAGAAGGCTGCGAAATACTATGAGCAGCTGAAGAAGAAGTACGGAAATTATGATTTTATTCTGGTCAGCAGAGATCAGAAGGAGAATGCAAAAGCCAATGCTGCAAAATATGCCAACGGCTATAAGACGGTTGTTCTCATTGATGAAGACAAGATCGAACAGATGGCGACGGATGAGAAATTCCGTAAACAGTATGAGGGAATCCTGAGTGGTGCCGCTGCACAGATACAGCAGTTAAAGACTAGCCTGCAGAGTTCCGGTGCGAATGTCAAGGGCTTTGGAATGCAGGTAAATGATGGAGGAACACTGTCATTTTTCGCTGTATTGAAGAAATCCAGCGCCGAGCAGAAGGCCCGGATCGAGAAAAAGGCTGAGCAGAAGAAAACAGAGAAAAAGGCTGCGGAGAAGAAGGCTGCTAAGAAAGAAAAGGAAGAACGGCTAAAAGACAAGAAGTCGGATAAGGTAGCAGACAGCAAGGAGGAAGCCGGCACAGAGGATACGGTAACGATCAGCGCCGGTTCCATAGAAGAACTGTTGTCTAAGATAGAAACCTACAATTTCAACACACGGAGTGACAGTGTGCAGACCGCAAGCGAACGGCAGGTCGGCCAGAACTTTGACTTCAGAGGGTAAGGTGAGGTTGCATGATTTCTATGGGAAAGTCCGGAGGTGTTTACGGGAGCGGCAATACCGGTTTGCCGCAGGCATTTTCCGGAGGAAGAAAGACGCAGAACAATCAGAAGAGTATCTTCGGAGCAAAAAATAAAAGTTCTGTTACCGATATCCGGCGGATGTTGGCGAGAGATGACCGGAACGGCCAGATGCAGGCGGCGAACAGCTGGAGCCAGGATTCCATCGTTACAAGTTCCCTGAGTTACAGTGAATCGCTGCGCAATCAGAGGCAGCAGACGAAGAACACGACGCTGGCGCTGAAGAAATTGAAGTACCAGTTCAAAAATATCTCGTCCAAGATACTGCGGAGCAAGACGTCCCAGGCGGCAAAGCAGGCAGCCGGGCAGGCGCGGAGAGAAGTCCTGCGCCTGAAACGGCAGAAGCAGAACAGTGACAGCGACAGTGAAGAGATCGAAGCAGCAATCGCTCATGCACAGGCTATGGAACGTGTGGCGAAGAAAAAGGCAAAACATCTCGAAGAAGAGGAAATGGTGAAGGCAGCCGGCGGAATCTGGCAGGGAGACCGAATCTGCGAAGAAGAGACGAAGGATGTGCAGGACGCAGAGGCGGAAAACGCGCAGAATGAGGAAGAAATGTCTGCGGAAGGTTCCGCGGATGAAGTGTCCGGGGATCTCTCTGCGTATGAGTATGCGGCGGATAGCTATGATATATCCGATTATATTGATCTCGGCATGGATGCATTTTATGCGCAGGCAGGAGATTTTATGTCGGAAATGAGCGACTTTACTTCTGAGATGATGCAGGAAATGTCTGACAGCCTGCGTGACCTGATGGAAGAGATGGGACTAGACGTGGAATCGGATACCGTGGTCTCGGTGAACAGGGAGATGGATCCCGCGGACCTCAAGATGATGAAGATCAAACACCGCAACAAAGAGATGAAAGACATCGTCAAGGCCGATGCGGAGTACCTGAAAGCAGTCTTCGACCACCTGGAGAAAATGAAAGACAACATGGTCATTCCCACCGGAGGCGGCATGAGCTTATCTGCCGGATCCTCCGGGACATCTTTTTCTGCCGATGCCGCTGGAATCGGTGCTCAGGTCGCACCTGCTCCGGTAATCGATATTTCGTTATAAAGTAGTATTCTGAGGAACTTAGGGTATCCCGATTTTCATACATTAAAAGACATGAAAATCAGGATATAATTTTCCATTTATTTTAAGGAGGTAACAGAGGATGACTGCGTATGAAAATGATGTATTGATAATACCAAAGAAATACAAAAAGATGTCTGTTTCCGAATTAAATAAGGAAAACAGAAGCTTTGGGAAAAAATAAAGAGTTCAAAATCACCGCAAAGGGAAAAAGGGAAAACGGCAATTAACTTTTATTTCTAATGCATACTTGAAGTCAAAAGGCACTGGATTCATCCGGTGTCTTAATTTTTTTGGAACCTTTTTATCCACTTGCGACTCATATATAGTGAAGCCGGCGATAAGAAGGAGGTGGTACCTTGGCAGCCATGACAAAAGAAGAGTTTGTGCAACATGTGAAGAGTGACACGCTTCCCATGTACCGACTGGCGTATTCGATTCTGCAAAACAGTGCGGATGCGGAGGACGCGGTCAGTGAGGCTATCGTGCATGCTTATGAGAAATTAGACACATTGAAAAAAGCAGACAGTTTTCGTAACTGGATCCTGCAGATTGCAGCCAACGAGGCGAAAAAAATCTATAGGCAGAACAAGCGCACCAGTCCGGTGGAATGGGAAGAGAACCTGTCTCCGGAATTCTACGATGAGCATCATGAGTTGTGGGATGCGGTGATGCAGTTGGACGGCGGGTATCGGGATGTAATCGTTCTGTTTTACTATGAGAGGTGCACAATCCCGGAGATCAGCAGAATCCTGGAATGTAGGCAGGGCACAGTGAAATCCCGTCTGCATCGGGCGAAAGAGCAGCTGCGGGCAATGTTGTAGCAGCGGAAAGGAGCAGGAGATGCAAAGCGATTTTTTAGATAGAAAATTATATAAAATGGCAGAACAGGAACAGATGGCGGTATCGGAAGATCTGGATGCGAGGGTGGATGATATTTTACAGCATCTGGAGAAAAACGGCAGAGGCAGCAGACACCATTACAGCTTCCGGCGGGCGGCGATCCTGGCGGCAGCTTGTCTGGTACTGGCGTCGGCGACGGTGACGGCATCCGGAATGTATCAGGCACGGATGGAAAGCATGAATCACGAAAAACTGGAGGAGTATTTTGCCCAGTTGCAGGACGCAAATGCCTCTGCGGACTCTTACAGCAGACCGATGACAGAGAGCGAGACGGCGAGACTGGAAGAACTTAGGCAGGCATACCTGGAGCAGGGATATTTCCCGAAAAAGGAGCTTACGCTGATTGACAGCCCCGAGAAATACAAGAAAGGCGTGGCTTTTTATGCGGAGCGGAGTACCTTTTTCCTGCCGGAGAAGGAGCTTACGGATGAGCAGCTGCTGGAGCTGATCGATTTTAAGGAAAAGAGAGAGTACAGTCTGGCGAAGATCAGCGAGGAGATTGCGGAAGGTTCTTATGAGTATGTAAAGACAGAGCCGGAAAAGGATGCTGCGCAGCAGGGACGTGCAGCACAGCAGGGAACGAGTGGTACGGTTCTCGGCGCCGATACGGCAACGCAGGAATGGCAGATTGCTTATGTGGGAGACGTAAGTATCCGTTGTGCGGCAGTGGCAGAGAACGGTCTGTATGTGGGCGGTTTCACTACGGACGGACAGGCGAGAGTGGAATATCTGCCTTACGGCAGCGGAACGCCAGAGACGTTTTTTGAAGATTTTGCAGAAAACGGAGAGGTCTACAGTCTGTGCACGGCACCGGACGGCAGCATCTATGCGGGACTGAAGGGACTGGCTGTACCGGGAGCGGAGCACGGCTGGCTGCCTGTAATCTATCATATCAGCCCGGAGGGAACGCTTCTGAACAGTTTTACCGTAGGAGAGCGGGAATGGAATGTCGTTGATAGTATGGCAACAGATGCCCAAGGCAGATTATATATGCGGATGCGGATGCAGGAGGACGGCAGTTATGTGCGGATCTATTCTGCGGAAGGAGAACTGATCGGAAACGTGGCGGATGACAACAGCTATGCCGTACAAGGTGCCGGAGCATTAGGACAGGGCAAGGACGGCAAAGTCTATGCGGCTGCACAGGCAGTGGGCGATGCGACAGCAGGGAATATAGCTATGACATTAGTGTCAGTAGATTCGGAAAGCATCAGGTTTGTTCCGGTGGCTGGAGGTGAGAATGTTGTTTGCAGTGCCGATACGATCTACCCGTGGAAAATGGTGGCAGCAGGTGTGAGTGAGACGGCAGATTTTATCCTATGGGGATACAACGGCGTGGACACCTATCGCCTGGGTGAGACGGAATTCACCAGAGTGCAGGAGAACTGGGAGATGCCCTGCGGTACGGAAGGTACCTGTGCGGTCCTCGTACCGGACGGTCGCATTCTCTATATCGGCGCATCCGACGGTTTCCAGGGAACGACGGCGGACGGCGTAGAGATCAGCGGAAAAGATCCTGCGCAGACAGTGCTCTATTATGAGCCACTCGTAAAATAGAGTGACAATAAACTGGCGACACCGGGAAGCCGATGCCGCCAGTTTTATAGTTCCAGACTGTTAAGTTTCCATCTGCTCAATTGTGCATTTACAGTGGTTATGTTATAAAAAGACCAGAAATAACAGAAAGCGGTCGCTTGGGTGAAAAAAGTAGATTCAGGGGTGAAATTTTGTTATGCTGTTTGTAACAAACGGAGTATAAAAGTCGTCAATATAGATAGAAGGGAAACAAAGGAGGGGCTTATGAAGAAGATTAACGTAAAAGCAACCATTTTTCTCAGTGCAATCGTATTGGTGGTAGTGGTACTTCTGCTGAATCTCATCGAATTCCGCAAAACGGTGGATTTCACGGTGCCGGGGATACAGATGCCGAAGGAGAACGCTTTCGGAAAGCAGGAAGAGGTACAAGTGAGCGTCAACGGAACCTATTATTACCGGGTACTGCCCTGGATCCACGGCAGCACTTTCCATGGGCAGATATCTTTCGTTGGAGAGGGAGAGGAACCGCAGAATTATTTCTTTACCTATGGAGCAAGCAGAGGATTTCTGAAGGAGGGAAGAGGGGCTAGCTGGATCGGAACCCCGGATGCCCAGACCACCGTAGCGATTTATCAGGCGGTACAGAATGTGGAAAAAGGGATGATATCCGTAGAGAATCCCGCCAGCTATGTTTTATATCCGGCGGCAACACCGGAAGAAGCCTATGCCATAGCGGATATATGGTATCCGGGAATGCTGGAGAATGAAGCAAAGACAGCATTCTGCGCGGCTTTTTTGCCGGAGGAGTGCCCGCAGAAGATCGGTTGCAGCTTCTGCACGGAGGATTACGATTATGTGGAAGATGTCGATACCGTAGAGCAGCTGTGCAGGAATTTATACAGCTTTCCGGAAAAGTGACGTCAGATCCGATCCCGCCGGAAGAGATGGTGGAAGGTGTGGGATATTTTCAGTTTGTCTATGCAGACGGTGAGACAAGGATCTTTCGCTACGCGTCGGAAGAACAGGGATTATGGATAGATGAGGACGAACGCTGCCTGGTGGACGGCCAGGCTTTCTATGACTGGCAGGAGCGTCTGATGGAAGCGGTGCAGAAGTAAGCACGGGAAAGAGAGGGGCGGAAATCTGCTCCATTCGCAGCAGATCCCACATCGGACAGGGGTATGCGAAGCAGTATGGTGAGGAACTGCGGCAGTATTGGGAAGCAACCAATGAGGTTTTTGTGTGGATCAGTGAACAGTATCAGAAACCGTTATATGTCACTTCGGATGTGACCATAGGAGATGGAAAGACAGTGATCTCTTTCCGGGGGACCGGCACTTCCATGACTACCGGGGAGACAGAGGAAATCCATAGAGACTGCGTGCTGGATTTTGAAATGCATGCGGAGGTATTGCGCTCGGAAGAAGAGCCGGAGCTGACAGTAAGTGACTAGAATTCGGAAGAAGAGGGGCAACAGAATCAGATTTCTTACTTGACAGATGGGTCGGTAGAATGTAGACTATAATTACAAAGAGTCTATAAAACATCGACTATGCCTTGCCGGGGGGCAGGACAGGAGGGGCTTATGGGTGAGAATATCTACAGAATATTTGACGGTGTATGGAACTTAAGTCTGGTGGGAGGATACTGCGTGCTGCTGGTGCTCCTCGCCAGACTTTTGTTGCAAAAAGCACCAAAATGGTGCTCCTATCTGTTATGGGGAATCGTGTTTGTGCGGTTGTGCTGTCCGATACTACCGGAGACAGGAATCAGTCTGATTCCGGACAAATTGCTGTCTGTGGGGACAGAGATGACGTCCGGGCAGCAGACAGTCGGTCCGGGCAGTCATGGTTATGCAGAGGCCAACGATACGAAGGATATCGGAGATGTCCTGCGGCGGGAGTATGATGCAGAGGAAGTACCGGACAGCCAGGCGGCAGAAAAAACGATGGCTGGTGGAAATGACAATACTGTCATGAACACTGACGGCACGCAGGATTTTTCCCTGGGAACTGCGAGAACAGAAAGTGGAGCTACGGTTGCAGGGGTGGCAGCCAGTGGAACAGATGCAGTGATTTCGGGAACATCTGCCGGAACGGGTACTGACGCCCGCGCATGGACATACCCGGTGTGGTTCCGTGTATTATCCATGGTATGGTTGGCAGGAATGCTTTGGCTTCCTAGGATATCATGCTTATTCTTATCTGCGCATGCGTCATCGGATTCGTAGACCTGACAATAGTGTCAGGCAGGTGGAACCGGGGATCTGCGAGATCGACGGTGGGCATCTGTCCTTCGTCATGGGGCTGATCCATCCGGTAATTTATCTCTCTTCGGGTCTGGATCCGGAGAGCAGAAAAGTTGTTCTGTGTCATGAACGGGTGCACTTACAGCGCAGGGACTATCTGTTTAAGCCTGCGGCGTTGGTAATCTGTTGTGTCCACTGGTTCAATCCGCTGGTGTGGCTGGCATTTTATCTGATGAATATGGACTGCGAGATGTCCTGTGATGAAAAAGTTGTGAAGCTTCTCGGTGAAGAGAGTAAGAAAATCTACTCTTATACATTGTTGGAAGAGGCTTCCGGCGGCGAATGGAAACGCTATCGTGGTGGTTCCATCTGCGCACTGCTTTCTTTTGGCGAAGACCATGTGAAGAATCGTATCCGTCATGTACTGGATTATCGCAGACCGCCATTCTGGGTCATGATCGGCGCGGCAGCAGTGCTTGTGATATTGGTGGTATGCCTGTGCAGCAATCCGGGCGGCGGAACGGATGCAGCGGATGTTGCAAATGCGGATAGCGGTGCAGAGACAGAGGCAGATGCGGCGCAGGCAACCGACGGGGCAGATGCAACCGAGGAAACTGCAACAGGGGAGTTTGCGACGGATGAAGTGGATTATGAGACTGCAAAAACGGAATGGCTAGCGGTATTTGAGCAGGGCATTCACAGCAGGGAAGAGTTCAGTGCCCTGTTTGATGTGGCTGCCTTGGAGGATACCCGGTCTTTTGCCGGACAGGACGGCATCCAGTATCTTGGCTACGATGGTGTCGCGGCGCGGAAATTGCATCAGCGGATTTTAGACGGAGATGCCGCTGCCCATGAGACCTACAAGGATCCGGTGAAGGCTGCGGAAGCTCTGCTGAATCTACAGGGTGGCAGCGGGGAAATGACGGAACTGCTCTATGAAGCCGGGAGGCAGTATTTATTTTTCCAAAAAGATTCCACAAGACCCGGCGAAGGCTCTGTGGCAAACGTACATTATATTTTCGCTGACGGATCCGATATTGATATTCCCATGGTATTCGCCGAGGAGAGCAGTCAGATCTGGATGCTGTCACTGGGAGATATCGACAGTAAAGGACGGCATTCTTACGGTCCGTTGGATGGAGAGAATCAGGCAAGAATCGTCTATGCGGAATATGGACCGCAGGATGTGGAAGAGGATCCTTTGGCGGGAGCCCATCCCGGGGATTATACGCAGGTACCTCAGGGATCTTTTAGAGATCAATATGCTACTTATCAGGTGTCCAGTTACGGCATCTATGTGGCAACCGGGAGTGATGCCGGACTGGATTGTGTCGTACCGGGGTATATTGCGCCGGGATATGCAGCATCCCACTGGTCATGCGTATATCAGGATCGGAGACTCTTCAATACTTCGGATCAGTGTGACTATTTAGATTGTTACCGGGATGAGATAGAGAGCGTGCGCTTGTACTACCTGGCATCCTCTGACTATCAGGATGGCGACTTGGACATCTGGATCGACACGATCCGGGAATATGATACTTCGGGACAGACCGGAGAAAACGGGGTCACGGACTGGAAGCTGCCGTCGGAGGCGCAGGATTTCGACAAGGCTTCGTTTCGTGCAGAGGACGGTTACTGGATCTTCGAAAATAGTGATGGCAGCGAACAGCTGAAGCTGCCGATCCTGTCTGTAAGGCCGGTATGGAACGGGAAAACAGCAGCGGAACTGACCGCAGAGGAGATAGATGCCTATGCAGCCGCACAGAGGCAGGAAATCCTGACAAAAGTAGGAGTTGTCTATGATGTGTCCGAGCGTGCGGCACAGGAGACCTATGCGCTGCTTGATTTGGACGGAGACGGAACCGCAGACCGGATCACGCTTCGTTCCAGGATGGCGCAGGCACTGAATACGCCGGATCATTCTCCGCTGGATCAGTATGTTTTTACGGTCAACACGACGAGTGGCGAGATGCGGACGGCACAGAATCTGGGGAACAGCATCTATGCCTTCAGCCCGGACGGCAGACAGATATTGTTAGCCCTTACCAGAAAAGATGAGCAGGGGCAGTACGAGAGCTTTCTGTTCCGGTACCGGAACGGCGAATTACAGGAAGTGGGAAGCTTCGCACAGGATATTCGTAAAATCTGGGTGCAAAACGGACAGATCACTACCGGCCGGAACAGTGATGATATCATATTTGCAGAACCCAATATGACCGGTACAAACACAATTCTAGATTCCAGAAATTCAGATGGAACACCATCAGGGGCATATGTAGAAACATTGCAGGAGAAAATTTCGGCAGATATGGTTGCCGGGAAATTACCATTTGTATAACTAAAATCTCAACTTTCCTTATTTTATGCGACTTGGCGGTATGCCTTGCCACTCTATATGTATCCTTTT
>PPYF01268193.1_pt1 | contig 20288 bp, 18 predicted proteins | sample 1559871 | NCBI WGS metagenome assembly PPYF01 (sample SAMN08240021, study PRJNA423297) | Human gut metagenome, whole genome shotgun sequencing project. | reverse complement strand
GCCTATGCTTTGCCCAATAGGGCAATCGAACGAGAAGCCCCCACTTCAAGCGTTAGCTAAGTGGAGGGAGTATGTCACTTATGGGAATTTTTGACAATTTTCGGGCGTAAAACACGCCCTTTTTTTATTTCCAGACCGGGCAAAAAAACTTGACAATAAAGTTAGCATGTGCTAACCTTATGTATGAGTTAGGTATAACTAATGAAAATTAGTCTCATCTAATGAAAATTAGCTATGTCTAATAATTGTTAGCATAAACTAATGAGAATTAGCGTACGCGAATCAATTAGATTACCAGCAGATGAAAAGAGCCGTTTCCGCTAAGTGAGACATCATGACGGGCAGAATGCGGAAAAACAGAGGAAGGAGAATCGTATGCAGGGAGCTATGCCGATTTCGATGGCAACCGTTGGAACCGCCTATACGATCAAAAAGATCAGCGGAAACACAGAGGTTCGTTCTCATTTAAAATCCATGGGATTTAACGAGGGAACCGAAGTAAAATTGATAACCCAGCTGGACGGAGACGTGATTATTCATGTAAAGGAGTCCAGAGTGGCTATAAATAAGGATCAGGCAAGACACATTCTGGTCTAAGACAAGGGAATGGGGATATTCCGGAGCAGGTTGTATGGTAGAAAAGCAGACGGAATCCCGAGTGAAAAATTGGAATGGTTAGGAGGAACAGAGAATGACGCTTAAAGATGCACAGGTTGGATCTACCGTCAAAGTTGTCAAGATTCATGGCGAAGGCGCATACAAACGCCGCATCATGGATATGGGCATCACGAAGGGAAGCGAGATTTTTATTCGAAAAGTAGCTCCGCTGGGCGATCCGGTAGAGGTTACGATTCGTGGATATGAGCTTTCACTTCGTAAAGCCGATGCTGAGTGCGTAGATGTTCAGACAGTTTAATAAGTTTGATTAAAAAAGCAGGAGGATGAAAAATGGCAATTCATATTGCTTTGGCGGGTAACCCGAACTGCGGTAAAACAACCATGTTTAACGCACTGACGGGTGCAAACCAGTATGTAGGTAACTGGCCGGGTGTTACAGTTGAGAAGAAAACCGGTAAATTAAAAGATGCTTCGGGAGAAGAAGTAAATGTAACGGACCTTCCAGGAGTTTATTCCCTTTCTCCGTATACACTGGAGGAAGTTGTAACCCGTGATTTTATCTTAAAAGAGAATCCGGATGTCATCGTAGACTTAGTCGATGCAACCAACATTGAGCGTAACCTGTATCTGACCACACAGCTGATCGAGACAGGTATTCCGGTTGTTATCGCTTTAAATATGTGCGATCTTCTGAAGAAGAACGGCATCAACATTGATGTAAAGGCACTGTCCAAGAAACTTGGCTGCCCGATCATTGAGACTTCCGCGCTGAAGAAAACAGGTCTGAAGGAAGTCATTGCAGAGGCAATCAAAGTTGCAAAGGATCATGCAGCAGGCACTGTAAGCGCTATTTTCGAGGGCAGCGTAGAGGATAAAGTAAGCGCAATCGAGGCAGAGCTTCCGTCCAGCATTCCGGAAGCAGAGAAGAGATGGTACGCAATTAAAATTCTCGAGAACGACAGCAAGGTTGCAGAGCAGCTTGGTCTTAGTGCAGACAACCGTTTCTCCCGTTACACCAAGGAGCTGGAGAAAGAGTTTGATGATGACGCTGAGTCCGTTATCACTGACCAGAGATACGTATACATCCAGAAGGTTATCGAGGAGACCGTAAAGAAACCGGCTCAGAAGATGAGTCTGTCGGATAAGATCGATAGCATCGTAACCAACCGTTTACTTGGTATTCCGATCTTTGTTCTTGTTATGTGGGCGGTTTACTATGTATCCGTTACTACCGTTGGTACATTCGTAACAGACTGGACCAATGATACATTTGTTGGCGCAATTCAGGGCTGGGCAGGCGATGCACTGGCAGCAGCAGGCGCTTCTGACCTGATTGTAAGCCTTGTAGTGGATGGTATCATCGGCGGTGTTGGCGCCGTTCTTGGTTTCGTTCCGCAGATGGCTATCCTGTTCCTCTTCCTTTCCATTCTGGAAGATTGTGGTTACATGGTACGTATCGCATTCGTTATGGACCGTGTATTCCGTCACTTCGGACTGTCCGGTAAGAGCTTCATCCCGCTGCTGATTTCCTCTGGCTGCGGTGTTCCAGGTATCATGGCGTCCAAGACCATCGAGCAGGACAACGACAGACGTCTTACCATCATGACAGCAACCTTCGTTCCGTGTGGTGCGAAACTGCCGGTTATCGCTCTGATGGGCGGCGTTATGGCTGGCTATATGAGCGGCGACATGGATCTGGCTACTATGATGGCTCCGATCATGTACTTTGTAGGTATCGTTGCGGTTCTTGTATCCGCGATCATGTTAAAGAAGACCAAACCGTTCTCCGGCAAACCAGCTCCGTTCGTTATGGAGCTTCCGGCGTACCACATTCCGTCCGCTAAGACCGTTCTCCTTCATGTTTGGGAGCGTCTGAAGGGATTCATCATCAAGGCTGGTACAATCCTGTTCCTGGCTTGCGTTGTTATGTGGTTCCTGTCCTCCTTCGGATTTGTAGACGGTGGATTTGGTCTGGTAGAAGAATCTGCAGATTCTATCCTGGCTATGCTGGGTGGTGCTATCGCAATCCTCTTCCGTCCGCTTGGTTTCGGCGAGTGGCAGCCGGTTGCAGCTTCCATCACTGGTTTCACAGCAAAAGAGGCTATCGTTTCCACCATGGGTGTTCTGGCGAATGTATCCGAGGATCTGTCTGAGGAGACCGATGTCGTAGCAGCAGCTATCCAGACATGGTTCCCGACAACCATCGCAGCCTTTACATTCCTGCTGTTCAACCTGCTTGACTCTCCGTGTCTGGCAGCTATCGCAACGATGGCACAGCAGCTCCAGTCCAGAAAATGGTTCTGGTTCGCTATCCTGTATCAGAATCTCTTCGCTTACGCTGTATCCCTGATTGTATATCAGTTAGGTGGTCTGGTACTTGGCGCAGTTGCATTCAACGTATGGACTATCGTGGCAGCAGTCCTTTTGGTATTCATGCTCTTCATGCTGTTCCGTCCGGATCCATACAAGGATCAGAAGAGCTACACAAGAAGCTCTGTAGAGGCAGCTTCATAAGTTAGTTTCTAAATGAAAAATAAAACAGGTTCTGCCGTCCGGCCGGTGGTTTTGCGTTTCCGCTGACCGGGCATCGGCAGGTGCCTGTAATCATAAGTGATAAAAATAATCCTTTATAAGGCTGCCTCGGATAGCAGAATGAAAGTCTGCTGTTTGGAGGCAGTTTTATTCGATTTCAAAAAAGAAAAGGAGAAAGCATAGATGGGGGATTCATCTGGATCCATGTTTTATGGTGTGATTGGTTTTCTGGTAGTTTATTTTGTAGGATATTTTATCTGTCGTGTGTATGATAAAATAAAAAAGATACTCCGAAGCCATTCATCGAAAAGTCAGAGAAGAGAGGACGATAACGTATGAGACCGATTGATATTGGAATTTTAATTGTAGTAGCGATTTTGCTTTTGCTGGCATTACGTTCGGCGATCCGTCATTACACGGGAAAAGGCGGCGGATGCTGCGGATGCTCCGGTGGAAGCTGCGGTTCCTGCTGCAGCGATGGGAATGCTGGTGCGCGCGGCGAAGATCTTTCCAAGAAAGCGGTTACAGCGGGTACCCCGTCCAAGATCATGCGGATCGAAGGTATGCACTGTGCAAACTGCAAGAAATCCGTTGAAAAAGCCCTGACCGCCCAGAACGGCGTCATCCGTGCAGATGCGGACGTAGACAGAGGCATTGCCCGCGTGTTCTATGAGAAGGGCGTGGACGATGCGAAGCTGCAGGAAGCGGTTGAAAAATACGGCAAATTCCTGCTGCCACCACGTTTTCTTACGGCACTTTCGGTTCCAAAAGTGCCTACCCGTGTACAGTAACGTTCTGGTTTCAGATGTGCTGGATAGGTTTATTTTGTATCGCAAAATAAAAAGACTTGTGGTATACTTGGAAAAAATGATAAAACTTATACAGAGAGGCAGAATGTATGATCAAGATTATAAAAGAAGCACAGGTTCGAAGCGAGGAAGATAACCGGAATCTGCGGGAGACCGTGGCAGGGATTATTGGTGAGATCCGGGCGCGCGGGGACGCGGCTCTGAAGGAGTACAATGAGAAGTTTGACGGATGTACCCGTGAATCGTTGCGGGTCAGCCGGGAGGAGATTGATGCGGCTTATAAGGAGCTGGACGAGCAGGAGCTGGCGGATCTGAAAGCGGCGCATCACAATATCGAGGCATTTGCGAACGCGCAGAGACAGACCGTGAAACCGCTTGACAATTTCAGCCCGGAGCCGGGAGTCTTTTTAGGACACCGCATCATTCCGGTGGAGTCCTGCTGCTGTTATGTGCCGGGCGGCAATTATCCGCTGTATTCGACGGCGCTGATGTTAGCGACTCCGGCGAAGGCAGCGGGTGTAAAACGTATCACCGCCTGCTCTCCGGTAGTGCGGGGAACGGGTCATATTAATGCCAAGACGCTGGTAGCGATGGATCTGGCTGGCGTGGATGAGATCTACGCACTGGGCGGTGCACAGGCGATCGCAGCATTTTCCTATGGAACGGAGAGCATCAAGCCGGTGGATATTATTGTAGGACCGGGTAACCGCTTCGTAACCGAGGCGAAACGTCAGTGCTACGGGCAGGTCGGCATCGACTTTGTAGCCGGGCCGAGCGAGGTTCTGGTAATCGCGGACGGAAAAGCGAGCGCGAAGGTGGTAGCGGCGGATCTGCTGGCACAGTCCGAGCATGATGTCAATGCGAAAGGCATTCTTCTGACAACCGATGAGGCATTTGGAAAGAGCGTGATTGAGGCGGTAGAGGAAGAGCTGAAGATTCTGGATACGGCAAAGATTGCGAGACAGTCCTGGGATACGTTTGGAGAGATCGGCGTGGTAGACAGCCTGGACGAGGCAGTTCAGTATGCGAATGAGTACGCACCGGAGCATCTGGAGATCAACGTGGAAGATCCGGATGCACTGATTCCGAAGCTGGTTAATTACGGTTCCCTGTTTATCGGTCAGAATACGGCGGAGGTATTTGGTGATTATGCTTCCGGAACCAACCACACACTTCCGACTCTTCGGGCGGCACGTTATACCGGCGGCGTCTGGGTTGGTACATTCTTAAAGACCTGTACCCACCAGAGCATGACCCCGGAGGCATCCGCGCGGATCGCACCGCTTGTATCGCGTATGGCGCATGGAGAAGGATTATCTGGACATGCAGCGGCTGCGGATGCAAGAAAATAGGGAAAATAGAAAATAATAGAATAAAACCCCTCGGATGCTGCAGCATCTGGGGGTTTTGTGTTTCAAAGCATACCGCCTGTTATTCTTGTCTTTTATTCCGGATAAACCAGTCTCTCCGGACCAATTCCATCTAAGACTTCGCGCAGAAAGCGGTCAGCCAGCCAGTTTGCCATCGGCAGGTTCATATCGAGGTAGTTGCCGCAATCTTTTGCACAAGCACCCGGAACCTCGTCTTTGTAGTCGCGCATGAAAGTAAAGAGCCCTTTCATCAGCGGCACGATCTCCTCGGATGTCAGGTCGCCTGCGAGAAGCAGGTAAAAGCCGGTGCGGCAGCCCATCGGTCCGAAGTAGAGGACGCGGTCTTTCCACTCCTCGTTATTTCGCAGCCAGGTGGCAGCCAGGTGCTCGATGGTGTGAACCTCCGCCGTATTCATGACTGGCTCATAGTTGGGGCGTGTCATGCGGATATCAAAGGTGGTGATGACCTGATCGCCCACGCGATCCTTGCGGGATACATAGACGCCAGGGAGCAGTTTCAGATGGTCAATGGTGAAGCTTGTAATTTTATCCATGAAAATACCTCCAAGTCAGTTTCATTCATCCCTATTATAAGGAAATAACGCGGATCAGACAAGGGCTTTATTTACCCAGAACCGACAAGATTCTATATGTTAAATGCATAAAGATGCATAAATCATGCATAAACCATCCAAAAATGAATAAAGAACCTCTTGACGCATAGAACCTACCTATGCTATAATCTTTCAGAAAATGAACAAAGGCGTTCATGGGCTCTGCTCATGGACGCCTTTTTTGCAGAATCAGACAATTTATAAAATATGTCTCTAATGATGTAAAAAACGCATCTGAGGAAAAACAGATTTGCTCAAATGTGAGGCTATTGAGAATGAAAAAGTAAACTGCCTGCATGAAGCTATTTACAGGTAGGGTACGAGAGAGAAAGGAATGGTGACCAGATGGAGAAACCGGTATATCTTCTGTTGGAAAACGGCGACTATTTTGAGGGAAAAAGCTTTGGCGCTCCTTTACGTGAAGTGACCGGAGAAGTCGTATTTACAACCGGTATGACAGGATACCTTGAGACGATCACAGATCCCAGCTATTTTGGACAGATTGTCGTTCAGACATTTCCGTTAATCGGAAACTACGGAGTGATTCCGCAGGACTTCGAGAATGAAGAGGTATATTTATCAGCCTATATCGTAAAAGAGTGGTGTCAGGAACCTTCCAACTTCAGATGCAGTGGGGATCTTGACACCTTTTTTAAAGAAAGAAACATCCCGGGCGTCTATGGAATCGATACGAGAAAGCTGGCAAAAACCATTCGTGAATCCGGTTCGATGAACGGCTGGCTGACCGAGGTGAAGCCGCCGTATGATGCGAAAAAGCTGGAGGAAGTGAAAAACTTCCACATTACAAAGGCGGTTGAAACCGTTACACCAAAGAAATGTGAGATCAAACCGGCGGATGAGAAAGAAGAGTTCCAGATTGTGCTCTGGGATTTCGGCGCAAAGGAAAATATCATCCGCGAGCTGACCAGGCGCGGATGCCGCGTGGCTGACCTTCCGGCAGGTACGACGGCGGAGGAGATTCTGGCGATGAATCCGGACGGAATCATGCTTTCCAACGGTCCAGGCAACCCAGAGGACAACCCGGAGATCATCGAGGAGATCCGAAAGATTACGAAGGCTGGAAAACCGATGTTCGGCATCTGCCTGGGACACCAGCTGCTGGCGATTGCCAAGGGCGCGAAGACTGGAAAGATGAAATTCGGTCACAGAGGTGCGAACCAGCCGGTCAAGGATCTGACGACCGGACGCGTCTACATCAGCAGCCAGAACCACGGCTATGAGGTACTGCGCGATACACTGCCGGAGGGCGCGGAGGAGACATTTATCAATGTCAACGACGGCACCTGCGAGGGGATCACCTACCACGATATGCCGGCATTTACCGTCCAGTTCCATCCAGAGGCGTGTGCAGGTCCGAAGGATACGGAAGAGCTGTTTGGGCGTTTCATTCAGATGATGAGAGATTATAAGGAAAAGGAGGGCGCGTCATGCCGTTAAATAAATCCCTGAAAAAAGTTATGGTAATCGGTTCCGGCCCTATCGTCATCGGTCAGGCGGCAGAGTTTGACTATGCAGGAACGCAGGCGTGCCGGGCTTTAAAAGAGGAAGGTCTGGAGGTCGTTTTAGTAAACTCCAACCCGGCAACCATCATGACGGACAGCGCCATTGCGGATCACGTATACATCGAGCCGCTGACCCTGGAATTTGTCAAGAGAATCATTGAAAAAGAGAAGCCTGACAGCATCCTGTCCACCCTGGGCGGACAGACCGGACTGACACTGTCCATGGAGCTTGCCAAAGAAGGTTTCTTAAAGAGCCACAATGTAACGCTTCTCGGCGCGTCCCCGGAGACCATCGATAAGGCGGAGGACCGCCAGTGCTTTAAAGACACGATGGAAGCTATCGGTGAGCCGGTCATTCCGTCCAAGGTTGTCACCACCATCGAGGATGCGCTTGATTTTGCCGAGGTTATTTCTTACCCGGTTATCGTGCGTCCGGCCTTTACCCTGGGCGGTACCGGCGGCGGTATTGCGGCAAATAAAGAAGAGCTTTACAACATCGCGGAGGCGGGTATCCGCCTGTCACCGATCAATCAGATTCTGGTTGAGAAATGTATTTCCGGATGGAAGGAGATCGAGTTTGAGGTAATGCGCGATGCCATCGGCAACGAGATTACGGTCTGCTCGATGGAAAACTTTGACCCGGTCGGCGTCCACACCGGCGACTCCATTGTTATCGCACCGGCTGTGACGCTGGCGGATAAGGAATACCAGATGCTTCGTTCCGCAGCGCTGAATATTATCCAGGCGATGGGCATCGAGGGCGGCTGCAACTGCCAGTTTGCGCTGAATCCGGAGAGCTTTGAATATGCCGTTATCGAGGTAAACCCGCGTGTATCCCGTTCTTCCGCCCTTGCTTCGAAAGCAACCGGATATCCGATTGCCCGCGTGGCAACCAAGATTGCGATCGGTTATCATCTGGACGAGATCCCGAACGAGGTAACCGGCGAGACGATGGCATGCTTCGAGCCGGCCCTTGACTATGTAACGGTTAAATTCCCGAAATGGCCATTTGATAAATTCGTTTACGGACGCCGGAAGCTGGGTACCCAGATGAAGGCAACCGGCGAGGTTATGGCGATCGGCCGCAACTTTGAGCAGGCGCTCATGAAGGCAGTCCGCGGCGCGGAGATCTCCCAGAACAGCCTGAACATGAAGAAACTGGCGCCGATGAGTGTGGAAGAGCTGAGAGAAAAAATTCTGGCGCAGGATGACGAGCGTCTGTTTGCAATCTATGAGAGCTTTAAGTGCGGCGTGACCGTTGCCGAGATTCATGAGCTGACCAAGATCGACGAGTGGTTCTTAAATAAACTGATGCATATCCTGTCCCTGGAACGCCGGATGCAGTCTGAGACTCTGAGCGATGCGCTTTATATGGAAGCCAAACAGAACGGATTCCCGGATGCAGTCATCAAGGAGATGACCGGGCTTTCGGAAATCAAGCATGTTCCGGCATGCTACCGCATGGTTGATACCTGCAGCGCTGAGTTTACGGCAAGTACCCCTTACTTCTACAGCACCTTCGGCGAGGAAGATGAGGCAGAAGAATTTATTAAAGAGAATGCAAGCGGAAAACCGGTTGTTATGGTATTTGGTTCCGGTCCGATCCGTATCGGTCAGGGTATCGAGTTCGATTTCGCATCCGTTCACTGCGTATGGTCGTTAAAGAGAGCCGGTTATGAGGTTGTCATCGTAAATAACAACCCGGAGACCGTTTCCACCGACTTCAACGTAGCAGACCGTCTGTATTTTGAGCCGCTGACACCGGAGGATGTGCTGGATATTATCCGGATCGAGAAGCCGATCGGCGCAGTTGTGGCCTTTGGCGGACAGACAGCGATCCGTCTGACAAAATGCCTTGTAGAGAACAATATTCCGGTTCTCGGCACTCCGGCAGACAGCATCGATATGGCGGAGGATCGCGGACGTTTCGCAGCCCTGCTGAAAAAATTAAATATGAAACAGGCAGCGGGTCAGACCGTTTACACTGAGGATGAGGCAATCCAGGCGGCAAATCATCTGGGCTATCCGGTTCTGATGCGTCCGAGCTATGTATTAGGCGGACAAAACATGATTATCGCGTACAACGACGCCGATATTCATGAGTATATGAAGATTATTCTCTCACACAAGATTGAGAATGCGATCCTGATTGATAAATACCTGATGGGTACCGAGCTGGAGGTCGACGCGATCTGCGACGGAGAAACGGTTCTGATTCCGGGTATCATGGAGCACATCGAGCGTGCGGGCGTCCATTCCGGCGACTCCATCGCGGTATATCCGGCATTTATGCTGACCGAGAGCCAGAAAGACCGTCTGGTGGACTATTCCATCCGTTTGGCGCTGTCCATGAATACGAAAGGTCTGATCAATATCCAGTATGTCCTGCATGAGGATACGATCTATATCATCGAGGTCAACCCGCGTTCGTCCCGTACCGTGCCGTACATCAGCAAGGTAACCGGCGTGCCGATGGTCGATCTGGCAACCCGCATCATGATGGGCGAGAAGCTGGCTGACATGGGCTACGAGACAGGCCTGTATCCGTGCTCTCCGTACTACGCAGTCAAGGTTCCGGTCTTCTCCTTTGAGAAGCTGTCCAACGTAGATACACAGCTCGGACCGGAAATGAAATCGACCGGCGAGGTACTGGGTATCGCCCGGACGATGGAGGAAGCGCTGTTCAAAGGCCTGGTAGCAGCCGGATATACGATGAAGCGCGAGGGCGGCGTCTTAATCAGTGTCCGCGATACCGATAAGAGCGACCTGCGCGAGCTGGTCAAAGAGTACGTGGCGATGGGATTCCACATCTACGCGACCTCCGGTACTGCAAGCCGGTTAAACAGCGTCGGCATTTCTTCAACGTTAGTCAAGAAGCCGAAGGAAGCCAAAGAAGGCGAGGAGACGACCATTTCCTTGCTGGAAGAAGGAAAGATCAGCTATGTAATTTCCACTTCCAAGACGGGACGCCAGCCGGGACGCGACAGTGTCCGCCTGAGAAGAAAGGCAGTCGAGCTTGGTATTCCGTGCCTGACATCGCTTGATACCGCGGCTGTCCTGGCGCTGACACTGGAAAGCCAGTACAACGAGGACAACGTTGAACTGGTAGATATCGCGCACATTGCACATGGTGCAGCGGCTAGAAAAGAGCTGAGCCAGATGGAAAAACCGGAAGAAATCCAGATTCCGGGTTATGTGCTTCAGGAGCATGAGAACGACTAAGAAGAACGATGGTCTGCATGGATTCTGCGTTTTGAGGGTTGCGGAATCCGTGCAGGCTGAAATCTTTTGCGAAGGCAAAATTTGACAGAATCATATATGACGGAAAAAGTGGATTAATATTTTAAAGAAAGGAAGAGGAGGAAAAGCAGATGGCAAAATTTATTTTTGTGACAGGCGGTGTTGTATCAGGATTGGGGAAGGGTATTACAGCAGCGTCTCTGGGACGTCTTTTGAAGGCACGGGGATTTAAGGTAGCAGCGCAGAAGCTGGATCCGTATATCAACGTCGATCCGGGAACCATGAGCCCGTATCAGCACGGCGAAGTATTCGTAACAAACGACGGTGCGGAGACGGATCTGGATCTGGGACATTATGAGCGTTTTATAGATGAAGATTTAAACCGGTATTCCAACCTGACGACCGGTAAGGTTTACTGGAATGTGCTAAATAAAGAGCGCCGCGGCGAATATCTGGGCGAGACGGTACAGGTGATTCCACATATCACAAATGAGATAAAATCATTTATCTATTCCGTGCAGGAAAAGACCGATGCGGACATCGTTATCACAGAGATCGGCGGAACAACCGGCGATATTGAGTCACAGCCGTTCCTGGAAGCCATCCGCCAGGTGTCCTGCGAGGCGGGACGCAGCAACTGCCTCTTCATCCATGTAACCCTGATTCCGTATCTGGAATCTTCCGGCGAGCATAAATCCAAACCGACCCAGCATTCAGTCAAACAGCTGCAGTCCTTCGGCATCATGCCGGATATCATCGTGGCGCGCTGTGACCGTCCGGTGGACGATCCGTCCATTTTCCGCAAGATCGCACTGTTCTGCAACGTCAAAGAGGACTGCGTCATCGAGAACCTGACCCTTCCGGTTCTCTACGAGGCGCCGATCATGCTGGAGGAAGCAGGACTTGCCAAGATCGTGCTTCGCGAGCTGGGCATCGAGAAAACGCCACAGGAGTGCGATCTGACGGAGTGGAAACATATGCTGGACCGCATCAAGAACAGCCGCAAGACGGTCAAGATTTCCCTGGTCGGCAAGTACGTCAAACTGCACGACTCCTATCTGTCGATCGTAGAATCCCTGCACCATGCCGGATGGGAAAATGGCGCGCAGGTGGAGATCAACTGGGTGGATAGTGAGACGATCACCCCGGAGACGGCACCGGAAATACTGGGCGATTCAACCGGTATCATCGTGCCGGGCGGCTTCGGAATCCGAGGCATCGAGGGCATGATTGCGGCAGCTGATTATGCGAGAAGAAACAATATCCCATACTTTGGCATCTGCCTTGGTATGCAGATCGCGGCGATCGCATTTGCCAGAGGCGTGTTAGGTTATGAGGATGCGAACTCAACCGAGTTTGCGCCGGACAGCAAGCATCCGGTTATTGCCCTGATGGAAGAGCAGATGGATCTGGCTGACATGGGCGGAACGATGCGTCTGGGTGCATATCCGTGCCGCATCAGTCCGGATACGCTGATGATGAAAGCGTATGGAAAAGGTCTGATCGAAGAGAGACATCGCCATCGTTATGAATTTAACAACAAGTTCCGGGAAGTTTATATGGAGCATGGCGCTATCTTTTCCGGACAGTCTCCGGATGGTACGCTGGTAGAGGCGATGGAGATTCCGGGACATCCGTTCTATCTGGGAGTTCAGTACCATCCGGAGTTCAAGAGCCGCCCGAACCGCGCACATCCGATCTTCCGGGAGTTTGTGAAAGCGGCTCTGGAGGTAAAGGAAAAAAATTCTTAAAATATGGAGAAAATAAAGTATGAAGATCAACGAAAACTATAAAAATCTGGAAGAAAGCTATCTGTTTTCCACCATCGCTAAAAAAGTAGATGAATACACCAAAGCCCATCCAGAGGCAAAAGTAATCAAAATGGGTATCGGTGACGTAACCCTTCCGATCTGCCAGAAAGCAGCTGACGCATTTGCAAAAGCAGCTATGGAGCAGGGCAAGGCGGCTACGTTCCATGGATATGGTCCGGAGCAGGGATATGATTTTCTGCGCGTAGCAGTTCAGAAGTATTATGCGTCCTTCCAGGTTGAGGTGGCGGCGGAGGATATATTCATCAGCGACGGCGCAAAGAGTGATGTCGGAAATATCCTCGATCTCTTTGATGCGGATAACACGGTCCTGATCCCGGATCCGGTATACCCGGTTTACATGGATACGAACGTGATGGCAGGCAGAAAGATCGTATTTATGGATGCCAATGTGGAAAATGGCTTTCTTCCGATGCCTCCGAAGGGACAGAAAGCGGATATTATTTATCTCTGCTCCCCGAACAACCCGACTGGCGGTGTGTACAACCGTGAGCAGTTAAAAGAGTGGGTTGACTATGCGAACGAGCAGGATGCGATTCTTTTATTTGATGCGGCGTATGAGTCCTTCGTAGCAGATCCGGCGCTTCCGAGAAGTATTTTTGAGATTGAGGGCGCCAAGACCTGCGCGATCGAGTTCTGCTCCCTTTCGAAGCTGGCAAGTTTTACCGGAACCCGCTGTGGTTATACCGTGGTTCCGTCTGAATTAGAGCGCGGTGGTTCTTCCATCCGCAAGATGTGGCTGCGCCGCCAGACAACCAAGTTTAACGGCGTTTCCTACCCGGTACAGCGCGCCGCGGAGGCAGCTCTTTCACCGGAGGGCATGGCACAGTGCCGCGAGCACCTGGACGTATACCGCACCAATGCGAAGATCATGACAGAGACCTTAAAAGAGCTTGGCATCTGGCACATCGGCGGCGAAAATTCACCGTACATCTGGATGCAGTGCCCGAACGGCATGAAATCCTGGGAGTTTTTCGACGATCTGCTTGCCAAGGCAAATGTGGTCGGCACACCGGGCAGCGGATTTGGTAAGAATGGAGAAGGATTCTTCCGTCTGACTGCATTTGGTACGACTGCGAATACAAAAGAGGCAATGGAGCGGATCAAGAAGGTTTACGGAAAATAAATAGCTCTATTTTATAAATGAGGGGGCTGGTGCATCTGGGGCATTGTTATCCTATGCACCGTCCCCTTTTTGCTGCAGCAGGGAGGTGAGGACCATGGTGACCTTAAACGATTATCTGTATTCCGGCGATACGATGTTTAAGATTTTAAAGAATTACAGCCGGGATTTGAAAGCGGAGGCAAAACAGACAAACAATGAGATAGACCTGATACATGCAAATTTCCTGATTCAGATCCGGGAACTTTTGGAACACAATGATTTCCTGACGACCCAGTCACAGAAGATCCGGGAATTTTATATTCATATGGCAAAGGAATATCCGCTTCTGGCATTTAACTTTAAGGGAAGAATCAAGTCGCTGATCCGCTCGGAGGCGAAATTTAATGGATATATCGTCGAATATATTTATGACTGTTATACAGAACATAAGACATTTCCGTCGATCTCCGATTTGAAGCAGAGATTGAGCTGTTTCCGCGACCTGATCGCGTATCGGATCGTGATTTCACTGCCGAAGTGTTACCTGAAACCGGGAGAATCGCAGCAGGAGGCAGATATCCGGTACCTCTACCAGATTGCGAATGAACTTCCGGGATTTCTGGAGGAACGCGGGTTTACGGCGGAACCGGCTTACGGGGTGAAGGAGAGTACCTCCCCGTTGATGGATGAGGAGGTAAGGCCGTATTACCGTGATTATGTCTGCGGAAATAGTTCAGATGATTACCAGTCTCTGCATATTACGTTTTACGATAATTGTTCCAGAAGCTATGTGGAGGTACAGCTTCGCACGAAGCACATGGACGATATCGCGGAGATCGGCGTGGCCAATCATTTAAGCTACGAAAAGCGCCAGGAGGGCGAGCGGGCCAGACGGGATGAGATTCCGGAGGGCGCGTGCGTTTATTTTGATGAGGCATACGAGCGCTGCCAGCGCCTGGTATCGCTCAATTTAGCTGAAGTGGATGTCAATATGTTTACGGCAATCAACAACGACCTTGTCAATGACGGCTGCGGGCTGTACCGGGGGCGGCTGATTCTGCCGTATGAGCATTTGTCGAGGCATCAGAATGAGCTGGTGGATTGAGGGGTTCACGGGCAGGCATGAATCCGGTTGCGAATAGTTGACGAAACGGAAAGATTCATATATAGTTGCTTGTAAAGGAAAAATGACCGAAAATGATAGGGAGGAACCAGTTTATGGATCATACATCCTGCCGCCTGCGTCTGGCCGCTATCGCCGATGCACCTGCGATATTGGAAATTTATGCACAATATATGGACACGCCGATCACGTTTGAGACGGAGCTGCCGTCCCTGGAAGAATTTGAGGGGCGCATCCGGGCGATCACGGCAGAATATCCGTGGATTGTCTGCGAGGATGAAACGGGCAGAATCATTGGCTATGCATATGGGCATAAGCAGCTTGAGCGCACGGCGTACCGTTGGAATGCGGAACTTTCTGAATATCTGGACAGTCGGGTGACGTCGAAGGGCATCGGCAAACGGATGCTTCTGGTGCTTTTAGAGCTTTTAAAGGCACAGGGCGTCCACACCGTCTACAGTCTGGTGACAAGTCCGAATGTGAAGAGCGATGCGATGCATAACGGATGCGGATTCCGGACGATGGGCGTGTGCAAAAATACCGGTTATAAGAGCGGAAAATGGCACGATGTTACCTGGTATGAGAAAGCGCTGCTGCCATATGAGGACGTACCGGCGGAGATGATTCCGATTGGGGAGATGGAGAAGGAGACGGTAGATAAGATTTTGGCGTCTTTTTGAACAGAGACATAAAACAAATCTGCATAAAATAAACAGGGCGTGTGAAAAAGGAATTTCCCATTTTCACACGCCCTTATCAGTTCTCTTTTATTCACCAGCGCCGTAATGCGCTGTCCATTCATTCACTCAGATTAGTTGAAGTATCTCTTTAACAGACCCTCAAATGCCTTGCCATGTCTAGCCTCGTCACGAGCCATCTCATGAACGGTGTCATGGATTGCATCCAGGTTAGCAGCTTTCGCACGTTTTGCAAGGTCAAATTTGCCTTCGGTTGCGCCGTGCTCAGCTTCTACACGCATCTCCAGGTTCTTCTTGGTGGAATCAGTTACAACCTCGCCGAGAAGCTCTGCAAACTTAGCAGCGTGCTCAGCCTCTTCGTGAGCTGCCTTCTCCCAGTACAGACCGATCTCCGGATAGCCCTCTCTGTGAGCTACACGTGCCATCGCCAGGTACATACCAACTTCTCTGCACTCGCCTTCATAGTTAGCTCTTAAATCTTCGAGAATATCCTCGCTGACACCCTGTGCCACACCAACTACGTGCTCAGCTGCCCATGTCATCTCGCCGGACTGCTCTTTGAACTTGGAAGCCGGAGCGCCGCATACTGGACATTTCTCCGGAGCAGCCTCACCCTCGTATACGTAACCACATACTGTACAGACAAATTTCTTCATAGTCAATTCTCCTTTTCTAAAATAAATTTTTAATTTCGTGTTTTATAGAAATAATAAATAGATAGTAAAGTTGCTTGCAACCATTCTGTTTCATAGGAGCTTTTAAAACGAAATCGTTTATTTGGCTTAAATGAAATCAGTAATGATTACTGATATTAAGATATCATAGATTCCTGTGTTTGTCAATGGAAAAATAGAAATAATTCTTATTTTTTTCATTTTTATCGATAACCTGGATATTCTCAGAACCTTTTCGCTGGTGATGTATTCATACCCGGTCAGCGCCTTTCCCCTTTCAGACACTCATCGCATATCCCATAGAAAAACACGGTATGGTCGTCGATCGTTCCCGGTACAAATTCTTTGGCGGCTGTCTCCAGCTCCTTGGTTGCTTCCATCGGAATATCCATGACCCGTCCGCACTGGCGGCAGACGTAGTGGTAATGTGGGGATGTATCATAATCGAAATGATCCGTGCCGTCGCCGCAGGACAGCTTCCGGATCTCGCCCAGCTCAACTAACAGGTTTAAATTGCGGTAAACGGTTCCAAGGCTGATATTCGGAAACTGTTCCCGGATGCTGGTGTAAAGGGCGTCGGCGGTCGGATGATCCTTCCGGCTCATCAGGCAGGCTTTGATCGATTCGCGCTGACGGCTGTATTTTAAGGTTTTCATAGGCGACACTCCAATCTTTCTAAATAATATTGATAATGATTATTATTTATATTATGCGTCCTGACACGATGAAAGTCAATCTTTTTTCAAGGATTTCCGTGAGAAATTTTAGAATCAAATTTCAACATCACTGATGCATAAAAGATCCCGTCCTCATACCGGAAATCCGCCACGCCCTGATACCGTTCCGCAATCGAACGGATGGAGGCGGTTCCCGTGCCGAGCCCGTCATGTTTGGTCGAGCGGAACCGCCCATTTTCCTCGATCGGCGGATGGCAGCAGGTATTGTCAACGGTGATCACGATGTGACCGGCATCCTCCTGGGCGCAGATGCGGATAAACGGCGCGCTGTCCGTACATTCCCGACAGGCATCGAGGGCATTTTCCAGAAGATTGCCGAAGATCGAGCAGAGCTCCGGCTCACGCAGCGGGAGAGATGGGGGAAGCTGGATGCGGACCGAAAAATCGACCGATGCCTTGCGTGCCTCCTCGCCGTAATAGCTGATAACCGTGTTGACCGCATAATTTTCACACCAGGTCCGCGCGGTGTCCGGCGGAAGCGTCATGCGGTATTGTTCGATATAGGCTTTCAGATCCTCCGTTTTCCCACTCTGCAGGTAATGCTCGATGAGATTTAAGTGCTGGCGCAGGTCGTGGCGCGCCTCCCGTACCTCTTCGATGTGGCGGGAAAGCTGCTGATACTGTGTGTACTGCATCGCCAGGAGCGTGTCCTGCTGCGCCGCGCGTTCTTCCAGCTGCGCCTGCTGGCGGACTGCATTGAGCGCTTCCAAAAGGACATAGTAAATGAGAATTGTCATGGCAAAGAGCCAGAGCCGCGTGAGGATAAAACGGAACTTGCGGACGGTATCAATGTTTAAATCAAAGTTATATGCGCAGATAATCAGGGTACATGAAAATGGAATAAACCAGACTTTCTGCCAGAATGCGGAGCTGTCTACCTGAAAAACGCGTTCTGTAGCATTTTTCATAAATTTGAGTCCGAGCGGGAGCGTCAGAAGCAGAAGAATCGAGATGAGCAGCAGGCTTTCATCACGGAGTGAATAATAGGTAATGCTGGGATCGTAAAATAGACGGCTTTCCAGAAAGAAACAGATGCCGCGGACCGTGACAAAATAATTCAGGATGAAGTCTCCCAGAAACAGAAGTTTCCAGAAATTAGCCTTCACACATAAAAAATAGATCACCAGGGAAACGAGGGCAAATACCGTGTCGGTGACGCGGGTCGGTTTACCGTGGCTGATCAGGTAGGTATACAGGGAGGACTGGAGCAGCTGACCGATAAAAATGAACAGAATCAGGATTTTGATCGGAAATCGCAGCTGCTTTTTAAATGGCAGAATCGATAAAATAAAAAAAGGAATGGCATAGACTGTTTCACAGAGAAATGCCTTGCCAAACACAGACCAGTTCATAGAGTACCTCCCTTCCGCAATGTGTCAAATAAGTAGGTTGCAAATGCTTCTTTTGTCTCTTTTTTCTTCCGGCGGCTGCAGAAAAAGCAGCTGCCGTTTTTCAGATGGACAGAACCGTCCTCGTCCACCGAGGCAACCTGTGAAAAATTGATAAGCAGCCCGCGTCCGCTCATGTAAAAACGTCTGCCTTTCGGGAGCAGTGCCATCAGCTCCGAAAAAGAAATCCGTGTGGCGGTGTCACCGGAACTGGTGTGGATGATCAGCCGGTGGTTCTGCGTCTCCGCATACAGAAAATCATCAAGCAGAATCCGCTGCGTGGATGACTGTCCCCGTCCGAGCGCCGCCTGAATTTCGATGTAGGCAGGCGCGGCGAGAAATGTCCGGATCTCATCGAGACACCAGGCAAGCGCCTTTTCCTCAACCGGTTTTAAGAGATAATCAAGCGGATGGGCACGGTAACCCTGCAGCGAATAATCGCGTTCCGATGTGGTGAAAACGATCGGGAGACGTTCTGCGCTCTTGCGAAGCTCCAGCGCCGTGTCAATGCCATTGCGCCCGTTCCGGTCCAGCATAATATCCATAAAAACCGCATTAAAAAGTCCCGGACGGAACGCTTCCAGAAACGCCTCGCCGCTCTCGTAGCAGTCAAAGTGCACTGTTTCCCCATGCTTCTCCAAGTTCTCCTGTATCAAATGAATCAGATGATTCTGATCTATCTTCAAATCTTCAACAATCGCAAAATGCATCAAAGCTCAACCGCCTCCTTTATTCAAAACCGTGACCATTTAGGTCGAGGTTTGACCGTTTGCGTCGATGTGGTTTTCAGTAAATCGCTCATTTGGTATGTTTATAGTATAAAAGTTATGATCCGAAATGTAAATGAAATATCGTTACAGAAAAATCAAAAAAGGCAGGTGGAATATGGTACGGGTAGTGATATATGGAGAAAAACCGACCGACATTGAAGGTCTGGAAAAAATGCTGTGTGAAATTTTGACTGAAAACCGCAGATGGCCGATGATTCACACGTATATCAGCGATCTGGACGCATATCTGCACTTTGTAAAGGGGAATCCCTACCTCATTATGCTGGCGTCCGTGCAGGGCAGACAGGGAGTGGAAATCGTAGAAAAAATCCGGGAAAATAACCCGGCGGCATCCTTAATCTGGCTTTCCGGCCGGGACAATGCCCTTGAATCCTGGCGGCTCCATGTGACCGCATTCGGGGTATTTCCGACGAAAAAAGAAGAATTAGAAGAACTTCTGGCGGCGTGCAGCGAAAGCCTGCTGGATCGGAAGAAAAAGTATTTTGTTTAGGTGGAAAACAGACTGAAATAGATAAATTTGTTCAGAATAGATGGAGGGAAAACAGCATGAAAAAGAAATATAAGCGTGCCCTGGCAGCGGCGCTGGCGACGGTAATGATATGGAATACATGTGACTGGCACCCGCAGGCGCTGGCAGGCAGTGCGGTGCAGTATATCGAGGAAGTGAAGGAGCTTTCGGATGAAATCCTGCATCAGGAGGTTCCGTATGGAACGAAATATAAGGATCTGGAGCTGCCGGACAAGCTGAAAGTGCGGGTTTTGGCGGAAGAAGCACCGGATGAAGAAGACAGTGCAGAAGATAAAGATGGTGCGGAAAAGATTGCTACGCCGTCGGAGCTTCAAAGCGGAGACGGTGAAGTGGAAACAGAAAAAAGGTCTCAGACGCTTTCTTCATCTGAAACAGATGGTACAGTTCGGAAAGCGTCCCCATCTGAGGTAGATGTTATAGAAAAATCGGAAATAGGGGAGGATGACACTGAGCAGAAAGCATCCCCATCCGATGCGGACGGGACGAAAACCGATAAAAACTGGAAGGAAGTCAAGGTCCGCTGGGTGCTGGATGAGACATTCAGTGAGAAAGATACATACGATGGAAAAACACCGGGTATCTATGTGTTTGATGCGGAATTGAAAAGCAACCGCTATGAACTGGATACCGGCTTTTTGCCGCGCATCGAGGTGACGGTGCTTCCGGAGGAAAAAGGTCCGGCGATCATCGGATTTTCGGAGTTAGATG
>PPYF01593535.1_pt1 | contig 20295 bp, 17 predicted proteins | sample 1559871 | NCBI WGS metagenome assembly PPYF01 (sample SAMN08240021, study PRJNA423297) | Human gut metagenome, whole genome shotgun sequencing project. | reverse complement strand
GTCTTATCTTGTAAAATGGGATAATTTTGTAAAATAGGTATATTTTACAGAATAATTCCAAATTTTAAGAAATAAAGAAAACTTTTTTCAGAATAGCACTGAATAAGGTTGCTTTATTTAAAAGAAAGGAAAAGTTAAAGATTCATGGATGAGAAGATAAGAGAAGGAAAAGTAAGATGTTCCTTTTGCCAGAAAACCGAGGATCAGGTCCGCAAATTAATTGCCGGACCGGATGGGGCCTACATCTGCGATGAGTGTGTAGGTATCTGCTCGGAGATCATGGAGGAAGAATTTGGAGGATACGATCAGGAAGATATTCTTGGATCTGAGATCAATCTGATGAAACCAGAGGAAATCCATGCAATTCTGGACGACTATGTAATCGGACAGGATGAGGCCAAGAAAGCACTTTCTGTTGCCGTATACAATCATTACAAACGTGTTACTGCTTCTAGAAATTTGGATGTAGAGCTTCAGAAGAGCAACATCCTTATGCTTGGACCAACTGGTTCCGGTAAGACACTTCTTGCCCAGACACTGGCAAGACTTCTGAATGTACCGTTTGCCATTGCAGACGCCACTACCCTGACAGAGGCAGGATATGTAGGTGAAGATGTTGAGAATATTCTTCTGAAGATCATTCAGGCTGCTGATTATGATATTGACAGAGCGCAGTACGGAATTATTTATATAGATGAGATTGACAAGATCACACGTAAATCAGAGAATGTTTCCATCACTCGTGATGTTTCCGGAGAGGGTGTACAGCAGGCACTTCTGAAAATTCTGGAAGGCACTGTTGCAAGTGTTCCTCCTCAGGGTGGAAGAAAGCATCCCCATCAGGAATTCATCCAGATTGATACTACAAATATTCTGTTTATCTGCGGCGGTGCCTTTGACGGTCTGGAGAAGATCATTGAGGGAAGACAGGATACCAAGGCAATTGGCTTTGGCGCAGAAGTCGCTTCCAAAGAAGAACAGAATGTTGGTGAACTGTTCAAACAGGTAATGCCTGAGGATCTGATCCGTTATGGACTGATTCCGGAGTTTGTAGGACGTGTGCCTGTAGTGGTAACCTTAGACGGACTTGATGAGAACGCACTTCTTCGCATCCTTCAGGAGCCGAAGAATGCACTGACCAAGCAGTACCATAAACTGTTTGAACTTGATGGAGTAGAGCTTGATTTTGAGGATGAAGCACTTCGTGTTATGGCGAGAAAGTCCATGGAACGTAAAACCGGAGCCAGAGGACTTCGTGCGATCATGGAGAGCACTCTTATGGATCTGATGTATAAGACTCCGTCTGACGACACCATTCGTAAATGCATTATTACAAAAGAAGCTGTAGAGGGAACTGGTGAACCTCAGATCGTTCATGGGGAAGCTCCTGCACAGCCGGTGAATCCGGCAAATACAGGCAGAAGAAGCCAGCGTGCACACAAAAAGGGCACTCCGGAAACAGCCTGATGAAGGGATTTGACTACAAATGAGTGAGCCAATCAATGTACTTCCTGCCCTTGCCCTTCGCGGAACTACCATTCTTCCGGGAATGATCATCCATTTCGATGTAAGCAGGGAACGTTCCAAAAAGGCAATCGAAGCGGCAATGTTTCAGGATCAGAAGATCTTTCTGGTAACCCAGAAGGATCCACAGATTGAAGATCCTGGATTTGTACAGCTGTTTCAGGTAGGAACTATTGCATATATTAAGCAGGTTGTGAAACTTCCTGACAACCTGCTGCGTGTTCTTGTTGAGGGAAAAAGAAGGGCAGAACTTCTTGGTCTGGAACAGGAGACACCATATTTAAGAGCAGAGACTGTTCTTGTTAATGAGGAAGAAGAGGAGCTGCCTCAGGCGATGCTGGAGGCAATGTACAGAAGTATCAGGGAGCTGTTCCAAACTTATTGCGCTAAGGGTGGAAAGATTGGAAAAGAACTGGCTGCCCAGATCATGAATATAGAGAAAGCACCGGAGCTGATCGACCAGATTGTAATTAATCTGCCTCTTTCCTGGCAAAGCAAACAGAAGCTTCTGGAGGCAGCCAGACTGACAGACAGATATGAGCTCCTTGGTGCCATTTTGAGCAATGAGATCAATGTGCTGGATATCAGTCACGACCTTCAGCAGAAACTGAAAAAGCGTGTAGATAAAAACCAGCGTGAATATATTTTGAGAGAACAGCTGAAGCTGATACGGGAGGAGCTTGGCGAGGACAATACTGCTGATGAGGCGGAGGAGTTCCGCAGAAAAGCCAAAGAGCTTACTGCTTCCCAGGAAGTAAAGGACCGCATTTTTAAAGAAATCGGCCGCTTTAAAATCACCAGCACCAATGCAGCTGAGAGCAGCATTCTGCGGGGATATATTGAGACACTTCTTTCCCTTCCATGGGATAAGTGCTCTGAAGATTCTGAAGATCTGAAGGCAGCCTGGAAGATTCTTGAAGAAGGTCATTATGGTCTAAGGGATGTAAAAGAGCGTATTATGGAATTCCTGTCTGTACGTAAGCTGACACATAAAGGAAAATCTCCTATACTTTGCCTTGTGGGACCTCCTGGAACCGGTAAGACTTCTATTGCCAAATCTGTTGCAGAAGCCACTGGCAAGCGTTATGTCCGTATCTGTCTTGGTGGTGTGAAGGATGAAGCTGAGATCCGCGGACATAGAAAGACTTATGTGGGAGCTATGCCTGGAAGGATCACCGTTGCCCTTCAGCAGGCAAAGGTTGCCAATCCGCTTATGCTTCTGGACGAAATTGACAAGACAAGCAGTGATTACAAGGGAGATACTTCTTCTGCACTTCTTGAGGTGTTGGATCCGGAGCAGAACAGTCATTTCAATGACCATTATGTGGAACTTCCACAGGATCTTTCAGAGGTATTGTTTATTGCAACAGCCAACGATATTCAGGGAATCCCAAGACCGCTTCTTGACCGAATGGAGGTCATTGAGATCAGCGGTTATACGGAGAATGAGAAAGAGCACATTGCAAAGGAGCATCTGATTCCCAAGCAAATGGAAGCCAATGGAATTGAGAAAGGCAAACTTTCCATTCAGGGCGGCGCTCTTCGAAAAATCATCAATAATTATACGAAAGAAGCCGGTGTCCGCAATCTGGAACGTCTGATCGGTCAGATATGTCGTAAGACAGCACGTCTGATCATGGAAGATGGCAAAGAGAAGGTAACGGTCACAGGCAAGAACCTTGAGAGCTTTCTGGGGCAGGAGAAATACAATTACCTTATGGCAAATAAAAAGGATGAGGTTGGTATCGCAAGAGGTCTTGCCTGGACACAGGTTGGCGGTGATACCCTTCAGATCGAAGTAAATATTATGCCGGGTAAAGGGGAATTTGTGCTTACTGGACAGCTTGGAGACGTGATGAAAGAGTCTGCAACAGCGGGCATCAGTTACATCCGCTCTGTAGCAGCCAGATATGGAATCAATCAGGAATTTTTCCAGGAAAATGACATTCACGTACATATTCCGGAAGGGGCAGTGCCAAAGGATGGCCCGTCAGCCGGAATTACCATGGCAACCGCAATGCTTTCTGCCATTATTGACAAGCCGATAAGAGCGGACCTTGCCATGACTGGTGAGATCACCTTAAGAGGTCGTGTACTTCCAATCGGCGGACTGAAAGAGAAGCTTCTTGCAGCTAAGTACGCCAAGATTAAAGAAGTACTGGTTCCAAAGTCCAATAAACCGGACATCAAAGAACTGGATGAGGAGATCACAGACGGACTGAAGATCACGTTTGTGGAAAATATGAATGAAGTGCTGGAACGGGCACTTGCCTGAAATGAGAGGTAGGAAAAATGGTAATTAAAAATGTTTCACTGGATATCGTTTGTGGTATCACCAGCAAACTGCCAGACACAGGAAGACCTGAAATTGCTTTTGCAGGGAAATCCAATGTGGGAAAATCCTCCCTCATTAACGGTCTGCTGAACCGAAAAGCGCTGGCAAGAACAAGTTCCCAGCCGGGAAAAACACAGACTATCAATTTTTATAATGTAAATGATTTTATGTACCTTGTGGATCTTCCAGGTTATGGATATGCCAAGGTTCCGGAGACCGAGAAGGCGAAGTGGGGAAAGATGATCGAGCGTTATCTTCATACCTCACAGACCCTGAAAGCAGTATTTCTCCTGATCGACATCCGGCACGATCCATCTGCAAACGATAAGCTGATGTATGACTGGATCGTAAATAACGGATACAATCCGATCATTATTGCAACCAAGCTGGATAAGCTGAAAAGAAGTCAGGTACAGAAGAATATTAAGGCTATCAAGGACGGACTGAAGCTGCGCCCGGGCAGTAAGATCATTCCTTTTTCCGCTGAGACAAAGCAGGGAAAAGATGAGATCTGGGCGTTAATGGACGAGTTGACCGGGGCAGTTCCGGCAGCTACGGACGAGCTGAAGGCCTGACAGACGAGGAAAAAGAATATGGGAATTATCAAGGCATTCAAGCTGGGATTTGACTATCTCAAGTATGACGAGGACGGCAATGTGGAAGCAACGCAGCGTGCTGTCAATGATGTAAACCTGGACATTGAAGCCGGCGATTTTGTGGCCGTTCTGGGGCACAATGGTTCCGGAAAATCCACACTGGCGAAGCAGATAAATGCATTGCTTATCCCTTCAGAGGGAACCATGTGGGTGGATGATATGGACACAGCCAAGGAGCCGGAGCTGTGGAAAATCCGCCAGAAAGCGGGGATGGTTTTTCAGAATCCGGACAACCAGATCATTGGTACGGTTGTGGAAGAGGATGTAGGCTTTGGTCCTGAGAATATGGGAGTACCTACAGACGAAATCTGGAAGCGTGTGGATGACAGTCTGAAAAAGACAGGAATGACCGCTTACCGTTATCAGTCTCCGAACAAGCTTTCCGGAGGCCAGAAACAAAGAGTTGCCATCGCAGGTGTTGTGGCGATGCGTCCAAGCTGTATTGTACTGGACGAGCCAACTGCAATGCTTGACCCGAATGGCAGGAAAGAAGTATTGAAAGCCGTTTCCGAGCTCAATAAAAAAGAAAATGTAACCGTTGTCCTCATTACCCATTATATGGAAGAAGTGATCCATGCCAACAAGGTTTATGTGATGGATGGTGGAAATGTGGTAATGCAGGGAACTCCAAGAGAAATTTTTTCCCAGGTAGAGACACTGAAGAAATACCGGCTGGATGTACCCCAGGTGACATTGCTCGCCCATGAGCTTCACAAGGCTGGCGTGGACATTCCGGAAGGAATACTGACGAAAGAGGAATTGGTGGGTGCATTATGTCGATAGAGCTTAAGAACGTGACCTATACTTACAGTCAGGGTACTGCTTATGAAAGCCACGCCCTGAAAGATATAAATCTTGTAATTCCGGATGGACAGTTCATTGGTGTGATTGGTCATACTGGAAGTGGAAAATCAACCTTGATCCAGCATTTTAATGCTTTGATCCAGCCTACAAGCGGTCAGATCCTTTATAATGGAGAAGACGTGTGGGCGGAGAATTATAACCGCCGGGCTCTTCGAAGTGAGGTGGGGCTGGTATTTCAGTACCCGGAGCACCAGCTGTTTGAGAATACAGTTCTGGCAGATGTTTGCTTTGGCCCTATGAATCAGGGACTTTCCAGGGAGCAGGCTGAGGAAGAGGCAAAAAAGGCCCTTGCCCATGTAGGTGTGAAGGAAGAGAATTTTACCAAGTCTCCTTTCGAGCTTTCAGGAGGCCAGAAGAAACGGGTTGCCATTGCAGGTGTTCTTGCAATGAACCCGAAAATCCTGATCCTGGATGAGCCTACTGCAGGGCTCGATCCACAGGGAAGAGATGACATTCTGGATCAGATTGCGGCTCTTCATAAGATGAGAGGAATTACCATTATCCTGGTTTCTCATAGCATGGAGGACATTGCCAAATATGTGGAACGCCTGATCGTTATGAATCATGGGGAAATGGTATTTGACGATACACCGAAGAATGTATTTTCCCATTATAAGGAACTGGAAGGAATGGGACTTGCGGCACCGCAGATCACCTATATCATGCATGAGCTTTCCGAAAATGGCCTGAATGTGGATACCACAGCTACCACTGTGGAGGAAGCCAGAGATACGATTCTGGAAGCTTTAAAGAAGCAGAAGCCTTCACTTCTTAAGAAGGGAGGCAGAAACGAATGATCAGAGATATTACCATTGGACAGTATTATCCGGCAGATTCCGTGATTCATAAGCTGGATCCAAGAACCAAACTGGTAGGAACCATTGGATTTATTGTATCTGTATTTTTGTTCCACACCTTCGCTGGATATGCAGTGGCTACTATATTTCTTGCAGGAATGATCCTTTTGTCCAAGGTTCCTGTGAAGTTTATTTTTAAAGGTCTGAAGACTATTTTCATGCTGCTTCTGATCACCATATTTTTTAATATGATTCTTACCCCTGGTGAGGTGATATGGAAGCTGGGATTTATTAAGGTGACAAAGGAAGGTCTGGTGCTGGCAGGTACTATGGCGATCCGACTGGTTTATCTGGTGATTGGTTCTTCCATTATGACATTGACGACGACACCTAACCAGCTGACTGATGGCCTGGAGCGTCTGCTCCGCCCGCTGAATAAGCTTCATGTACCAGTACATGATATTGCTATGATGATGTCGATCGCCCTACGTTTTATCCCTATTCTTCTGGAAGAAACGGATAAGATTATGAAAGCGCAGATTGCCCGCGGAGCTGATTTCGAGAATGGGAATCTGATCCAGAAGGCGAAGAACATGGTTCCCCTTCTGGTGCCGCTGTTTATTTCCGCATTCCGACGGGCAAATGATCTGGCCATGGCCATGGAAGCAAGATGCTATCATGGCGGCGATAACCGTACCCAGATGAAACCGCTTTGTTATAAAAAAAGAGATCATATGGCATATGTGATTTTGGCAGCGTATCTGGCTGTTGCAATTGGATTTAGGGCAGCTGGAATTTAAATCGACTGAACATCCATTTAAAAAGTTATAGTTCCCTCATCTGTATTCAGAGTCTTAAAATAGACTACGGATGCAGATGAGGGAATTTTCACAAGGAGAAAGATGATGAAACGAATTGGACTTGTTGTAGCATATGATGGAACGAATTATTGTGGCTGGCAGACACAGCCCAATGGAATTACAGTACAGGGAGTGTTGAATGATACACTTTCTGAGCTTCTGGGAGAAAAGATTGAAACGATTGGTGCCAGTCGTACAGATGCAGGCGTACACGCCCTTGGAAACGTAGCGGTATTTGACGCCAACACCCGTATCCCGGGAGAGAAGATTTCTTATGCTCTGAACCAGCGTCTGCCGGAGGATATCCGGATTCAGATGTCCGAAGAAGTGGAACCGGACTTCCATCCAAGATACTGTGACAGTGAGAAAACATATGAATATCGCATTCTGAACCGCAAATTTCCGGTACCAACAGAGCGGCTTTATTCCTATTTCTATCATTATAAATTAGATGTGGACAAAATGAGAGAGGCAACATCCTACCTGATCGGAAGGCATGATTTTGCCAGTTTCTGCGGCTCCGGAGCCCAGGTGAAAACAACTATCCGTACAGTTACCGGAATTGAAGTTTTCCGTGATGGTGACATAGTTACGATTCGCGTTTCGGGAACTGGTTTCCTCTATAATATGGTCCGCATTATTTCCGGCACCTTGATTGAAATCGGAAATGGACAGTATCCACCGGAGCGCATGCAGAAAATCCTGGATGCCAAAGACCGTTCCGCTGCTGGTCCTACCGCACCGGCGCAGGGACTCACCCTGATGGGGATACAGTTCTTTGATTAATGAGTAACGTTGCTATTTAATGTGTTGAAAAGTTCTTCAGGAGGGACGCATTTGGACAACTTTCAACATATTAAATAGCAAATTTTCGAGATGCACCTTTCCAATACTTCTTTTTGGCATATCACTTCACACATTAAAAATGTCAATAGCACATAATTACAATTTAGCATAATTTCACAACAAAAATGTCCACCCCAGCACAATTTTGTGCATATCATAACACAAAAAATGAAAGAGCAATCCAAAATTAGTCCATTTTACACAGAGCATCGATATGATATTATAATCCCATCAAAAAGCTATAGAACATAGCAAATAAAAATGATACGGGAGGTTTTTTCATGAAGAGAAAAGTAGCAATGGCAATGGTAGCAGCAATGGCAGTTGGTTCACTTGCAGTTCCGGTAATGGCAGAAGACGGAGCAGCTGGCGGAAAGATCGGTATTTCAATGCCTACACAGTCTCTGGAGCGTTGGAATCGTGATGGTTCCTATCTGCAGAAACAGTTCGAAGATGCTGGATACGAAGTAGAGCTTACATACTCTGACAACGAGACAGACCGTCAGGTAAACGATATCCAGAACCTGATTTCCGACGGAGTTAACCTGTTAGTTGTAGCAGCTATCGATGGCGAGGCTCTTAATACAGTTATGGATGAAGCAGCAGATGCAGGAATCCCAGTTATTTCCTATGACCGTCTGATCAAGTCCGACGCTGTTTCCTATTATATTTCTTTTGATAACTACACAGTAGGTACCCTTCAGGGACAGTACGTAGTAGATTCTCTGGATCTGGACAATGCTGGAGACAAGACATACAATATCGAGTTTACAGCTGGTGATCCTGCTGATAACAATGCCGGATACTTCTTCAATGGAGCATTTGATGTATTAAAACCATACATTGATGCAGGAACCTTAAATGTAGTTTCCGGACAGACTGATTTTGATTCTGTTGCAACACCTGCATGGGATACCCAGACAGCACTTGAAAGAATGCAGAATATTCTGGCATCCTACTATGCAGACGGAACACAGCTTGACGTAGCTCTTTGCTCCAACGACTCCACAGCACTTGGTGTAACACAGGCAATCGAGTCTGACTATGCTGGTGATAACACAGTTCTGATCACAGGACAGGATGGTGATGAAGCAAACCTTGCAAACATCGTTGACGGAAAACAGTCCATGACCGTTTACAAAGCAGTTGCCAATGAAGCAGTCGTAACACTTGACCTTGCAAAAGCAATGCTGGCTGGTGATACAGTTGATGAGTCTCTGATTGAAAAATCTGGTTGGGATTTCGAGTGTGCATATGATACAGAGTCCTATGAGACATCTGAAGGCAACAAATGCCCATCCTTCCTTCTGGTTCCTACAGTTGTAACAAAAGACAACCTTCAGGAAGCACTGGTTGACCCAGGATACTACACAATGGATGATGACGGATATCTTCATCCGGCAAACTAATGAAGGCTGAACGAAAACGTCATACAAATCAAAAATAAAGGTTTAAATGTGGGCGGGGTGAAAAGCCCCGCCTGTTTTATGGGAAAGGGGGCGCCATTTTGGCTGACAATATTTTAGTAATGGAACACATTACGAAGGAATTCCCCGGTGTCAAAGCTTTGGATAACGTTAACCTTGAAGTTCAGCGTGGCGAGATTCATGCGCTGATCGGTGAGAACGGTGCGGGAAAGTCCACATTGATGAACGTATTAAGTGGTCAGTATCCATACGGCAGCTATACTGGAACGGTTACCTACGAGGGTGAAGAGTGTAAGTTTAAAAAGCTTAATGACAGCGAGGCAAAAGGTATCGTTATTATTCACCAGGAGCTTGCATTGATCCCACTGCTTTCCATCGGTGAAAACATGTTTCTTGGAAACGAGATCAAAAATAAAAGAGGAGCCATCGACTGGGATAAAACATACAGCGAGGCTGAGAAACACATGGCTCAGGTAGGTCTTCATGAATCTGCCCAGACCCTGATCAAAGATATCGGAACCGGCAAACAGCAGCTGGTAGAAATTGCGAAAGCTTTTTCAAAAGATGTTAAACTGCTCATCCTGGATGAGCCGACTTCATCCCTGAATGATGAAGATGCAAAGATGCTTCTGGACCTGCTTATGGAATTTAAGAAACAGGGACTGACATCTATTATTATCACACACAAACTGAATGAGATCATTTACTGTGCAGACCGTTGTACCATTCTTCGAGACGGAAGCACAATCGAGACACTTACAAAAGGCGTGGATGACTTAAGTGAGGACAGGATCATCAAAGGAATGGTTGGACGTCCTATGGAAGATCGTTATCCGAAGCGTGAGCACAATGTAAGTAAAGAAGTGATGCTGGAGGTAAAGAACTGGACGGTTCATCATCCTCTGTATCCGGAAAAAATAGTAGACGACAATATTTCCTTTAAAGTACATAAAGGTGAGGTTGTTGGTTTCTCAGGACTGCAGGGTGCAGGCCGTACAGAGCTGGCGATGTCCATCTTCGGTAAAAGCTATGGAAGTGCAATTTCCGGAGAATTGTACATAAAGGGTGAAAAAGTAGATTTGAAAGATCCTCGTGCGGCCATCCAGCATGGTCTTGCATATGTAACTGAGGACCGTAAAACAAACGGACTGATTCTTGATGAGTCCATTCGTTTCAACACAACTCTTGCCCGTCTTGCAAAAGTCTGTGATAATGGAATTATCAACACAGACCTTGAGGTACAGCTGGCGGAGCAGATGACAAAAGAAATGGGAACAAAGACACCTTCCAATGAACAGCGTATTGGTAACCTGTCTGGTGGTAACCAGCAGAAAGCCCTCCTTGGAAAGTGGATGTTTACAGAACCGGATATTTTGATTCTGGACGAGCCTACCCGTGGTATCGATGTAGGTGCAAAATATGATATTTACTGTCTGATCAATCAGATGGTGGAACAGGGAAAATCTGTAATCATGATTTCCTCTGAAATGCCTGAAATCCTTGGTATGTGCGACCGGGTTTACATTATGAATGAAGGTAAGATGGCTGGTGAGCTGGATGCAAAGGAAGCAACCCAGGAAGGCATCATGGCACATATCATGCAGAATCAGAAGAAATAAGGAAAGGGGAAAACACTATGAATTCCAAAATCAAGGATTTTTTAAGAAAATATACGATGGTCATTGCGCTTGTAATCGTATTTATCCTGTTCTGTGCTCTGACTGACGGACGACTTCTTTACGCACAGAACATGTCAAACCTTATGCTCCAGAACGGATACGTACTGGTTCTTGCATGTGGTATGCTGCTCTGTATCTTAACTGGTGGTAACATCGATCTTTCTGTTGGATCTGTTATCTGTTTCGTAGGTGGTCTTGCCGCTGTCCTGATCGGCAGCAAGGGCTTCAATCCATTTATCACCATTCTTCTTTGCCTGGTAATCGGCCTTCTGGTTGGTGTATGGCAGGGCTACTGGATTGGTTATAAGAGAATTCCTCCATTTATCACAACACTTGCCGGCATGTTCATTTTCCGTGGATTTGGACGTCTGGTACTGGATAATAAGACAGTATCTATCCAGGACAAATCTTTCCTGAATGTATTTACATCCTACATTAACATTCCAGGACTTGATGATGGAAAGAAATATTCTGCACTGATCGTTGGTGTTCTGATCGCATGCTACATTATTTTCTCTACCATGCGTTCCAGAGCAAACAAAGCGAAAAAAGGTTATCGCCAGAATACAGCAGCTTCTGACTATAGCAGAGCAGCTGTGATCGCAGTTGTTATTTTGTGGTATTGCTACAAATTGTATCAGTACAAAGGAATCTCCGTAATGCTCGTATGGGTAGTTGCAATCTGCATGATCTACAACTTCATCACATCCAAGACAGCGTTTGGACGTTACTTCTACGCAATCGGTGGTAATGAAAAAGCAACACAGCTTTCTGGTATTGATACAAACAAGGTTTATTTCATTGCATATGCAAACATGGGCTTACTTGCTGGTCTTGCCGGTCTTCTCTGCGCAGCACGTGTAGGTTCTGTAAATGGTAGTACAGGTACATCCTTTGAGATGGATGCAATCGGTTCCTGTTTCATCGGAGGTGCTTCTGCATACGGTGGAAGTGGTACTGTAGGCGGTGTTGTAATCGGTGCTCTTCTCCTTGGTGTTATCAACATGGGTATGTCAATTATGGGTATCGGTGATTCCTGGCAGTATGTTGTAAAAGGTGCCGTACTTCTGATCGCAGTTGTATTTGATGTTATCTCTAACAGAAAATCTAACTAAATAATTGCAAAAAGACTGCTGAGAGTGCAGTAAACAGTAATCAGAAAGGAGCTGTTGCAGAAATGCAATGGCTTCTTTTGCATATAGCATGCAAATATGGTAAACTGTAGATGTTTGAAAACATATTTGTTTTATAATAAAATGGCGGTTTGCCTACAGGCAAAAGCGCGGGCAATAAAGGAACTTATTAATTATGAAAAAATCCACACTGACTGTCTTTTTTATTATGGTAGGCTGTATGTTATTTCTCTCTGGAATCTGGATCTATTTCCAGAAAAAACTGGATCAGGTGGATCTTGGTGAAGGCGAGGGAGCATCCAGCTACGCAAAACATTATCTGATGATATCAGGAGAGGAAAATACCCTGATGTGGGATTCCATTTATGAAAGCGCCAGCCAGGCGGCAAAGGATGCAGATGCTTATCTGGAATTGATCGAGCCCGGACATGACTCCAATTATAGCCAGGCGGATTATCTGCGTATTGGAATTGCCTCCCAGGTGGACGGGATCATTCTGGAAGCTGATGGAAGCGATGAAGAGCAGGAACTGATCCAGGAGGCCTCAGATGCGGATATCCCAGTAGTTACGGTGCTGACAGATGATTCCTCCAGTACCAGAATCAGCTTCGTTGGACTGAATAGTTATCAGCTGGGAAATGCTTACACGGAACAGATTCTTGGACTTTTAAAGGAGCATGAGAACACGCAGGTCCTTCTTTTGTCAAATTCCCAGTCCAAGACACCGGAGACCAATCTGATCTATTACCAGATTAAAAAAGAACTGGAGGAAAAAAAGAAGGATTATCAGACCGTAACGATTTCAGAATACAACATTGACAGCAGCTCTGGCTTTGATACAGAGGAGTTTGTCCGGGATATTTTTGTAAGTGAGGAGAACCTGCCAGATGTGCTGGTGTGCATGGACGAGGTTGTGACAGAGTGCGTTTATCAGGCTCTGGTTGACTATAACCAGGTTGGAAATGTGGATGTAGTTGGCTTTTATTATTCCGATGTAATTCTGGATGGTATCAGTAAAGGAATTATTTCTTCGGCTATCGCTCTGGATATGGATGAAATCGGAAGATACAGCGTGAATGCCCTGGAAGAGTTTTCCTCCCTGGGACATACCAGCAACTATTACAGTGTGGGTCAGCATGTGATCACCAGAAGCAATGTTGGAACTTACAGAACGGAGGGGAATTAAGTGAGAGAGAGAAAAGGAAGCCTTTCCGTTCAGAATTCCATACAGACAAGATTAAGCTTTGTTATGGCCCTTGTCATGGTGTTTGTAGTATGCATCAATTTTTTTATCTTTGAACAGATCCATACCGGTGTAGACCGGATTGATGCTGTTTTTTCCAGCAATGCAGCGATTAATGATCTCTCGGACACCTTAAACAAGCTGGAAGGAACGGTTTACGAATATCTGAATATAAAGGGAACCAAGGCTCTGGAAAATTACTATCGTTATGAGCAGGATTACCGGGAGCTTCTGGATAAGCTGAATGACCGGAATGTGGATAATGAAGTAAAAATGCTGGAAAAAAATATCCGCAGAATGTCAGAAAGCTATCTGGATCAGACCAGCGAGACTGTTCAGGCCAAGCGAGGAAGAAATATTGAGAAGTACAAGGCCTCTTATGAAAAAGAGCTGCAGCTTTATGAATATATCAATTCTTATATTTACAAGCTGAATACTCTGCGCTTCCGGATGAATTCCTCCAATTACCAGCTCCTGCTTTCTTCTATGGATGTACTGTATCGGCTGGCACTGGTGGTTATTTTCATTGTGGCAGCAGTAGGCGTGGCCATTATCATTCTGTTTGTGCAATCCATGATCCGGCCGCTGACCCAGCTTTCCAGTACTGCTCATGAGGTTGCCCTGGGAAATCTGAATGTGCCAATTCTGCCTGTTGTCTGCGAGGATGAGGTTGGCGTGGTAACACGGAGCTTTAATCAGATGCTGGACAGCATACGCATTCATATTAAACAACAGCGTGAAAGTATAGAGAAGCAGGCTCAGATGAAGGAGAGGGAGCTTCTTATGGAGACCCATCTGAAGGAAGCACAGCTGAAGTATCTTCAGGCTCAGATCAATCCTCATTTCCTGTTTAACTGTCTGAATGCTGGTGCCCAGCTTGCCATGCTGGAGGATGCAGAGCGTACTGGTGTTTTTCTGGAAAAGATGGCAGACTTTTTCCGATATAATGTACGGAAAATGGAGGATGACGCACTTCTCTGGGAAGAGGTGGATGCAGTTGACAATTATATTTATATTTTAAATGTCCGATTTGCCGGAGATATCAATTATGAAAAAGATGTGGATGAGGGAATCGGGAATTTCAGGATTCCAAGTATGATTTTGCAGCCTCTGGTGGAAAATGCAGTGCAGCATGGAATTCACGACTGTATGGAAACTGGAAAAATCAGAATGTCTATTCACAAGGATGGAGATGATCTGGAAATCACAGTCAGTGATAATGGCGCCGGAATGACACCGGAGATGATCAGGTCTGTTATGGCAGGGAAATCACGAAATAATGGAGAGGACCGTTATTCTACAGGTATAGCAGTAGGAAATGTAATTGACAGATTGGAACTGTATTATAAACAAAAAGGTCTTCTTACCATAGAAAGTGATGGTCTGGGACTTGGAACCAGTGTGCATATCACCTTACCGGTGGAGGTTGAAGGTACCAGTGAATGAGTAAAAAGTGATAGCATGGATATGCTGCAATGAGCAGTGAACAGAGGCTGAATAAAGGGGAGCAAAAAAATGTACCGTATTCTGATAGCAGATGATGAAGGACTTATGCTGGAGGCTTTTAAAGGAGTGATTCTGGCTGAATTCGGAGATAAATGCAGTGTGGAAACTGCGAAAACAGGAAGGGCAGTAATCGAGAAGGCGGAGACCTTTCACCCGGATATTGTGTTTATGGATATTCACATGCCTGGAATTAACGGAATCCAGGCCATGCGGGAAATCCGGAAGTTCAACAATTCCGCCTTGTTTTATGTGGTTTCCGCATATGACAAATTTGATTACGCTAAAGAAGCCATTAATCTTGGGGTGGAACAGTATCTCACGAAACCGATTTCGAAAAGTAAGATTATTTCTGTGGTGGAAGAAGCGACAGCAAAGGTGGATAAGGTTCGTGATCAGAGGAGTAATCTGTTGAAAATCCAGGAAAAGCTGGAGACAGTTATTCCGGTTGTGGAATCTGGTTATGTAAATTCTCTTCTTTTCCAGAAAGAGATGGCAACAGCAGATTATTACCAGCAGCTTCTTGATATTGAATACAGCCAGGGTTATGTTATGGTGATGCAGTTTGGACAAAGTTATGAAAATGGAAGACTGGTAAGCCCGGTTGGAATGAATGTGAAAGCCCAGAGCTTTTATCCGGAATTCCGGGATGTGGTGAAGTCTGCTTTTCCTTGTGTGGTTGGAAATATTATGTCCAATCGTATTCCTGTAGTAGTACCTTGTGAAATTTTTCAGAATCCTTACGAAGACCGCATTGATCTGGTGGAAAAGGCAAGAGAACTGGTGACAAGGCTGGAAGGCAGACTGGATGCAAAATTCCGTGTGGGAATTGGAAGAGTATGGGAAATGGAAGAGCTTGAGAGATCTTACCGTGAAGCACTCCGGGCATTAAACGGAAGCCTGAGCCGGGTAATTCATATAGAGGATCTTTCCCAGAATGGTGTCTATGACGAGGCTTTTCCCGGCAATGATGAGAAGCGGATGTTCCGCTGCCTTGAGGAAGGAAATGAAGAGGGTATGCTCCAGGAGGTGAACTTCTTCTGTGACTGGATGGTGGAGCATTATTCACAGGATATGAATAATATCCGCCTGAAAATACTGGAGTTTATTATCTGGGGAGAGAAGATTGCTTTTGAAAGCGGCGCGATCAATTATGGATTTAGTTACCGCAGAGACTATTTGGATACTGCCATGTCGCTTTCTACTTATGAGGATCTTCGTAAATGGTTTCAGGAAAAGATGGTAAATGTATGCCGGGCAATCAGGGATCAGAAGGAAGATCAGTCTAATTCCGCGGTAAAGAAAGCCATGCTTTATATTCAGGAAAATTATAGCAGGGATATTTCTCTGGATGATGTATCCAGCCAGGTGAATATTAGTCCTTATTATTTCAGCAAGATTTTTAAGGAGGAGACTGGGGAGAATTTTATTGAGTATCTGACCAGAGTCCGGATCGATAAAGCCAAAGAGCTTCTGGTGGATGAAAATGTGAGCGTAAAGGAAGCGGGAATCCAGAGCGGCTATTCGGATCCCAATTATTTCAGCAGGATTTTTAAGAAGCAGATGGATATGACTCCAAGTGAGTATAAAGCGAGGTATGGAAAATGAGAAAGTATCGTTGGCTGTTCTTGTCGCTGGTTTTGATCCTGGCAGCTGCATTGGCAGCAGGCTGCGGAAGTAAGCATCAGGAGCCGCAGAAGGAAGAAGCAAAAGAGGAAGATAAGCTGCAGATCGGGCTGAGCTTTGACTCTTTTGTAATTGAGAGATGGCTGCGGGACAGGGATATGTTTGTTTCTACTGCCCAGAGCCTTGGGGCAGAGGTGAATGTGCAGGTGGCCGGAGGCGTTGTGGAAGAGCAGATTTCCCAGATAGAGTATTTCATTAAGAAAAAGATGGATGTGATCGTGGTGATCTCTATTGATGGAAATGCTCTGTATGATGTGCTGAAGGAAGCCCGGGAAATGGGGATTTATATAATCTGCTATGACCGCATTGTGGAAAATGTTAATGCAGATCTGTATATTACCATTGATAATGAAAAGGTTGGAACCCTTATGGGAGAGGCTCTGGTCAGGGCTTGCCCGGAGGGAGGAAATATTTTTGCCATCAATGGATCTCCTACAGACAGAAATGTGGATGAAGTTGTGCGGGGCTTCAATAAGGTTATTGAGGACAGTAATCTGAATGTGGTTTATACGGGATATTGCGATAACTGGATGGCAGAGCTGGCTGGAAATCATGTGACCCAGGGACTGGAAGTTACAAAAGATATTGTAGGGGTGATGTGCGGAAATGATGATCTGGCAAGTCAGGCAGTGAAGGTATTGTCGGAGAACCGGCTGGCCGGGAAGGTTGCTGTGGTGGCCCAGGATGCGGATCTGGCAGCTTGTCAGAGGATTGTGGAAGGTACACAGGAAATGACTGTCTATAAGCCTATTGAACAGGAAGCGAATACGGCGGCCGAGTTCGCTGTAGCACTTGGCAAAGGAGAGGATATTACTTCCGGAGAAGGGGAATACAAGGCGGTAGAAACCTTCAATGACGGGACATATGACATTCCTTATTATAAAATCGATCCAATTGCGGTGACAGCGGAAAATATGGATAAGGTGATCATTGATGGGGGATTTCATACGAGAGAGGATGTCTATTTGAATATTCGGTAAGGAAAGGTGCTTCAAAGCGGACGCAGTGCGGACGCAATAACAAAAAGACTGGTTCTTCATGCAGCTACATGAAGAACCAGTCTTTTTGTATGGGGAAAAGAATTTTTTATGAATATACTCTGTCGATTTGGATCACGGCACAATAGTTGCCATCGTCCATATTGCGGATGCGCTCTTTGAGGAGATTGGTGATCTCCACGTTGGTGAGTTTACATTCGAAAGGAACTGCTACGTCGAAGATCAGGTTTGTGTGGGTAGGACCTTCTACTATGCGAAAATCGTGAATGGAAAGACGTCGGTCCAGATTGCGGGTGATTTCTTCAATCTGGCTGCGCATTTCATTGACCTCCTTGTTGTCGGTGACAATGGGATCAATGTGGATGGTGGCAGAACAATTCAGTTTGTCCTGAAGCTCATGCTCAATGTTGTCAATCTCATCATGGATGATCAGCAGATCTCCGTGGGCGGGAACCTCGGCGTGGAGGGAAAGAATCAGTCTGCCTGGACCGTAGTCGTGGACAATCAGGTCATGCATGCCGTGGACAAGGGGATGGGCAAGAACGATCTCTTCGATTTCCTCTACTAAATTTTTCTCCGGGGCTTGTCCGAGAAGGGGATCAATGGTATCCTTCATTGTAGTGATTCCGGTATAGAAGATAAAAATGCCCACCAGGACACCGAACCATCCGTCCAGCACCAGTCCGGTAAGCTGACTGATGATAGTTGCCAGAAGAACCAGACTGGTGGAAACTGTGTCACTTAAACTGTCTCTGGCTGTAGCCTGCATGGCAGTACTGTCGATTTTGTGACCGATAGTGCGGTTATAGTAGTACATATATATTTTTACCAGAATAGATGCAATAAGGACAGCAATAATAACCGGGCTGCATTCAATGGGCTCCGGAGTGCGGATCTTGTCAATGGAGGAGCGGATCAGCTCGAAGCCCATGATCAGAATCGCAACAGAAACAAGAAGTCCGGAGATATATTCCATGCGTCCATGTCCAAAGGGATGCTCTGTATCCGGTTTTTGTCCGGAGAGCTTGAAGCCCACCAGAGTGATCACGGAAGAGCCTGCATCCGATAAGTTGTTGAAGGCGTCCGCCGTGATGGCAATGGAGCCGCTTAGGATTCCGGCAAGCCATTTTCCTATAAAAAGAAAAATGTTCAGGGCAATTCCCACAGCTCCGCAGAGCATGCCATAAGACTGGCGAACCTGGGGGGAGCTGTAGTCTTTGTAATCTTTGATGAAAAAACGGGATAAAAATGTTATCATAAAAACTTCACCTCGAATATAAGAAGAAAAGGAACTGTTCAGTTCTTTTACAGTTACGCGCTTTGTGATGCACAGAAAGGTGAACCTTTCTGAGGTATTCCCACAGCTGCCACCTGGGGCTTTCATAGTGAAAATGTTCATCGGAATAGTACTTGCTGAATAGTTACCTGAAAAAATAAAATAGTTACTGTGTATCCTGTGGATATATTCTTTCTAATGTAGCACATTGAGGAGAAAAATGCCAGAGAAAATTTATAAAATGTCTGATTAAAGTGTGTATAAATCGTCGTTCCAAAAGACACCTGTTGTGGATAGGCGTGTATAAAGTGGAGACAGCAAGCAGGCTTTGTGGAAAAGCTGATCAGCAATCCAGGAAGAATGTGGAAAACTTTTTAAAAAAAAGATGGAAATATGGGGAAAAAGTGGTTGACAGAAACGGAGGCTTATAATATAATAACTCAATGTGACGTAGTGCGAGATACTTTAGCCAATAGCCCCGGCGACGGTATTTATCAGCGGTTTCGGACATTTCCGCAGTAATTGCACCATCGTTTCCATATTACTAACATATGCGAGAATTCGCATTTATACAAACAATCGTTGATAAATAACAGGAGGTAAAACCATGCAGACTTATATGGCTAATCCAGATAAAATCGAGAGAAAATGGTATGTAGTTGACGCTGAAGGCTGCACCCTTGGCCGTCTGGCTTCTGGCGTAGCAAGCGTTTTAAGAGGAAAGAACAAACCTCAGTTTACACCACACGTTGACACAGGTGATTATGTAATCGTTGTTAACGCTGACAAGATCAAAGTTACAGGAAAGAAAATGGATCAGAAGATCTACTACAATCACTCTGATTATGTAGGTGGAATGAAAGAGACTACATTAAAAGAGATGATGGCTAAGAAACCTGAGAAAGTTGTTGAGCTGGCAGTTAAAGGTATGCTTCCAAAAGGACCATTAGGAAGAGAAATGTACACAAAACTTTTCGTTTATGCCGGACCTGAACACAAACATGCGGCTCAGAAACCGGAAGTTTTAACATTTTAATTAGGAGGTAGAAAACATTGGCTAGCGCAAAATTCTACGGAACAGGAAGAAGAAAAAAATCAGTAGCAAGAGTTTACCTTACCCCAGGTACTGGTAAAATCACTATCAATAAAAGAGACATTGATGAGTATTTTGGATTAGACACACTTAAAGTTATCGTTCGTCAGCCACTGGCTGCTACCGAGACAGAAGGAAAATTTGACGTTCTTGTAAACGTACACGGTGGCGGATACACAGGACAGGCTGGTGCTATCAGACATGGTATCTCCAGAGCACTCCTTGAGGCAGACAAAGAGTACAGACCAGTTCTTAAAGCAGCTGGATTCCTTACTCGTGATCCTCGTATGAAAGAGCGTAAGAAATACGGTCTCAAAGCAGCTCGTCGCGCTCCGCAGTTCAGCAAGCGATAATCGACTGCTCAGACTATATCAA
>PPYF01602993.1_pt1 | contig 20297 bp, 16 predicted proteins | sample 1559871 | NCBI WGS metagenome assembly PPYF01 (sample SAMN08240021, study PRJNA423297) | Human gut metagenome, whole genome shotgun sequencing project. | reverse complement strand
GAGGGTTATTATCATCCTTATGGTCCGTTCCTACGCCAGTTAGCACAAAGTGAAGTACATCCCACATCTTGTCGATATCGAGCAATAATTCATCATCGTCATTCCACTCTTCAACGCTTTCAAGAATTTCCTCTTCTTCTGACCCCATAGCTTTAAGCTCTTTTAAATTCGCATCGCTTAAACAACTATAATTAGCAATTAGTCCCATAATTTAATCCTTTCATAAATTCTTCTAACCATTAGAAAAATAAATTTTCCGATTCTGTAACGCTTCCATCATCTTCATGGAAATAGCAGGTATATACCGGTTCACGATGCGCCGCATCATAGAATTTCTGTAAAATAGGAGTCAATTTTATCTCCATGGACATGTTAAAAGCATTCGCAATGGGTTCCCAAAGTTCCATTGGTGAATAGGACATAATATCTAACTGCTTATTCTGAGCATAGGTATCTAATGTTACCACATCAGAATACTTACGAGAGTCACAATAATCATGCCAACAAATACTAAAAACTATTAAATGAAATAACTCATCCATACTTTCAGCTAAACGGCCAGCAGCACCCTCGCTACTCCAATATCCTATGGAGCCGTCCTCCAACAGATGATATTCACCGCCAGCACCATCTACAGCAAATGCCATCCCCGGCACAGAGAACGTGCAGCGACCTTCAGCCGTATCGCGTTCCTCTAGCGCATCTAACAAGCGAAAATCGAACAGCGTATCAAAATCTTCAGCTAACTTGGCATCATTTCGCAATATATCTAAATAGTCCATCTTACACGCTCCCATTAGCAGAAATTAATCCTAGCAATTTAGCCTCTCCTTCATCAGATGTATCTAATAGCGGAATAGCTAACAAAAGTATTTGCAGGGAGTAATAATAAAAGCTAAAGAATAAATCATCAGGGAATACGTCATCTTCCTCAAATCTAAGAACGTCTTCGTCTTCATCATATTCTTCAGACCAAAGGTATTCTTCGTTGAGCATATCCTCAAAGTTCGGCAATGGATCTGCATGCTCTAGCATAAGACCATCTCGAATGCACTCAGCAATCACAGTAAACAACTCAACCAATTGTTCTGCTAAATACTGCGCTACCGCATTATGAGCGCTCGCTTCTTGAGCTTTCTTAAAAATACGAAGCAAGAAAATCATCGCGAATGGTGTCGCATGCCACAACGTTGATTGGTGCTCAATATTGAGTTCTAACGCCTCACCAGCCGCATCAACAGTTTCAATGCTTTCCATGTTCCACAACACATCAAGCGCCTCAGGGAAATCTGTGGCACGTCCGTAGGTGGTCGTTAACCGATGCCACGGTATATCGTTGACTTGTACAGTTTCTATATATGTTTGAATTGCTGTATCCATTTTAGTTATACCTTTATAATTACATTTTCATATATCTATCTTTATAATTTCTCAATAACCTCTTTTACCAGTTCATAAGTATCTACGAGACGCAGTTTTCCAACCCTAGGATTATCTGTAATCTCCTCATAGATATCCTCCAACGTACCTGCTGGTGCTAGTTTCCATAGTTTACACGGATAGAGTTCAACGGTTCCGATGACTTCCAAATCATCTAGCAACATACCTAAGTCTTTATGATTGAACCAACAGTCTGTATCGATACCGAAATTTGTATTATCTTTCCGGCATGCGATTTTACTATTTAAAATCTGCTCCATTGTTGGTTTTTCTTCTTGTAAAAGCCGCGTACAGGCTAAATGATATTCGATTTTCCGCGGTGATTGATCTACTTCAGACACAAAGACGGCGCCATACTCGGTTTCAAACTTAACAGCTAATACGTCGCCCACCTTAAAATGAGGTTCTCTCTTCGTTTTAGATTTACGAACCTTAATCGGCTTTGGATTTTCACTTTGTAGCTGTACTGCTAACTTATCTAATACCTTTTGACGCTGTTCAGGGGCCTTACCATCGATTTCTAGCCAAAACTCATGAGGACCCTGAGCGATTATATCTAAGGCTTTCTCTTTAACGTTATCTGGTAGGCGCCCTATCTTCCACAGCGAATAGGCCACCGCAGTCCAATAAATCTCTGTATAAAACTCATCAGTACAAAAATTTTGTTTCTCACTTAAGATTTCAGAAATTATGGTATCGACACTGACACCATCCTTGTACCGTTCAACAATGGCATTATAAATATCATGGCCATCATCACTATCTATGATTTTCACACCGTCAATAGCCATATGAATCTCCTCTAGAACAACAGCTCTTATTCCATCTCGCCATGGGTTGCTACAAAGTCATCCTTAATCTGTTGTAGTTCTTTTTTAGCAACCATGTACTGTTTCAAGTCAATTTGTCCACTCTCTTTTTGTTCAGTTAAGGCTTTTTCTTTGTTTATGATTTTAATCCAATCTAACTGCACACTAAAGTCAGTATTTACACCGTCACTATTTTCTCTTAAAGCCAGTAGTGCAAATACTTCGTCCATATCGAGATTAAACATGTTACTTTCAAGCTTGATAGGTTCAAAATAGTAACGAACCGTATCTGCCCCAAATTCATCGTTTAATTTAGCCCATTCTGCCCCTGAAAGCACAGTAAACCCAAGCGTATCGTTTCCAAGGCTTTCAGTAAACCAACGAACCTCATAATCAGGTTTAACAAATTCGTTGAAGTATTTGATGGTCACATCCCGATCTTTCTCATCACCATAAGGAATTAAGAGTTCTTTATCGCCCTTTTGTAGCACAATATCGTCACCATAAGGCTTGCCATTACTAACTGTTTGAATATCGATAGGCTCATCCATCATATCATTAAAATAGTTCACCACATCTTCGTCATCCTCGCGCCAGTCAATCCAGATGATAGCTTCGGAATCAAATAAATCATTTAGATCCATATCATTGGCAAAAAAGCTTCTTAATTCTTTATACAGATTTTCCATCGTCTCTCTCCTGTTTATTATTTATATTGATAGTTAAGCCTTGCCATACTAACATCCAATAGACTCTCAGCTTAGCTCAGCTATACAAACAGCTCCATTGCTAACAAGTACTCTAGAGCGTTTCATATATAACATCTTGTCGAGCCGTAAAATTTTTATCAAAAGATACTAATACATATAGTTGTCCCGCGGTCGATTCGCCCATATCATAACCTAGTGCAAATGCGCCATAGCAGCCAGATGTATCTAGCATAATATCTGTTAGTTTTAGCACCACAGGATCATCTGGAGGCATCTCCTTTTGGATGATTTTCTGTGCCACTCGGTCTAATTCATCTAATTTAGCATATAACTGTGGCCAAAATGTTAGTGAAAGCATCTCGTCTTCTGTATAACCAGAGCAGCTAATATTGAAGCTTTTGAAGGCTTGTTCTACATTTTCTACTTGAGTCTCTATTGTATGATCTTCGTGATTTGCTACTTCATCGGCCACTAATTGACGGGCTACAAAGTAAACGCCATGCGGTTCTACAGTCCAGCTTTCAACATTCCATAATATCATTAATTCCGATTTTCTCATTAGGACTCTCCATTAATTGATTATCCTGCAATATCCGCATGTACAGGATTCCCCTCCGCATCAATATTGGCTATGATGCAGTGTCCCCAGAAAATATCGTCATCGTCATAATAGACCTCTATGGTGCCATCGTTACGAAACGCCAATTCGCCCATAGTAATACGCTTGGCAAATATTTCTGCCGTAATCGGATCTTGGTCATCATTGTCGAGCCAATCATTAGCGAGATCTAATAAGGTCTCACTAATATAAGTACTAATTCGTTGTTCAAATGCTTTGAAATTATCGATTGTATTAAAAGCCGATAACGCTACGGTACAGCTTTCATCAGAACCCTCGTCTACATCAAGGGTGAAGGCATAATCATCAATTCTCGCTGTGTAATATTGATACTCTCGATTTAACAGGAAGTCTCCCCTGTCAGTATGAAGGTATTTAGGGGTTTTCAAATACGCCGACAACGCCTCTAATTCGCTATGTTTAGCATGTTCCTCTAACACCTCAAGCACATAATAGCGATTATTCCAAGCCGGACGCATATAGCCCAAGTCCTCTAAGGGTTTTGCTTTCTTAACTAACAATTTATAGACCCCATGGGGCTCAAAAGAATAACCCCATCTATCGTCAAGGCCCTCAATAATCCAAGTCAAAATGCCTTCGCTACGATCAAGCACGCCAGTTCGAGTATCTAGGATAGCATCGGTGGACACTAATGGTCTATGGTACTTATCTAAATAAGGACTAGCCCCATTCGCATCGCTACGCGGCAATGCATAAATCTCAAATACTTCCGGCTCAAACTCTGCTTCATATTCTGGTAGACGTACAACACTCATATGATTCTCTCCTATTCATCACATTTATACAGTGCAAATTGTTTACAGTTAAGAATTACAACCTTTTTATAGATACGGCCACATTATAATCGTGCCACTACATTATAATTTTCGTTACATCACAAACGTTCAGCTACATCGATTCTATGTAATAATTCTTTCGCTAGTTCTTGGGCTCTTTTAAATTCCTCATTTGAAAGTACCATGAGCACTAAACTATCTGTACCGATGTCCATACCTACTAACTTATGGTTTTTCCACGTGGAATTAAAATGTGCGCACCAGTCCCCAATACATTGACTGTCATCAAATGCGGCTGTATCAATAGTTAGATTTTCGCTAGTATCTAAAGACTTGTTACGTATTAACTTCTGCACATGATAAAGAAAATCCTCTAATTCAATTTTCAAGGATAGCTCTACAACGCGACCTTTAGACTGCAGTTTCTCATAGAGGTTCCACCAGCTATCTTCTAATTCTTCCATAGAGTGCAACTTAGCCTTAGTCATAAATGATTTAGCTTGTTTAGCATCGCCTAGCAATAGCGTTGCCAGCTCTGTAAATGTAGATCGCATCTGACCGATATCTAGATATGCTACTTCTACACACAAACTACAATCAGGTACTCTGCGTTTTTTCACAAAAGACCGCATCATCTTCACTGCGTCAGGATAACTTACATCAACCATACGATAGGTCTTGCCATCTATATCTAAGAATAAATCTACTGCATCCTGCGTTTTACCTACACGTGCTTTCATGGCAGTACATCCATCGATGGCATGAGGTGGATATAATTCAACATACATGAAATATCCATCATGCATAGCCTTTAATGTATTATCTATACCTACTATATTAAAACCATTTCGATTATAATCGGGGCTCTTCAAACGCCATTCTTCGTAATTGTCGAATAATTTTTCTTGAATCCAATTGTAAAAACTCATATAGACTCTCCACTGCGTACACTGATTTTTATAAGAAACTTTATTTATCTAAATTATATCATGATAGAAGGAAGCTCTTAATGTGAGGATTATTTTCTAGTATGCAATTTTTAATTCAAATTAAGTTTTAAAACTAAATTTTCTATATAACAATAATATTTTAGTTTTTTTAATCATAACCACCTGTAGAACGGGTGGTTTGCTCTGACCCTATAAGGGTCTTTCTCTAGTAGTGGCCCTCTAAAGAGGGCTTTGAATGATCTGACAACCACTCTATTACCACTGGTTGCCCCCCCTACTCGGGAGCTTTTATTTTGCCTATTTTACCGAATCACCCGTAAACGGGTCAGTATATTCTTTAAAGTTTAATATATCTTGTACTATATCTTCTTGTAGTTGATTGAGAGTATACTCTTTTTATCGCTCCTTCGTATCTTCCCACTGTATCCACATAATATCCTCTACACCAGAAATGTCTATTTCTATACTTATATTTTAAATTTGGCAAAAACAATATGATATTTACATCTCCATTTACTATGTGATAAGCTTTTTACGTCATTCATTGACATTGAACCTCCTAGGTTGAAATGTTGTGGTTGCCAGACCAACTTCATTTTACCACTAGGAGGTTCTTTCCTTTTCTCTAATAATTTTTTATCGACCCCCAGTTTAACTGGGGGGGTTAGTCATGCCTCTTCGGCGTACAACAAAATACAGAGAAGCATCCTTGATCTTAGGTTAATAAATAATATGTGTCCAGGAAAATGGGTGCAGATCAATTCTTGATTATCCTACTAGTATCATAGTATTGCAACGCCTCACTATAAGCTACATAACCTTTCAACTATTCAATATCATCTTTTAGCAAAAACCTTTTTATCTGGTATCAATTATCGTCACTAATAAACATCTTTAGTCAAAACTTACTCATCAATTTCAAACTTTGGAAGACTTTGAACTAAATCTATCGTTTGAATTGATACATTAATAATTCTTAACAGCAAATTGAAAATATATTTTTCATCATTACTATACTCATTTGGGTCATCAACAATGCCAGAAGCTTTGTCTGTCTTTATTTGATATTGCTCCATAATCCATTCAATAGCAGTTCGACCATTAACAATATACTCATAAGCCTGTTCTGGTATATTGCTAATCATAATGTCATTGTTATAAATAATTGTACTCTTATCATCAACAGATTTACCGTTTATATCACGTTTTTTTGCAAACTTCATTTTCTGAACCTTATATATAGCTTTATCAGGCATACGTATCTGAACATCTTCATAAACTGGAACAGATTCATAATTAATATGTAATTCTATAAGTGCTTTCCCCACTTCAACATATTTTTCTTTATGTTTAACAATTGGAATTCTAGCAAGTTCTTTTTTCAAATCATTAGCATACTTTTGTTGATACTCTTTAGAATTTAGCAAGCCATATACATACGCAAACGTATCATCTAAACTTAAACCTAGTTTTTCTGCAAATGCAGTATTCATGTTATCTTGAAATTGAAATAGCTGGTCCTTACCAATCTCATTATCATATCGCATAAAACCTTGACCTTTTTCTTGTAAATCTAGACTTGGAAGATTCCTAGATACAAGTGCAGAAAATGGCCTAGAAGCCCCCCTCCCAGTCGTCATCAGAACAAGATTCTCTTTTCCAAATTTTCTATAATATTGCCCCGGACGATCAACAAGATCATTTTGATAATAAATCCATTTTTTGGTAAAAGGTCGATATAGTATAGTTGACAAATATCTATCATCAAAACTCAATATCTTTTTACTATCAAAGTTTTTCTCTAATTTTTCACTCCATTTAATAAAATTACTATCCCGATTTAAATTCTTCTTGTATTCATTATCATTAGATAACCTTATAAGCTCACTATTATAATTACTAACAAGCCGCTTTGAATTCAATAATACTACATCTTTACTAAACCCTATAACCCATGCATCCCTATTAGTGCTAATTCCTACAGCATTATTATTAAAAACATCTTTTACAACATTGTCATATTTCTCATAACTAAGATCTCTTTGATTTATCCAATCATTATTTCTATCAGGTACAATCGTATTCCATTGAATGTTTGAGATATCTTTAAGTTCATAGATTATATTTAACTTCTCTTTCTGAGATAAATAATCTCCGATATCATGATAATAAATATTATGATTTTCTGACCCATCTTTCACTAAAATAGATATTGCTGCTGTCGTCCTTGTTCCACTACCAAATATATTTCCTCCTTCTTTTTTACGATTCTCCCCTAAACCTAATGCATTACCACGGAGGTTAAAAATATAAAGATAGTTAAATTCTTTATAAAGACATGCTCTCACACCATCAGTTGAGTTTGAATCAAGATACGATCCATTAGTCACAAATCCTATAATTCCCTTTCCTTGTAAACGATCTGATGCCCATCGAATACCCTTAATATAACTATCATATGCACTTTTATTTAAAGATGATTTAGACTTAGTCACATAAGTATTTTCTAATCGTTTATCTAAATTTGGATAGGAAATATTTTGATTATTATCATTAGCACTTGATTGACCAACAGAGTAAGGAGGATTACCAATAATAACCGTTATCGGTTTCTCTTTTTGTCGTTTAAGTCGTTGATCATTAGGGCCAAAGAAAGCATCATCTAATGTATCTTCGATTTCTGTAGACTCAAATGTATCTGTTAAAACTATACCTTCAAAAGGTATATGCCCCTGGTCATCACAATTTATATCATCAAAAACAGCCTCGATATTAATAGCTGCAATATAATAGCTCAATAGCACAATCTCATTAGCATGTAATTCTTGTGTATACTTTCTGACTAAGTCATTATAGTCAATTTCACCTTTATTAAGTAAAGATTTCAAATGATGCAATGTACGAGTGATAAATGTACCAGTCCCTGTAAAAGGATCTAAAATATGAACTCCTTCAGTTGATAATGATTTATTAAAATATTTATAAAGTGCAAAATCAACAGACTTTACGATAAAATCTACAACCTCAATAGGTGTAAAAACAATGCCTAACCGTTCTGTTGTGCTTTTAAAACCAGTAGAAAAAAATTTATCATATAATGTTATGATAATTTTTTGTTTTGCTTCTGCATTATCAATACCTTCTGCTCTTAACCGAACAGATTCATAAAATGGTTGTAATTCCTTCTGTTCTTTTTCAAATCCATAATTAGAGAGTTCTTCTACAATCTTTTCCATTGCCACACTAACTGGATTATTTTTAATAAAACTATATTCTCCAAAAAGTGCATCAAAAATTGGTAATGTAATCAAATGCTGAGCCAACATTTCTATAGCCTGTGCTCTATCTATAGATTCATTAATATTATGTTTCAAGCTAGATAAAAATTTATCAAATGCATTTTTACTTTCCTGATTATTTTTGAGAACAATATTAATTCCTTGAATGTGTCTACGAGCAATATCCGCTACATCTTTAGACCAGTCCTCAAGATATCTTCTATCACCCAATTTTTGAACAATTCTACCATAAATTGCTCCCTCAACCGCCTCCCAATCAAAATCTAATTTTGTTTGGTATGGCTTTTGCGCTTCTCTGACCATACCTCTAGTTGAATTAAAATTAGGATTATTAGGAGCTTTCCCAACTCCAATCACATTTATATTCTTAGGCTTTGACTTATTTAACTCTAATTTGTTAATAGTTGCTTCAAAACGCTCATCTACCGATCTAAGCGCATTTAAAACTTGCCATACTACATTATACGATTTATTGTTATCTAAAATACTTTCAGGGCTTTCACCTGCCGGTATAACAATAGGTAAAATAATATATCCATAATCTTTACCTTCAAACTTCCGTATAATGCGACCTACCGCTTGTACAATATCAATTTGAGATTTTCTTGGAGAAAGAAAAATAATAGCATCTAAATTAGGCACATCTATTCCTTCAGTTAAAAATCTAACGTTTGATAAAATACGTGCTGAATTTTCATGTATATCGTCACTAGCTAACCAATCTAATGCTTCACTTTTCTCAAGTGCATTCATTCCCCCATCAACATGACGCACTTCTACAGAATAACTTTCTTTGCTATTTAAATAATCATTAACAACATTTTCAAACTGTTCAGCAATTCGTTGGCTATCTTTTATAGTCCTAGAAAATGCAATAGCTCTTTGCATAGGCTCTCCTGAAACTTTATCTGAAAAAGTTTCACGTTTTACCATTCCATTCCAAACACCTATAATACGACCTACATCATCAATGTTTAATCCATTTTCTGGATCAGCCAAGGCCTTTTGCATATCCTTTTGGACCACAGCTTCATCAACAGCTAAAACCATTAACTTATAATCTGTCAAAATACCTTGAGTTATCGCATCCCCAAAACCTAATCGATAAAAGACTTTTCCATAAAGGCTTTCATCATCCATACTTGAAATAACAATAGAATTGGCATCAGCTTTCTTCTTTACATCACTACCATAAAGTTTAGGTGTAGCCGTTTGATACATCCGTTTTTTAGCTTTGACATTTACATCATCATGAACTTTAGTAAAAACAGATGCATCTTCACCCAAAGCCTTCGCCCCAGTAGTCCTATGAGCTTCATCAGCAATAATTAAATCAAACTCAGGAAATCCTTTTTTTTGAGCTTCTCCCAACACATCTATAGATTGATATGTAGAAAAGACAACTAACAATTCCCTCTTTTGATACTTCATAAGCTCCACATAATTTTCAACTAATTTTTTTGATGATGTAGTCGCAGGAAATCCTATATCACTAGCCTTAACAGTTATATTTGATTCATCTTGTTTTATACTACCCCTACTAGCGTTTCTATCACTTGTAACAGCCATTGATGACATAGTCATATCTGTGTCATTGTTCCACCCTCTTAAGGTTTGAGTTAAAAGTTGGATACTTGGCACTAAATAAAGTACTTTATATTGATCATTACTAGAAAGTTTAGCTAAACTTTCAGCTATTTTCAAGCTAGTAAATGTCTTACCCGTTCCAGGCGCCATAATTAACTGGCCTCTAGAATTTTCTTCAAAATGAGTAAGTGCAGCCTTAATAACGTGTTTTTGATAATATCTAGGTTGTTTTTTATCTTTAACAGAAACTATCGTTGGATTATCAAAAGAGAATTTATCCCAATCAACTCTTGAATTTCTAAGATCAGATATCCCTATACGAATTACATCACTTCTACCCTCCAAAGCCTTTTCAGCATTTTTCCCCCATTTATCAGTAGATGCTACTATAATCCCAGACTCATAAAAATCTTTCCCCAACTCACTTAGAAAGGAATCAATATTATTTTTTTGAATAGGATGACTATAAAACTTTGCTTGAATAGCCACTAAACTCCCATTATACTTCTCAGCAACTAAATCTACACCAAGATCTGTCTTAGGAATCCCATATAAATCTGGAACATCTGATAACATCCAAACATTTTTAAACTCATTTTTATAAGTAGGCTCATTTAAAAAATATGCTCTTACTAAGTATTCAAAATATGTTCCTCTATCACGTTGCGTTTTAGCTATATTATTTATCTGATTTATTAAATTATTGAAAGACATTTTTTAATACCTTACGATTAATCACACTTCACTTACAAATATTGCCCGACAAAAGAATCCGAACGATTCCCTTTTTAGTATTCTCTACCAAATTCTATTCTTTCCACTATTAGTTTTGCAAACTAGCCAACTCGCTTCGAAATTTAACATACTCCATTAAAAACTCCCTCCAATTATTAAATATAAAAAACTGGCTTATTAATTGGTCTATTTCTCTAAAGCTTAAAGATATAACTAATCAATAACCCAGTGTGTATAATGGTGCGCCTAGAGGGAATCGAACCCCCAACCTACAGTTTAGGAAACTGGCGCTCTGTCCGGTTGAGCTATAGACGCATGTATACTTTATTATATCGTTTTTAAATCTATCTACGCAAGAACTATGCTATAATACAGCTGTTGATAGTATTAAAGAGTTCTTATAAAAAGAGGTATATGTAATGAAACTATGTAAACGATCGATTATTACCAGTTCACTATTAGCTGTCTTAGCTATATCATCCGCGTACGGGGCTACACCTGCGCAGCCAAGTGAAAGCACAGATACTGCTGTGGTTGATATGGATTACGCCAATATTCCAGAGTTAAGAAAATCAATTGAAAGCGCAACACCAGCCATAGTACAATCTACGCTTGATGCTTCTGAGGGAAAACCTACTAACGGTAAACCAATTTATTCGACAGTCACTATGTCTGGTAATCGTGTTATATCTGTAAAAACTTATAAATCTAAAGAAGAACAAGAAAAGGCCATGTTAAAAGAGCGTCAACGTTTAGACAAGGTCACTGCAGAACGTCGCGCTAAACGGAAAAACGAAACACGAACAGATATGCTAAAAGGTTTAACGCCAATACCGTTCTATCCACCTGTTAGTGAAACACGCGAATTACAAAGCGAAATGTTCTCTCGCCCATTTGGTAGGCAACTCGATTTGCGTTTGGTAGAGGCCTATACGCAAGATTATGATAAGGCCAAACCTGGCGATATTTACGTCTATGCAGATTATGTAGACTACACATCTAAGCAACTATTAGGCGAAAAGGATGGTACTACCGCTATTTCAGCTATGATTTTACGTACAATCATGAGAAAAGATGAAAATAAAGCTTTCAGCATCGATGTAAATGCGTACTTCATAAATCCAACAACACATACCATTTCCATAAGCCGTTCTGACGATGTAAAAGGCATCAATATCAAGAAAGACGAAAGAGCTGAGGCTATATTTAAACTACCGTCACACCAATTGCAAGCTGGCGACCCACAGTATGAAATCGCTAAGCTTATGTATCAAGACCTAACAAATAAAAAATTTGATTAGCAATACTTAAATACACGCTTCATGACAAAGTTAATTTTCCACCTCCAATCTTTGGTAAAAAAACTATAGCCACAATAAGAAAACCCCTTCATAGCACCAACATGGCTACGAAGGGGTTTCATTTTAATTACGCCGGGCGGCTCCAATCAACTTGTACGTCGATGGCTTCCCACATGCGTGTAAGAGCTAATTTAAAGTTATCCAAAGATTCTAATGGTTTTACAGTCAACCGTTCATACGTATCAAGACCTGTAGCATGCTCGATAGCATGATCTTCATTTAAGTATGCACGTACCTTGTCGATCCATTCTTGTTCAGGTAGATCCACCGTTACGGTTTTTGTATCTGTATCATAAGATAAAACTCCGTTGCTATTTACGCCATAATGAATGGCCACACGAAATATACTCATATTTATACCTCTCTTGCAGATAGTTTCATACGTATACACATTTCTATACATATACATTGTATCATGAATGTTTCTATTCTTGAAAGAATTTTATTCTTCATTATCTAAATCCATTTCGGCCTTTAATTCCGACCGTTTTCTCCGTTCTCCACCATCCCCGTGAGCACGACGCCAAAGGGCTCCACTCATGATAGCCCCTTCGCCAAATTTAGATGCCAACGAGTCTAGCACGGTTGAAAGCTTCTCATCTTTCTCGCCCGTTTCAATGGAGAATAAATCGTCCTGTACAATCCCTTCTGTTGAAAGCCCACTCACCGTCACACCCAAAAGCCGAATTGGTTTTAGCGGCATATCGAGAACGGATGTATCAAATTGAGGTAATGGTGCGGCGCCCATCATCTCGCGATTCTCCGCAATCGGTCTATCATTAGCGTTGTCGGTGAAAGTCTTAGCATCACGGCGATTCGATTGGCTAGTATTGCGATCCTCCCGTTGTCTAGCATTGCTCCGTTCACGCATGAGCTTATTCCACAATAGTACGGATGTATCATAGATAATACGTTCTTGGTCCGTAGCAGAATCAAGGCGTTTCTGACGAGATACGGTTTTAAAATCATTGTATCGCACCTTAATCGACACGGTATGACCCATCAATCCATATTTACGCAATCGTTTCGCTACGCGATTGGCAAAGTAATGAAGTTCTAAATCGATAACAGCCGGGTCCTCTACATCGCTTTCATAGGTTTCCTCATTACCGACAGACTGAATTTGACGATCCGGTTCTACAGGCCGTTCATCGATACCTCGTGCCAGTTCCCAAATACGCCGTGCCTGATTGCCCACATAAGGCACTAACGGTTTCTCATCCGACAAGGCCTGCACATCCTTTATCAAGGCAAAACCACCATCTTTAAGGCGACGTTCCGTGCTAGGGCCTACACCCCATATGCGTTTTATGGGCAAATTTGCGAGGCTTTCACATTCCTTACCATAAGGAATGACCACAAGCCCATCAGGCTTATCTAGGTCAGACGCCAGCTTAGCAAGGAATTTATTCGGAGCCAGACCCGCCGAAATGATGAGCCCCGTTTCCTCAAACACGCGGTCCTTAATAGCACGGCCCAAAGCCTTGGGGCCTGTGAATTTATGGGTAATACCCGTAACATCCAAGAAGGCTTCGTCCAGAGATAAGGGCTCAATGATAGGTGTAAATTCCTCCATCACCTTGTGAATGATCTGAGAAATCTCCTTGTAACGAGCCATATTCGGATACACGTAGATGCCGTGCGGACAAAGTTTTTTAGCCCGCGAAATGGGCATGGCCGAATGGACGCCAAATTTTCGAGCCTCATAGGATGCAGTAGCTACGACGCCACGCGAAGAAAGACCACCCACAATAACGGGGTGGCCTTTATATTCAGGATGATCCAGTTGTTCTACGGATGCAAAGAAAGCATCCATATCAACATGCATAATCCAGCGTCTCATGATTACGCGTCTTTTTCGTGTTCATCAAGACGGCAGTATTTGATTTGTGCGCAAATGCATTCGTCTTTAGTTTTGTACAATTGTGGAATAATCTCCAAAATGTCACCAAATGTATCTTCATTGATGGAATAGCGAGTCCAAAGACCATTACGTTGAGAATTTACAACGCCAGCATCAATTAAGATTTTCATGTGGTAGCTTAATGTGGATTGAGATAAATTAAAGCTTGCCAAAATATCTGCTGCACACAACTCATTACAGGACAACATATCTATAATATGCAATCTTGTTTCATCACTGAGCGCTTTAAAAATCGTCGCTAAACGTTCATAAGAAACTTCAACCATAAGAAAACTCCTCAATATACATCAAAAATTATCAATCTACTTTTATACTATTATATACTATTTTTATAACTAAATCTATTTTTTTCTTTTTATTCTCATTAAAATATTTTAATTGAATAATTAAATTTATTTATGAGATAGAAAATACGCATAAAAGCGGAGATTCTCTAATAAGAATCTCCGCTTATTATTTTTTATAATAATTTGCTACAGCAGATTAAAATACGTTAACAAGATCGATTGTTTGGTTACGATTAGGACCAACAGATACGATACCCAAAGGCACGCCTGTTACTTCTGCAATACGTTCTACGTATTTACGCGCATTTTCAGGCAATTCATCATAAGAACGGATGCCGGAAATGTCTGTTTCCCAACCTGGCAATGTTTCATATACAGGTTCGCATGCTTCAAGATTTGTCAAGCTAGCAGGGAAGCCTTCAACGTTTTTGCCGTTTAATTTATAACCTACACAGATTTTCAATTCTTTGAAAGAATCAAGAATATCCAAACGTGTAATAGCTAAATAATCAAGGCTGCTAAGACCTGCTGCGTATTTTACAACCATAAGATCTAACCAACCAGTACGGCGAGGACGACCTGTTACAGTACCGAACTCATGACCAAGCGTACGAAGCTCTTCACCAATTTCATTAAGTTGTTCTGTAGGGAATGGGCCTGCACCAACACGTGTAGCGTAAGCTTTCACAACGCCGAAAATATTTTTCAAATAGTTAGGACCTACACCCGCGCCTGTGGAAGCACCACCAGCGATTGGATGGGAGGATGTTACGAATGGGTAAGTACCATGATCAAGATCTAGCATAGTTGCTTGCGCGCCTTCGAACAATACCTTTTTGTCCTCTTTAATCGCTTTCAACACAGCATTATTTGTATCAGTTACATAAGGTTTCAAAGCCTCTGCATATTTAATGTAATCTGCTAAGATTTCATCGTAATTAACAGGTTCAGCATCGTATACCTTTGTAAGCATTTTGTTTTTAAACTCAACATTGTACGCCAATTTTTGTTTGAAAGTTTCCATGTCGTACAAGTCGCAAATGCGGATGCCGATACGGTTTACCTTATCAGCATAGCAAGGGCCGATGCCGTTTTTAGTAGTACCAATTTTAGCATCACCTTTGGATGCTTCTTCGGCCATATCAAGAGCAATATGGTAAGGCATGATGACATGAGCACGGTCAGAAATGTGAAGGGATTTTGCAGATTTACCTTGTTTTTCAAGACCTTCGATTTCTTGTAACAACACCTTAGGGTCAATAACAACGCCTGTACCAACGATATTTTGTTTATCATCGTACAAAATACCACTTGGCAATAAACGAAGCGCGAATGCCTTGTCATCTACTACAACAGTGTGACCTGCATTATTACCGCCTTGGCTGCGCACTACAACGTCTGCACGTTCCGCAATCCAGTCAACGATTTTACCTTTACCCTCGTCACCCCATTGAGTGCCGATTACCATACTTGTTGCCATATCTATGTCCTCCAATTGTGAAAGTCAAATTAATCCATAGTTATTATACAACATAATAGCAAAGCACGAAAAGACTAAATAAAGATTACACGAACTCAATCTTTAACTTCTTGCCAAAGGCATGAGCAATCTTTCTTAATGTTTTCAACGAGGGGTTCCCATTCCCATTTTCAATTTTACTTATATCTGATTGCGTAATGCCTGTAACTTCAGATAATTGAGTTTGTGTCATATGAGCTTCAATACGTGCTTTAACTATATTTTCAATAATCTGATACTCATCTTCTAACTCATCCCATTCTTTTTTAAATTTAGGATTTTTTAATTGCTCAGCTAAATATTGATCTAATGTTTCCATATTATGTGTACCTTTCAATATAATCTTGTTTATACTTCAACGCCAATTCAATCGCATTTCTAGGGGTTTTCATAGACTTTTTTACAAAACCGTTGGTCAAAACTATACGTTTACCAACAAAGAAAAAATATAAAATTCTAGAAATATTGGAACCTTGTTTGGTTCTAAGTTCATAAATTCCAGACTCTAAAAATTTTGAAGTTGGTTCCCTTAACTTGTTACCACAGGTTTCAAGCAACTTTAAATCCCTAATCGTTTTAGCTCGCTGTTTTTCTGAAAGTTCGTTTAAAAACAGCTTTGCTGGTTGCTCTCCATTAGGTGTTTCATAAAAAATTACAGAAAATGATTCCATTTAATTCCTCCTATTTACTAGAAGAAATCTTTATCTTAATTATATGTTAAAACATATATTAGGTAAAGACATAATCAGGTAAACAACATTATATTTTCAACATAATCCACTGCAAACCATAAGTCAATAGATAAGGGGTGACCATTGGTCACCCCTTATCTATTGACATTTCATCCTATTAAATTAATAAATTAAAATAAGCCTAGCATGTCCTCTAAAAATTAGAACACGCCTGTACTAATTCTAAAAACAGGGATATAGGGTCCCCTACAAATTAGAACAGGCCTGTACTGTATAACAATTATTTTATTTAGGTTCTTTCAACCAGAAGCTCATTAATAATCCTAACGCACTAACAGGTATCAAGGTCATTAATGCAGTTTGTACATCGTAAACATCTGCTAAATGTCCAATGTATGGTGCTGCGAGTCCACCTAATGTAATACCGAGGCCCAATGTAATGCCTGATGCAAAGCCTGCATTTTTAGCAAGGTATTTTTGGCCTAGAACGGTAATAGGTCCATATTGTGAGAATACGCCAAAGGCCATCGGTATCATGGCGCCAAAAAATCCCCATGCATTCGGTATGAAGATAAATACTAATACGGATGGTAAAAATATAATATTACCTAAGCGCACTGTTTTTAGAAAACCTAGCTTATCTGATAATGCACCACCCATATAGGTGAGGACAGCCCCCATGGCAAAGTACATAGTAAGTACCAAGCTCGATGCACCGGCTTCGCCATTGATAACGGTAATATATAAAATCGGTATAAAAATCGATAATACGGAGAACAAAATTGATCGAGAGGCAATGACGAAAAATAGCTTTGTAAAACTCACCCAATCGTTTATGCCTGTATTTGTGCCCTTAATTTGGCTTTCACATTCACGCGCATCTTCGGCCTCAGTAGTATGACCTGTGAAAGCATATAGATATAGCAACACGCCGAGCGCGGCAATAGCCGTAAACACCCAGAGGAATTGACCGCCAAAGACATAAACACCACCAGCAATGAGCGGCCCTAAGGCAAAACCAGCGCTGCCACCAACCGCAAAGCGCCCCATGGCATTGCCAATCTCGTGAGATTGTGTACGATTTACAAGAAGAGCCGCCTCAGGATGAAATAGCGCAGCCCCTACGCCGGCTAAAAGAGACAAAGCAAGAATCATTTCATAGTTCGTAGCCAGCGCCATAGCACTAATGGACACAAGAGTCACCGTAAAGCCTACCGGAATAAACCAAGGCACGCGCCATCGATCCGCTACATACCCCAAAATGGGCTGAGCAATAGACGCTACCACGGTATTACAGAAAATAATGGAAGCCGATTGATAATAATTGAGATTAAAATTAGCAATAAAAAACGGTATCAATGCAGCGAGAGAACCTTGACCGAAATCGTTAATGCAATGAAAGATAGGCGGTGCGTATTTTCTTATGGTGTTTTTCATGTATCCTCCTTAGAGGAGAGCAGATATGGGCAAAACGCCTCCACCGGCCAGGTCTGACTTCGCCCTTCGGGCTTCGCAGGGCCAAAGTCGGCTTTTTGTCCATATCTACTCTCTTCTCTATGAACTATATATGTGAAGCACCGTAAGAAAATACGGCACTTGCTGTAAATAAAATAAGAGTCTCCACCGGCCGAGTCTGCTTCGCCCTTTGGGCTTCGCAGGGCCAAAGTCGTTTTTTGAACCCTCATCATCCATCATTCAAAACGTTTTCGCCCTTATCCCCATACCAAGCATGCTAAACAAAACCCCCATAACAAAATACACACTAGGGCGAAACACAAAGTCGTTTTTTACTTAGCCTATCCCCTTTCTAACTACTAATAATTATGAAGCACGTAAGAAAATACGGCACTTACGATAAACGAAAAAGGACGGGTACCCTTCTCAAAACGACTTTGCCCTGTCTGCTCTATGGCTCGTTTTCGGCATAGAAGGTTTAATGCAAAAAGGATGATCCGTTCAGAAAACGACTCTGTCCTTCTCCCTATGGCCCGTTTCGGCATAGAACTTATAGCGAAAAAGAACGGGCACCCTTCTCAAAACGACTTTGCCCTGTTTGCTCTATGGCTCGTTTTCGGCATAGAAGGTTTAATGCAAAAAGGATGGTCCGTTCAGAAAACGACTCTGTCCTTCTCCCAATGGCTCATTTCGGCATAGAACTTATAGCAAAAAAGGACGGGTACCCTTCTCAAAACGACTTTGCCCTGTCCCCGAAGGGGACAGATTAAGGCGGTGGAGGCTTTGAGGAGGGTGCCCGTCCTGTACCGGTAGAATTATAGGCCGAAACGAGCCATTATTGTATCTACGTGTTTCAATAGTTTATACGGATCGAAGCATGCATCGATTTCTTCGTCGGTCATGTATTTTTTGATGTTTTCATCGGATTTTAGACCTGTAGCGAAGTCTTTGCCTTCGAGCCAACGTTCCATAGCGTGTTTTTGTACCCAGCGGTATGCTTCGTCACGTACAGCGCCTTTGTCTACGAGGTGAGTCAAAATTGTTTGGCTGAATACAAGGCCACCTGTAAGATTAAGGTTTTTAAGCATTGTTTCAGGGTATACCAACAATTTATCGATGGTACGGATTGTTAAGTGAAGCATGTAGTTCAACGCGATGGTTGCATCTGGTAAGATAACGCGTTCTACAGAGCTATGGGAGATGTCGCGTTCATGCCACAAAGCTTGGTCTTCGTACGCAGATTGTGCATAACCACGCAATAAACGAGCCATACCACAAATTCTTTCACAAGTGATAGGATTACGTTTATGAGGCATCGCGGAGGAACCTTTTTGTTTAGGGCTAAAGTATTCTTCAGCTTCGCGCACTTCGGTGCGTTGCAAGTGACGGATTTCCAAAGCGATTTTATCCAATGTACCGCCTACAACAGCAATGGTGGACAATAGTTCAGCGTGACGGTCACGTTGTACGACCTGAGTGGCGATTTTAACAGGTTCAAGGCCTAGTTTTTCACATACGTATTGTTCTACGAATGGGTCGATGTTGGAGTATGTACCAACAGCACCGGACAATTTACCAACAGCAACGCTTTTACGAGCATGTTCCATGCGTTCGATATCGCGTTCTACCTCTGCCATCCAAAGGCAAAGTTTTAAACCGAATGTAGTAGGTTCGCCGTGAATACCGTGAGTACGACCAATCATAGGCGTATGTTTGAATTCTGCAGCGCGACGGCGCAATACAGCGTGTAATTGTTTCAAATCTTCAATCAAAATATCGCAAGATTGTTTCATCATATAGCCAAGTGCAGTATCCTTAACGTCTGTGGATGTCAAGCCAAGATGAATGTATTTAGCCGCTTCAGGGCCTACATATTCGCCCACAGCAGTCACAAAGGAAATGATGTCATGATTTGTTTCACGTTCGATTTCGTGAATTCTTTCAACATCAAAATTGCCCTTTTCCCGAATGATTTTTGCCGCTTCCTTCGGAATCACGCCAAGCTCAGCTTGCGCTTCAGATGCCAATGTTTCAACCAATAACATTGTGTCGAACTCGTTGCGTTCGCTCCAAATATGGCCCATTTCTTCTCGTGTATAACGTGGTATCATGA
>PPYF01370543.1_pt1 | contig 20299 bp, 19 predicted proteins | sample 1559871 | NCBI WGS metagenome assembly PPYF01 (sample SAMN08240021, study PRJNA423297) | Human gut metagenome, whole genome shotgun sequencing project. | reverse complement strand
GTCAGACAGCGGGCGCTGAAGCGACGGTCATTTCATCGATGGGCGGCGCACAGGATTATCTGGCACACCGGACGGTGATCGACGAGGCGGAAAAAGCCGGCCTCAAACGCATGATACTCGTGACCTCGCTGGGCTGCGGCGACGGTTGGCCATTTCTCTCCGCGCGGGCAAAGGCCGCATTTGGTCAGGCAGTCAGAGAGAAATCACTGGCGGAAAGCTGGCTGCAAACCAGTACTCTGGATTACGCCATTCTCCGTCCCGGCGGGTTGTTGAGCGGCGAGGCTACCGGTAAAGCCCGGCGCATTCAGCAACAGGAAGTGCACGGTTTCGTGCAGCGCGCCGACGTGGCGGCGCATATTCAGGCATTGGCCAGCGCCCCGGCGCTCAATCAACAGGTCTACAGCCTGGTTGAGCCTGAGCTTAAACCGGCCTGATCCCCACGCGGCGCTGGCTGACGGCGCCGCAATGATGTTTTATGGAGACTTGCGTGTTTAAGGATTCCCTCTCTTCGTTCGGCGTGTTTATCGGCCTGCTCCTGATACTGGCGACCCTCGTGCTGGTTGGCGCCAGTCAGGGCGCGCTCAAAATAACCTTTGCCTCTTTGCATGATGCCCAGTACCGCGATATCTGGCTTAACATTCGTCTACCGCGCGTACTGCTGGCGGTGCTGGTCGGCGGGGCGCTGGCAACGGCGGGCGTGATTATGCAGGGATTATTTCGTAACCCGATGGCCGACCCCGGCCTGCTCGGCGTAAGCAGCGGTTCAGCGCTCATGGTAGGCGTGGCGATAATCTTCCCTATCTCGCTCCCTGCGGTTTTCTTGCTGTACGAACAAATGATCTTCGCCGTCGCCGGCAGTCTGGTGGTATGCGCGGTGATATTCCTGATAAGCCTGCGTCACACCCACGGCGGTATGATGCAGCTGTTGCTGGCAGGCATTGCTATCAACGCCCTGTGCGGCGCGGCTATCGGCGTGCTGAGCTACGTCGGGGATGAGCAGCAGCTCCGCCAGCTAACCCTGTGGATGATGGGAAGCCTGGGGCAGGCACAGTGGCCGACGCTGCTGGTCGCCGCCTCATTTGCCGTTCCTGCCATCATCGTGACCGGCGGGCTATCCAATACGCTAAACCTTTTGCAGCTCGGGGATGAAGAGGCGCACTACCTCGGCGTTAACGTGAAGCGTAAACGCCAACAGCTGCTGCTATTGAGTTCCCTGCTGGTCGGTGCCGCGGTATCAGTCAGCGGAGTTATCGGTTTTATTGGCCTCGTGATTCCACATTTGATCCGCATGACCATCGGTGCCGATCATCGCTGGCTGCTCCCCTGCTCTACGCTCGCCGGTGCGAGTCTGCTGCTGGTAGCCGATACTCTGGCGCGCACGCTGGTGCAGCCGGCGGAAATGCCGGTCGGCCTGTTGACCAGCCTGATTGGCGGCCCCTATTTTTTATGGCTGATCCTGCGTACCCGGAGAGCATTATGATTGACGCCCACAACCTGACCTTCAGCATCAACGGGCGCCGCCTGACCAATAACGTATCTCTGACTCTGCCCGGCGGCGAAATCGTGGCGATCCTCGGTCCTAACGGTGCAGGAAAATCAACGCTGCTGCGCCAGTTGACCGGCTATCTTCAGCCGGATAGCGGCCACTGTTCGCTGTTCGGACGACCATTAGGCGACTGGCCGACGGCGGAACTGGCAAAAACCCGCGCCGTCATGCGCCAGAATTGTCATATGGCATTTCCTTTCAGCGTCATGGAAGTTGTGCGCATGGGCCGCCATCCGCATCGCACTCGTAATCCGCGCGATGAAACAGAACACATTATGGCGCTGTGCGGCTGTAGCGAACTGGCTGCCCGCGACTATCGCCATCTCTCCGGCGGCGAACAACAGCGGGTACAGCTAGCACGTTTATTGGTTCAGCTTTGGGAACCAGAGCCGTCGCCGAAGTGGCTGTTTTTGGATGAGCCTACCTCGGCGCTGGATATTCACCACCAGCAGCATCTGTTCCGTTTGTTGCGTCAATTAGTGCAAGAGCGGCAGTTTAACGTCTGCTGCGTACTGCATGATTTGAACCTGGCCGCGCGCTACGCTGACCGCATCATCCTGCTCGAAAAAGGTCAAATTGTAGATAACGGAACGCCACAGGAGGTGCTGAAAGAGTCAGCATTAAGGAACCTCTATCGGGCCGAAATCAGCATCGCCCACGCGCCTGATAATTCACCGTTAATTATGTTGGATCGCTAGTTTCCGTGGGGTCGGATTACGCCCCCATTTGGAACACAATGATTCAATTACAGTTTATTCCTAAAGCCTCATCTATTTGTCTATGCCATCCTTGCTAACGCTCACTAACTGATGAGGAAGTATTATGAAAAAAACAACAATTGCACTGTCTGTTCTTCTGCTGGCTTCTCCTGTTTTCGCTGCGACCACACACGCCACTGACGAAACAGTTGCCGCTGCGCAAGAAAATGCGAATACGGCAAAAGAGAAACTGCATCAGGCACAACACCAGGGCGAAGAGCTGAAGCTGAAGTCTAAGCACGCCGCGGAAGGGAAAAGTGACAGCGTAGGCAGCCAGGTTAGCGAAGGCGCACAAAAAACCTGGAACAAAACCAAAGAAGGCACCGAGAAAGGGTGGAATGCCACCAAAGAAGGGACGCAGAAAGGCTGGGATAAGACCAAAGAAGGCACCCAGAAAGGTTGGGACAAAACCAAAGAGACCTCCCAAAAAGGGTGGGATGCCACGAAAAAAGGCGCTCAGGAAGGCTGGGATAAAACCAAAGAAGGTGCCAGCTCGCTTGAGAAGAAAATTAGCGAGTAATCCCCTGTTCTTAATAACAAAAAGCCGGATGGAAACATCCGGCTTTTTTTATGTTTTATTTCTGGCCAACTACGCCAGCGCATTTTCCTACCCCTTCGTTGTATATTGACATACATAACGAATGATCCCATCATATTCATCACACAAATAATAATAGCTGTTCCCCTCATGCGTAGATGGTAACCCGGTTACCACCAGTCTTTCTGCTAACAAATTGAATTTGAATATGTTTAACAATAAAAAACGACCGTTCGCCACGGGGTTGCTGGCTTTCTCGTGCCTGGCAATCAGTAAAGCCGGCTACGCCGAAGACACAATGGTTGTCTCCGCAGCCCCAATCACCGATGGCACCGCGCAAGAAACGCCCGCAGCGGAAAAACAGGCCACGCTGGGCAGCCTTGGCAAACGCGCCTTGATTGATGTTCCGTGGTCAGTACAAACCTTCTCAGCCCCGCTCATCAGCCAGCAGCAATTAAAAAGCGTAAAAGACATTTATCGCTATATGCCTTCCGTTCAGGGTGATGGCGTCCGCCCGCAAACCCGCGGTATGCAGGGCAGCGTGGTGCAAAACCACATGATTGATGGCCTGAATGCTGTCTCCACGACCGAATATCCAGCCGAGCAATTCCAGAGCGTAGAAGTGTTAAGCGGTCTTGCGGGTTCACTGTATGGGCCGGCAAACCCAGCCGGAATGTTTAACCTGGTTTCCAAACGCCCGACCGATACGCCACTGCACCGCGTAACCGTCGGAGCCAGCACCGGTAACGGCACCCTGACCGCCATGGACTTTAGTGGCCCTATCGATGACGGCGACCGCGTAAAATACCGGCTCAACCTGCTGAATGACGAAGGCCATGGCTATACCAGCGGCAGCCATAAACGCCGACAGTTGGCCAGCCTGGGGCTGGATTTCCAGCTCACCGACAAAACGGTGCTGGAGAGTAATTTCAGCTACTATCACTATTACGAAAAAGGGATGCCGGGTTCCTTTGCGCTGGCGAAAGGCGTGCACTTCCCTTCCCCGCTGGATCCCACCAAATCCAAATACGGCCAAAGCTATGCTGGCAACGATGACGAAACCAGCACCGCCAGCCTGCACATCAAGCATGACTTTGACGGCAACTGGCTGCTCGACGTTGGGGTACTGCGCCAGATCGCCGATCGTGAATCCACTACCGTGACCAATACGCTGACCGATAATCGCGGGAACTACACCACCACCACCTCAAACTCAGCCGCCAGCCGCTTCACTATCAACAGCTATATGGCAAACCTCACCGGCAGCTTTGATACCGGCTGGCTGAGTCATGATATCAGCACCGGAGTTCGCGGTTTTGTCTGGAAGAACTATAATCCGGTCACCGGCGGCACCTTTACGCTAGGCAAATCCTCACTCGACCAGAATCCAGTTTATCCGCGCCCACCGTATCCTGATTTTGACAGCCGTTACCAATCCGCAACGACCACGCAGCACGCTTTCCTGCTGAGCGATACCCTGCACTTCAGCCCACAGTGGAGCCTGCTGCTATCCGGCAGTGAAAACCTGTTTACGGTCAGCAACTACAATAAAACCGGCAAGCAAACCAGTGATAAAAAAGACAACGGCGCCAGCGGCTCAGCCAGTTTAATGTATAAGCCCGTTGATAACGTCACGCTCTACACCACTTGGGCTGACAGCATGCAGCAAGGCGATACCGCCCCTGCTGGTGCAAGCAACTCCGGTGAAGTGCTCTCACCGTACCGCAGTCACCAAATTGAGTTCGGTGCGAAATACGCGCCAATCAACGACCTGATGCTCTCGGCTGCCGTATTCCAGGCCAAACGTCCGTTTGCTTATACCGACGATGACGGCATTTTCGCGGAAGACGGCACGCAGAAAAACCGCGGTCTGGAGCTAATGGCCGACGGTCACGTCACGCGCAACTTACGTCTGTTTGGTGGTGCCACCTGGCTTGATCCGCGCCTGCACGACACCGCCAGCCAAACGGCTGACGGCAAACAGGTCGTTGGCTTGCCGCGCTTCACCGCAAGCATGTTGGCGATTTACAGCATAGAACAGCTGCCGGGTGTCGATGTGGATACCAATGTGCGCTACGTTGGTCGCCGCGCGACGGATAATGCCAACGATAGCTGGGTAGGCAGTTATACCACCGTCGATGTGGGCAGCAGCTATGCAACCCGCATGTTCAACACCCCTGTCACCTTCCGCCTGGACGTCACTAACCTGACTAACCGTCGCTATTGGACCAATGTGGTACCGGGCGCGCTGACGGGTTATACCGGTGCCGGCAATGCCAGCGCCCAGTTGGGCGCTCCACGTCAGGCTCAATTGTCTATGCAGATTGATTTTTAAGGAATTTGAAACATGAAACGTCGCCATGCGTGGTTGCTCTGCGCGTGGCTGGCTTTCCCCACACTGGCGGCTCGCCAGGTGGTGGATGACGCCGGCCACACCGTTATCGTTCCCGACCGCGTGCACGCCATTGCCGACGGCTGGTTCGCTCATCATTCGGTACTGATGACGCTGGGGGCGGGAAGTCAAATTGTTGCCACCGTCAATCATCCGGACAGCCAGCCGTGGATGTTCAAAATCGCCCCAACGCTGAATCAAGCGCTACAGGTACACGGTAGCGCCTTCAATCCGGAGAGCCTGCTCGCCAAACGAGTAGACGTGGTGTTTACCTCAAAGGGCAATGATAAAGCGCAAGCCTACCGCCAGGCGGGTCTGCCAACGCTGGAAATGGCGTTTACCGATTACCCGTCGCTGATGAAATCCGTCACCACGACCGCCGAGGTGCTGGGTACAGCCGATGCGCAAGCGCGGGCAAAATCCTACAACCACTATTTGCAAACTGCGCTCGATAGCGTGCAGCGCAAAACACAGGGGCTGACTGTGGCACAACGCCCTACCGTTTTGCATATTCAATCGCTAAAACCGCTGAAAGTTGACGGTAGCCACACGTTGATTGATACCTGGATAAATCTCGCCGGCGGCCAAAATGCGGCGGTGGGTATTGCAGGTAATATGAAAGAGGTGTCGGCGGAACAGGTGCTGGCCTGGCAGCCGGATGTCATTATCCTGGGGGCCAACTGCGGCGCGCTTGCCGACTCCCCTTATGCGGAGCTGTTCTCGGGGCTGAAAGCGGTGAAAAACGGTAACGTCGTGCAGAACCCCGCAGGCGTCTTCCCGTGGGATCGTTACGGCACCGAAAGCGCGCTACAGATCCAGTGGGCTGCGCAGATACTGCACCCGGACCTGTTCCCTGGCGTGGATATGGCGAAAGTGACGCAGGATTTTTATCGCCAGTTCTTTGATTACTCGCTGAACGCTGACGAAGTGCAGCGTATTTTGCACGCCCAACCGCCGATCAAATAGTCTCTGCGCACACCGCGGGCCGGATAGCGGCATCGCCTTATCCGGCACCTAAACGTGTATTCTCAGTTATAGACCAACGTAAAGGTCGCCATGCTGTTGGCGATCCCTGCCCCTACCGAACTGTCCGTCTGGACATACTGCGCGGTGAAGTTAATTCTTTCGGCGCTGGCAGCGTTGCTGGCGGTGACTTTTTTCAGCACGGGGAGATTAGTCGCTTCATTGATTTTTACCGCCGTCCCCGCCGCAGGTGCCGGCGCACTGTTGCTGCCGTAGCTAAGCTTAACGCCCACCCCGCTTGCAGCGCCGCTAGTCTTCGTCAACGCCAGGGTATCCGGGAATCCCGAGCCAACCTCCAGGCCAAAGAAACCAATACGCACATCCGTCGGCTGCGTACAGTAAACCGGAATGGCAAAGTTCTGCGCGCTGCCGCCGGTGGTGTTAACACCTTTGAATTCTGATTTATTCACTGATCCCAGATTCACGTTGATGGTGGGGGTTGTCACCTGACAACTGCCGCTGGCGCCAATATCCACATTCAGCGCCGATAGCCCCAGGAAGGTTGGCTGCGTGGCCATCGTTCCGTTACCCGTCGCGGATGTCAGTTCCATAAACAGTTTCCCAACCTGCGGCTGCGCATCAACGTTGGTGTGATTTCCCCCGGAGAGCTGAATTTCACCGGTTTTATAGAACGTAACGTAGGCTTTGATAACGATCTCTTTTTGCGTCAGCAGCGTGGGCATATCCGCGCTGTCGCAGATCGTTGACGACTGATTTCCCGCCGGCGATGAGCTGCCGTCAATATAGTGCACCGCCCCACCGTTGCACTGGAATCCGAGCGAATAGCCCAGCCCATCCAGTTTGGTGGCGAAGATATGGATGCCGTTGATGGCAGTTGCCGCACCGTCAGTATCAACCTGCTGATAGACCACGCGCTTCCAGCCTGCGTCGGGAACCTGTAAATCACAGGTAAAACGGATGCCGCTACCGTTATCCGCCATCGAATGTGACATCTGCGAATTGACCGGCAGCGACGGCAGATACTGGATGTTTTGCGTATTGATCGTCATCTCACCCACGGTATTGCTGCAGCTCTCCGCCCAAACGCGCGGGCTGCACGCCGCCACCGCCAACAGAAAAAGAAAAGAACCAGCAAGCCGGAAACGCTTGAGCATACTTATGACCTTTTATAGACAGACCGCGCTTACCGTTTTCACCGGATTACGCTGTGGGTTATTGGGGAGATGGAATTGGGCGGTACAGGTCTGCGCAACGTGACTGTCATCCCAGCGCACGACTATCGCCCCGTGGTCTGGAATACCGCTCAGATAAACCTGCCCCTGATCGGCCACAATGCCCGATGCCGCGCCGTTATCGCCCAGCAGCTGAGCGCTGGCACCAAACGGCAGCGGGCCGTGTGCACCACGCAGCGTAAACAACACGCGATTGCCGATATGGGTCTGATAGTTGGCTTCGACGATGGCTCCTCCACCGGGGATCACCGTTTGTCCCTGAAGATCAACATCGGTATCGTCAGCCATCGATTGGGTATCGAGGCTGATATCGTTTTTACGATAGGCGGTCAGCGTCGGCACAATGGCGTAACCGCGCCAGTCGGTGTGCAGATCGGTGCCATTCTCAATCGCTACGTTGTCGGCACCGGGTGCGCGCACAATTGCAAAGCTGTCACCGGTGTACTGCCCAAAAGTAATACCGTGTGGATGGGCCACAATCGAGCCCGACGCGCCCCAGTTCACCTGGTGACTGGTGTTATCGCGCTGATAGCCAAGCTGCGCTTCCCCGTATCCGCCGCGATAATCGAGCGATACGCCGCTATTACTTCCTTGCCCGTTATTGCCATAACCCTGCTGAACGCTGTAGTAGAGATTATTTTTCTCCAGCGCTGCGCCGTAGAGGGAAACTTGTTGTGAGGTGTAGCCGTTGTTATCGGAAGTGGTGCTGTAGCTGACGGAACCGTTCGGCAGCAGACCGTTTAGCGGAATATTGATGTTAAAAGACAAAGAACGGTCGGTTTTATTATTCTCCGACGACTGCGTAAAGTAGTAGCCCAGCCCCCAGGAAACGCCTTTCCAGGCGCTGTAAAACCCGACATGCACCGTCCGATCGCGACGTGGGGAATGCCAGTAGTTTTGCGCCCAGGCAGAGGCGGAGAGGCTACCGATATCGCCCAGCGGTTGAGAGAACGACACTTCTTCGCGGCTGCGCTTGCTCTCCGTTTCGCCATAGCGCCCCTCCAGCGCATTGGCCTCAGCAAAGTCATAGTAGCCGAGCGAAGAATAGCGATAGCTCGCCAGGCTCAAGGTTGAGCCGGTGGTCGTGAAGTTTTTCTGATACTGCAGGCGCGCGGAGTGCCCGCTGTAACGCTTCTCTGACAGCGTGCGGGTGACGGCGTGGGTATAATCCACGCCCAGCGACCCCAATTCACCAAAGCCACGCCCCAGCCCGCCGGACCACGACTGATAATCCTCCGCCATCTGCGCACCGCCGTAAAATGTGACGTCTGCGGGCAGACCGTAAAATAACGTCGACTGCATAAACTGCGGTTGCCGTGTATCGGCCTGAGTGGAGTAATAGCGCCCGAGACTTACGCTGTACTTTATTCTCCCCTGGCGCAGCATGAACGGCACGGCGGAAAACGGCTGGGTAAATTTTCGCTCGGATCCATCGCTCTCTTTCACCGTCACTTCAAGATCACCGCTTTGCGCGGTGGGATAAAGATCGGTAATGGCAAATGCCCCCGGCGCGACAAACGTTTCGTAGATCACATAACCATGCTGGGAGACGGTGACTTTCGCGTTGCTGTGCGCCATACCGCGAATAATCGGCGCGAACCCGCGCTGGCTATCCGGCAACATCTCTTCATTGGACATTAGCTGCGCGCCGCGAAACTGTACGCTATCGAAAACGTCGCCGCTGGTGTAGGTGTCGCCAATACGTAGCTGGCTTTTGAGCGCGCGTACATCATGCTGAAGGTAGGTGCTCTGCGAACGCCAGCGGCGAGTGGTGTCATACTGCATGGACGCAATATTACGCAGCCGCCAGCCCCCCAGATTAATACCGCTGCGTAAGTTCAAATAATGAGATTGGTAGCTACCCTGGCTTTGCTGCGTTTGCGCACCGGTAAGATTGTAATCAACAAACGCCGCCGGAATTCCATCATCCCAGCGAGCGGGATCGACATAGCCCCGGCTTTGCAGGTTCATCGCCGCCTGAGGAATACTCAGGTTGAGCCGTTGGCCACCGAAATCAAACTCACTGGCTGCATCGGGAATAAAGCGTTCAATGTGGGTAAACGCCTCACCTTCATGCAGCGTGCTGAAGGCAGAAAAAGCACTGACATTGACCCCATATTCCGCAAGCTGAGCCGCCGTTAGTCGCGGTTTTAACACCCCGCCCTCCTCAACGAACTCAATGGTCTCCTGCCCAACCGGCTGCTGATTGACCCATATCGCGACCGGATAGCGACCGGGCTGCTGACCGCCTGATTTAGCAAAATAGTGCAAATCGACGGTTTTTTGCTGTGGGTCAGACAGCTCTACCGCCGCCGGGTCAAAGTAGTCGTCCGCTTTTGTGGCGCTGCTATAGCACAGCAGCCATAGCGCCGTGGGCAGGCAGGCCAGGAGTATGCTGGTGCTTAAATCACCCGGAAGGTCTGAGGTTGTTTTTTTCACCGTGATCATCAGCGCCGTGTTACCGTTGAGCGAAGTCGGTAACACCGCCGAAGTCGTTGATCGCACGCCATTTCACTGCCCCCGCGTGATGGACCGACCATGATTTATTGCTAAATGGCGCAATCATTCCCGGCTCTTCCAACTCCTCACCGCCGACAGAGAGTGAGAAAAAGGAGATAAAGTAAGGCGTTGGGTTATGTGCGACCAGGCTCGTACCGAGAGTCTGGAAGGTCAGCTTTTGCCACGCGTCATCGGCATCACCGGGAAGGTTTTTAGGTCGGTAGAAAATTTTGAACTTCGACTTAATATTGACCTGCAGCTTATTCGCATCATCTTGTTTCGACGGCGCAATACTTTTCACGTTCAACCAAAATACCGACTCCCGATCCAAAGGCAGCGTCGCGCCGGTGAAGTTAATTCGCAGAACGTTTTTTTGTTCCGGATCGAGTCGAAATAGCGGTGGTGTAACAATAAATGGCGGTTGGCTTTTATCCGTTGTGGAATAATTTTCCACCCATGACTGAACCAAATAAGGCACGGCGTTATCGGCGTTTGTCACAGATATGGATGCTTCGCGCTTCCCCTCTTCATATATTACGCGAGTACCGCCCATGACAATGCCCGCATGCGCTGCTGCTGATAATAAAAATAGAGAAAGAGAAAGGCTCGCGATAAAACGATTCATAGAAATAAGCCGTAAGATAAAATAGAATTTAATTTGAGCAGAAGATACCTTCTGCTCAGGGTTTAATTAGTTGTAAACCATATTAAAATCAGCAACACCATTGGCCTTACCGGTCATTATATTGGCCCCCGTTGACGCGTAATCAGCGAAGAAAGTCAGATCGGCTGCCCCATCGGCCCCGTCGCTTCCTTGCTGAATATCATGCTGTTTACTCACGGTCCCCAGTTTGATCACTTGATTCTGGTCATCCTCAAACAGTTTGATCCCCACGCCGGCAGCGCTGCCAGCCCCACTATCAATAGCGAGCAGTGATGCATTCGTACTGTCTTTTTTGCCATCAAATAAAACAGAGACATGCGCAACAGAGTCAGGACAGTCCGTCACTTTAATATGGAAGGCCGTTTTGGTGGTTTCGGTACCGGCGCCGGTGAAATAGCTTTTGGCCCATTTACCAAGATCGACGGTTTGATTTTTGCTATCGCTTTCAACATTACAGGAGGAATCGGTGATGGAACCGGTAAAATTGACCTGGCCGCCCGGACCTTGGGTTCCTGCTGATGAACCTGGATTAGTAGTGATGGCAGCCACTGCGGCACCGGAGACTAACGCGGTGATGACGCATGCCATAATGCGAAATTGTGCTTTCATTCTGATTCTCTTATTGACGTACATTTATGCCGATAGCGGGCGAAAAAATTATAATTTCGCGACTATCTGCCATGAACCCCTCCATGTTATGTAACTTTATTCCTTTGCAGGGTATTAAATGCGTAACCGTTTCCTCTCCGTTTATTTTTGATAAACAGAAAGCCTTTGCTATTAATTTATTGAGTCAACGGCTAATGCCAATGGGTGCATTAGATATACGACACTAATAATATTCTTATTAATCCGTGATGCAATGCATTATTTGGTAAAAGCGCAGTAAAATAATTTAACCTAAACTTATAAAAATAAAAAACGCTCATGATATGTTATCGATTAACGCTCAGCATAAAAACATAAACTCCAGATACGATGAATGATATTTAACACCAACAGCATCACCGTAACGAACTTAACCTCTAAAAGCACATTTCTGAATTTATTACATGACAAAAAATGCGCTGCAAATGAAAAACTAAGAAAATTCTCACCACTGACGGTATCGCCACTCGCCACATAGTGAACAACTTCAGTAAATTCAACACGTTTATTAACAAATTCGATGAGTACTGGTCATCTGCACGCATTTAGTTTAGCATTAACTTAATTAAGGAAAAGCTAAACTAAAATGACAGACAGCAAACTCCTCCAGGCTCGTGCAGGCGAAGCCGCGATACTTTTAAAGGCAATGAGCAACGCTAACCGGTTGCTGATCCTCTGCATGCTTTGCGATACCCCCGGCATCAGCGCCGGTGATTTAGCCAAAGTCACCGGCTTAAGCCCATCGGCAACGTCCCAACACCTCGCCAGAATGCGTGAAGAGGGGCTCATTGACAGCCAGCGCGATGCGCAGCGCATTCACTACTTTATAAAGAATGCGGCCGTAAAACAGATCGTCGCCACCTTAAAAACACTCTACTGCCCCTAAGAGAGACACAATGACCGTTGAACACATCTCCCCAACTGCGGCACAGGCACTGATTGAGCAAGGTGCCAGCCTGATTGATATTCGTGATGCCGATGAGTACGCACGAGAACATATCCCAGCGGCTCAACTGTGGCCACTCGCCGCGCTGGAAAACGGTACAGCGCTGCAGGTGAACGCCGGTAAGATTGTGATTTTTCACTGTCAGTCCGGTAATCGGACAAAAAACAATCTGAGCCGATTGATTGCCGCCGCCGCCCCCGCACAGGTAAAAATTCTCGAGGGTGGTATTGAGGGCTGGCGTCGCGCCGGGCTATTGACCGTTGAGGATAAATCCCAGCCCCTACCCCTAATGCGCCAGGTACAAATTGCGGCTGGCGTGCTAATTTTACTGGGCGTCGCGCTTGGCTATAGCGTCTCCAGCGCCTTCTTTCTTCTGAGCGCGTTTGTCGGCGCCGGATTAACCCTGGCGGGCGTGACCGGTTTTTGCGGCATGGCGCGTTTGCTCGCCGTGATGCCGTGGAATCGACGCTGATTTCTTCTCGCGCGAGCGATGCTCGTCACTCGCGTATTCATAGCAATAGATAACAAAGGAGCATCTTGATGTTTGCACCTGGCGATCTGGTTCAGTCAAAAATGGGCGGACCAAAATTAAAGGTTATTGAAGCGCACGAAGAGAGCATCGTGGCCGTACAGGCCAGCGATGAACAAGGTAAGCAGTACACGCTAAAAAACAGCGACGTCGCTCCGTATCAGGAAGACGGTGATTTCGGCGTCTGCTGATGATCTCCGGCGGTGGGTGAATCCCGCCGCAAATCATCCCGGCAGAAATGCATTTTTACCCACAAATTTCGCATAACTTCAAACGAAAGGCATCAGAATTAATCACCACCAAATCGGCATTAATTCGGATAAAAAACCCAAGCGTGATGAAAATCACAATAAAAACCGCATAACCGCTTCCCCGCTAAAAAACGCCCTCGCTCCTGTCTTTTTTAACCTTCAAGAAACAAAGATTAACTCAATGATTTTTATATAAAAAACAAACATCGAAAACAAAAATAGCGCGACATCAGACAAACTCTCAATAGCAGAGCATTTTATCGACAAAAGCGCATTAAATAAAAATATTTCACTAGTTGTTTGTTTTATTGCAGATGGATAACCTATACACGTCAAATAAACCAAACCAAAACGCCATTAAACACGATTTATCTCTGTGTTAACCGTTCATTTTTCGAGGAGCATACCGATGTTCTCTGCGCAGTCACGCCTGCGTCATGCGGCAGCAGACACTTTCGCCATGGTGGTCTACTGTTCCGTCGTGAACATGATGATTGAAATTTTTCTCTCAGGAATGACCTTCGAGCAGTCACTTTCATCCCGTTTGGTTGCCATCCCGGTGAACATTATTATTGCCTGGCCATACGGTATGTATCGTGACTTCATTATGCGACAAGCGGCGCGGATTAGCCCGGCAGGCTGGATGAAGAGAGTGGCTGACCCCATTGCTTACGTCACCTTCCAGTCACCGGTGTACGTGCTGATTCTGCTGACTGTCGGTGCTGACTGGCACCAGATAGCGGCAGCAGTCAGTTCAAACGCGGTGATCTCGCTGGTGATGGGTGCCGTATACGGCTACTTCCTCGATTTTTGTCGCCGCCTGTTCCGCGTGGAGCAGTATGCGCAGGCGAAAGCCTGATTGTGATGAAATAAATGACTGGCTTAGCCAGTCATTTATTTATGCGTTCTCGCCAAATAACCCATCTAAAAAGCGCTCAAGCGCCATACGCGAACTAAAGCCGTGTGGAATGCCGTAATGCTGCTCAACGGCGCCCCCTAGATACAGCGGAAACTGTTCATAGTGATCGCAAGCTTTAATATCTGAAGCTGGCTCAGCATATTTATTGCTGCGCTCTTTTAACGCCGGATGAATGATCAGCGCCGTGCGCCCCATTCGTGCCTCGCGATTAACGTAAACATAATTTTCGCCACGGCGATAGCCGTAAGCTTTTGTGGTTACCGCATCCATGGTAAAGCCCGCTTTTTCAAGAACGCGCGCCACCTCATCAGGTCGTAAATACATTTTTTATCCTCGTCATCTTTTACTGCATCGCCACCTTACCGTAATCAGTATTCGCCTCGCTTTCAGATAATTCCAGAAACCGGCTAATTCACGGCAATTTATGTCGGATGACCTACACTTAAGGTTCTATCAAATTTCGGGGAGACCGTAATGATTAAGCCATTTAGCCGCAATGAAGCAGACCAAGAGGCACAGGATATTCATAATGATGTCAGCCAATTAGCTGATAGTCTCGAAGGTATCCTCAAGAGTTGGGCCAGCGATAATAAGGATGAAGTCGAGGCAGCCCGTCGTGAGGCAAAATCTCTGCTCAGTGAAACGCGCGCTCGTATCCATGGGCGAAGCCGCTTGCAGCAAAGCGTCCGCGATGTCGCTGACACCGCCGATAGCTATATTCACGATAAACCGTGGCAAAGTGTGAGCGCTGCCGCGGCGGTGGGGATATTTGTTGGCATATTATTAGGATGCCGTCGATAATATAACCACAATGATGTAGATAATAAAAACGCGTCTGCCCCGGGTTATTTCAGATAATCCGGGGCTTTTATTTTAGCGCGAGCGTCAGAGCCTTAACCTGCTGCTGAGCCACGGTCTGTGAAGCAATATTGGTAAAACTCATTATCAGGCCCGCCGACCCGCCATGTGCCATACGCCAATCGTTCACGGCCTGCACCGCGAGCCCCGCCCGCCGTGCTCGAAGCGCCATCGCTCTGTCGTCGCCCTCAACGGCTACCACCAATTGGATCCCTCCGGACTGTTCCACCACCTGAAAACCGTGCGCGACTAAAGCCTCCTCAAGCCAGCGCCGGCGCTGGGCATAGTGAACGCGCATTTTCTTCAGATGCCGCCAGAAGTGCCCCTCGCGGAGAAAGTCCGCCAGCGTCTGCTGCAACAGCAGTGGCACCGGGCAGGCCAACCGCTGGGCCTGGAGACGGAATTGCGCCACGAGCGGTAGCGGCACCACCAGCCACGCGGTGCGCAGTGCCGGAAACATCGATTTGCTGAATGTCCCTGCATAGATAACCCGCTGCGGGGCATCCAGACTTTTCAGCGGCGGCAGCGGTTTTCCGAGGTAGCGAAATTCACTGTCGTAATCATCTTCGATGATCCACGCCTGATGATGTGCAGCCCAATCCAGCAGTTGGCGTCGCCTTGGCAACGAAAGCGCTACGCCGGTAGGGCTTTGATGGGCTGGAGTCAACAGGGCAAAACGGGCGTCAGACGCATGCCGCATTGCCCACTCAACGTTCATGCCGTCCGCATCCACCGGTATGGGAGAGAGCGTCACCCCCTCCTGTTCCACCACCGGGCGAATCAGCGGAAAACCGGGGTCTTCAACCCACATCACTTCACCCCGTCCCCCCAAAGATTGCAGAATCAGGCTCATTGATGCGGCATATCCCGAGGTGATAAAGACCTGTTCAGCTTCGCATTCGATACTGCGCGACAGCCGCAAATACTCCACCAGCGCCTGACGAAGTACGCTTTCACCGCACACATCCCCGAGTGCCAAATCAAAGCGCGTCTGCGTACGCAAACGCCGCCCCATTACCCGCGCCCATAATCCACGCGGAAAGAGATCCAGCGCAGGCAGTCCTAACTGGAAGGGCTGAGGCTGGGATTGTTCTCCGCCAAAACCCAGCGGCTCGGCGCTGACCGGCTGTAGGGTTAAGTGGTCGCTCACAAACGTCCCCGCCTGCCCGCGCCGCTCAAGCCACCCCTGAGCCACCAGCTCGCCGTAGGCATTCTCTACCGTGACGCGGGAAACGCCCAGCTCCTGGGCATATACCCGGCTGGAGGGTAAACGCCTGCCCGAGGTCAGCTCCCCTTGCTCTATCGCCGCTTTCAGTTGTCGCGCTATCTGCTGATAGCGTGGGATGCTGCTTACCTTCATGGTCTTATTTTTTACTCGTAATATGGCTATCTTTTTAAGACCATTATAGTGCTATTTTTGTCCCATCTTGAACGAGGAGTGACATCATGATTGCATTACGCCAACCCTATAGTGAATTGAGCCCAGCCGTTTATGCCGGGCTGGTTCAAGCCAGTATCGCCCTGGAAAAAAGCTCGCTGGAGCGTACGCTACTAGAACTGCTGTATCTGCGCGTTTCGCAGATAAACGGCTGCGCTTTTTGCCTTGAAATGCACAGCAAAGCCCTGCGCAAATCCGGCGTCGATCAGACCAAGCTTGATGCGTTAGCTGGCTGGCGAGTAAGTAATCACTTCAGTGATGCGGAACGTGCGGCGCTGGCTTGGGCTGAAGATCTGACCCATATCGCCGATACGCACGCGGAAGACCACGTCTATCAACCGCTGCTGGCACACTTTAGCGCCGAGCAGATAAGCGATATGACCTTTGCAATCAGCCTGATGAATGCCTTTAACCGTCTGGCTGTCGGTATGCGGATGTAAAACCTCCCCGCCCGTAAATAATCACTGATTACGGGCGCTATTTTTTCCTTATTCCCTTCTATTTCCCACCAAATACACCCCTAGTTTTCACCCGGATATTTCCTTAAAAACCATCATCATCATACAAATAATTTACTCAAATTTTGGTCATTCCTACATGCAATATTCATGACGTTCTTCAGATTTCTGGCAAAATTTACATATAAATTCATAAAAAAATCAGCCACCCATGATTTGCTCTCAGCCCTTATATCATGGGAAATTCAGCCATAACGTTCGCCTCTGATATTTCAGATGAAAACAGATTGAGGGTTGTCACATCGTCTCAGTATGCTAGGGTATAAACAGGTCATTATTTTCATCAGGTAGCATATAGACATAAACTAAAAACAGGAAATTTCATATTGCATGGCAGTTAAATTAGAAGTTAAGAATCTTTATAAAATATTCGGCGAGCATCCACAGCGAGCATTTAAATATATCGAGAAGGGTTTCAATAAAGAACAAATTCTGGATAAAACAGGGTTATCACTTGGCGTAAAGGACGCCAGTCTGGCCATTGAAGAAGGCGAGATATTTGTCATCATGGGATTATCCGGTTCCGGCAAATCGACCATGGTACGCCTTCTCAATCGTCTGATTGAACCCACCCGTGGACAGGTGCTGATTGACGGTATTGATATTGCCAAAATATCCGATGCTGAACTGCGCGATGTTCGCCGTAAAAAGATTGCGATGGTCTTCCAGTCATTTGCGCTAATGCCGCATATGAGCGTACTGGATAACACCGCCTTCGGTATGGACTTAGCGGGCGTACCGGCACAAGAACGCCAGGCAAAAGCGCTGGACGCGCTGCGCCAGGTCGGCCTTGAGAATTATGCCCATGCCTATCCCGATGAACTCTCCGGCGGGATGCGTCAGCGCGTAGGGCTTGCCCGTGCTCTGGCCATTAACCCCGACATTCTATTAATGGATGAAGCCTTCTCGGCGCTCGACCCATTAATTCGTACTGAGATGCAGGATGAGTTGGTGAAATTACAGGCCAAACATCAGCGTACCGTGGTATTTATTTCCCACGATCTCGACGAAGCCATGCGAATTGGCGATCGCATTGCCATTATGCAAAATGGTGAAGTGGTACAGGTCGGTACTCCGGATGAAATTCTGAATAACCCAGCCAATGATTATGTCCGCACCTTCTTCCGCGGCGTAGATATTAGCCAGGTATTTAGCGCCAAAGATATTGCTCGCCGTAACCCGGATGCACTGATCCGTAAAACACCCGGATTTGGCCCTCGCTCGGCATTAAAATTATTACAAGATGATGATCGTGAATACGGCTATGTCATCGAACGTGGTAATAAATTTGTCGGCATCGTATCAATTGACTCACTGAAAGATGCGTTGAAAGCGAACCAGGGAATTGAGGCGGCATTAATTAATGAGCCAGTGGCTGTCGATGCACAAACGCCGCTCAGCGAATTGCTCTCTCAGGTGGGCCACGCCCCCTGCGCCGTACCGGTTGTTGGAGAAGAACAGCAGTACGTCGGCGTTATTTCAAAAAGAATGCTGCTACAGGCATTAGATCGCGAGGGGGCAAACAATGGCTGATCAATCCAATCCGTGGGATACCACACCGGCCGCAGACAGTGCGGCAAATTCTGCTGATGCATGGGGTTCATCAACTCCCGCAGACGGCGGCGGCGCAGACTGGTTACATAGCGCACCTGCCCCGCAGGCAGAGCATTTCAATATTATGGATCCGTTCCATAAAACGCAGATCCCGCTTGATAGCTGGGTGACGAATGGTATCGACTGGGTAGTGACTCACTTCCGCCCGGTGTTCCAGGGGATCCGCGTGCCAATCGACTATATCCTCAGCGCTTTCCAGCAGCTGTTGCTGGGAATGCCTGCTCCCGTGGCAATTGTGCTCTTTGCACTGATTGCCTGGCAGATTTCCGGCGTTGGCATGGGCGTGGCGACCTTAATTTCATTGATTGCCATCGGCGCAATTGGTGCCTGGTCGCAGGCGATGATAACCCTTGCGCTGGTGCTGACGGCGTTGCTGTTTTGCGTGGTCATTGGTCTACCGCTGGGTATCTGGCTGGCTCGTAGCCCGCGGGCGGCAAAAATTATTCGCCCTCTGCTTGATGCCATGCAGACCACGCCGGCGTTTGTCTATTTGGTGCCTATCGTCATGCTGTTCGGTATCGGTAACGTACCAGGCGTGGTGGTGACCATTATCTTCGCCCTGCCACCGATTGTGCGTCTGACCATTCTGGGGATAAACCAGGTACCGGCCGATCTGATTGAAGCCTCGCGCTCCTTCGGTGCCAGCCCGCGTCAGATGCTGTTTAAAGTCCAGCTACCGTTGGCGATGCCAACCATTATGGCTGGCGTCAACCAGACGCTGATGCTGGCGCTGTCGATGGTGGTTATCGCCTCGATGATCGCCGTCGGCGGTCTCGGTCAGATGGTGCTGCGCGGTATTGGCCGTCTGGATATGGGCCTTGCCACCGTGGGCGGCGTAGGGATTGTTATCCTCGCGATTATTCTGGACCGCTTAACCCAGGCCGTTGGCCGCGATTCACGCAGCCGTGGCAACCGCCGCTGGTTCCATACCGGCCCTCTGGGTCTGGTGCTTCGCCCCTTCACTAAGTAACCATCGTATTGGCCCGGCGCGCGTCGGGCCAATGCTCCGCAACAATCACTATTAAAGGAACAACGATGCGACACTCATTGGTATTTGCTACTGCTTTCGCCACCTTGGTCTCCACCAGCGCTTTTGCCGCTGACCTGCCGGGGAAAGGCATTACCGTACAGCCGATACAAAGCACGCTGTCTGAAGAGACCTTCCAGACGCTGCTGGTCAGCCGTGCGCTGGAAAAACTGGGCTACACCGTCGATAAACCAAACGAAGTGGATTACAACGTCGGCTATACCTCCATTGCCGCCGGTGATGCTACCTTCACCGCCGTAAACTGGATCCCGCTGCATGACGATATGTATGAAGCCGCAGGCGGCGACAAGAAATTCTATCGTGAAGGGACGCTGATCAACGGCGCCGCTCAGGGCTACCTGATCGACAAAAAAACCGCCGACCAGTACCACATCACCAATATTGAACAGTTCAAAGATCCAAAGATTGCCAAATTGTTCGACACCAACGGCAACGGCAAAGCCGACCTGACGGGCTGTAACCCCGGCTGGGGCTGCGAAGCGGTCATTAACCACCAGTTGGATGCCTACGACCTGACCAAAACGGTCGAGCATAACCAGGGGAACTATGCGGCGATGATGGCCGACACCATCACCCGTTTCAAAGAAGGTAAACCGATTATCTACTACACCTGGACACCGTACTGGGTGAGCGACGTGTTGAAGCCGGGTAAAGACGTGGTATGGCTGCAGGTCCCGTTCTCTTCCCTGCCGGGCGTGCAGAAAGATATCGATACCAAGCTGTCTAACGGTGCCAACTACGGCTTCCCAGTCAGCACCATGCATATTGTCGCCAACAAAGCCTGGGCTGAGAAAAACCCGGCAGCAGCGAAGCTGTTTGCCATCATGAAGCTGCCACTGTCCGACATCAACGCCCAGAACGCGATGATGCATGACGGTAAATCATCCGAAGCCGACGTTCAGGGCCAGGTTGATGGC
>PPYF01024757.1_pt1 | contig 20300 bp, 17 predicted proteins | sample 1559871 | NCBI WGS metagenome assembly PPYF01 (sample SAMN08240021, study PRJNA423297) | Human gut metagenome, whole genome shotgun sequencing project. | reverse complement strand
AGGCTCAGCGACTGGTATCACAAAGGCTGTTTTAACAATGCACATAACTTTTGCGTCCACAGATATCATTGCAAAAAAGCCAATGCCTGTGGCAAGATCATTCTCTGCGGTGTCAAATGTACCACCTGCCCAACCTGCAACCAGACATGTCCGGACTTTGTAAAAGAACGATGTAACCGACTCGATAAAGCACCTTATAAAGCACGTTGATAACAGTACCACCATTGTAGGTTTCAAAAGTCTGACGGGCAGTTTTAAGCCACTTGGTATAGCTGTCAGTCAGGTTTCCATCCTTATCCGCGAAATTGCAGCTTTTATAGACCGGGCGTTGGTTTTTCAACTTTGTTCCGGATGGAACCGTTTTTCGCGCTTTTCTGCTTTGACACAGATGCCTTATACAGATAATAATTTGATGTTTTTCCTTCTCCTGCGCCGACACTTGAAAGACGTGCCGGAAGGCTCTTTGAGGATGTTTTTATCTCCGAAAGGCTGATGTAGTATTTCTTTTCCAGTCCAAGTCCACGGTCACCACTGGCGATAGAGCCGGAACCACTGGTGCTGCTCCACTGGTAACCGGTATTCGCTTTATTCAGGTTTCTTGTGGCAGGATTCTTTTCAATTTTTCCATCATCTGAGTTTGTGACAGATAAAACCAGTTTCCATTTGCCCTCATAACTTTGGTAATAATTGATAGTAACCGGTGCTTCGACCTTCTTGTACTCAACCGCAATATCATACCGTGCGCGCCAGCCTTCGTTACAGCTGGCCGGCCAGCCGATGCCATACCATGTAGATCCGTTTACTCGTCTCGTGTTACGTGTGTTCGACATCTGCCTATAGGTATAGCAGCGTTCGGTAACGTTGCGCTTTGATCCGCCTTTGCCGATCTTGTATCCCTGCAGCACGCCCTGGATATATACCTTGCCACCATTCTTCTGCAATGTTTTCAGATTTACACCGGCTTTGTCACACATGCTGTTAAAGATGTCTTTGGATATAACAAATGTAGTTTTGACAGTTCCCGTTCGATCTGTTTCATCTTTTTTTGAACACCCCTTTGGAAGCTTATCGAAAAATACACAGTCTTTTGCTTTTGTGCTTTCTTTGCCGTTTCTGCCTGTGGGATCGCTTGTGACATACAATCCCACCGTCTTCCATCGTGTTCCAGATGATGCAGCGTGTGCATATAATGTAAATGTCAAATCTCCATTCGGTGCAACTGTTGCAATTTTACTGCTATCACTTGAAATAGATCTATTGACACCAGCATATGTACTTGTATCTCCAAATGGCTCGAATATAGTGATCATAATCGAACATAATAAGAAGATAACTAGTTTTCGGATTTTTCTTTTTCTCATAATTTACCTCCATTTTAACGGAAGCATTGTATACACAAATATATATGAAAAGTCAACCCTAAATAGAAGGGAATAGAAAACTAAAAATTTTCTATTCCCTTCTATTATTTTTTATATTTAATTATTTACATTTGCGATGCTATCTCCACCCCAATCAACTCCATAAGATGTTAATTTTCCATTTGTATAAGATAAATCACATTCTATTTCATCTGCAAATGTAACTGTTTTTTTAGATGTCAGATTTTTCATGCCCGTATAACTTCCATAAATAACCTCATTTTGACATTTACTTTTAACAGATGGAATCTTTCCGCTTTTTACTCTAAATTTAACATATACTCTTGCATAACATGTGGTACCATATTCACGTAACCATAGAGAAGAAGGATCAACAATGACTTCACCGCTGCTAACCACGACTTTTCTTGCTTTTGCCGCCTTTATATATGCATTTACCGACTTCTGTTTATTCGTGTCAATGTAAGTGTTCATCAGATCACTTTTCCATTTGGATGTGAATGTTTTTCTATAATCCACGTTAAGTCTCAACTCTACGTTTTTTTTGATCTTTGCACAGATCATATCCTTATCTTCATCACTGAGAATCTTTGAGGTTTGAGCTGGAGTTTTTGAACCTTTACGTTTTTGTTTTGTTGCACTTGTTTCTTTTTCATAATAAGAATTTGGAAAACTTGCAAGGATATATGGGTAATCCTTATAGTTCTTTGGCAGGTTAATGATTCTTAACACCTGTCCATCGTAGGAAAGTTTGAATCTCTTTCCTTTGTTTTTCAGGCGATTTATCATCTTCTTTGCTTCGTCCTTGGTGATCTTTGTCTTTGGCAGAAATTTCCGGGTGCTGGAATATGTTCCGTTACTCTTTCCTACCATAATGCCCTTGGTGAAGCATTTGTACAGGGATTCCTTATATTTGTCATCAGCCTTCTTGATATCACTGATACGGTTAAAGTATTTCACATAGCCATACAGATCGTAGTTATAGGAGTTTTCCCCTCCATTAACTGCGGAATCAGCTTCATTCAGAAGATATGCTGCTATCTCGTTTGTAGTAGCGGCAGCAGTATTTTTAATGCCGGCATTCTTTAATACATCTTTCCCTGTTACTTTCTGCACCTGGCTGGCAAAATCCTTGATGCTGATCTGGTTCTTCCCGATAGTAGTTGTTTCTGTAGTCTGATTTGCGGTATCTGTCGTTGTTGCCACACCGGTATCTGCAGTCTGTGTATCAACGGCCGCCTTTACACTCTGGGTCTGTCCTGCAGCCGCTACGGAAATTCCCATTACAAGGGCAAGTGCAATTCCGGATGCCTGACGCATGGAATATCTCAGGTGTTGTCTGTTGCTGTTTTTTAACCATTTGTTTTTCATATACATTTCCTCCACTTTATACTCTGGTTTCCTTTTGGAAACACCTGTTTTCTTTGTTCTGATACCACTATAACTTCTTTTTTTACGAATGGCAATAAAAATAGGAGAAAAGAAATACCAGAATTTTCAAAAAAGTATAGGAACAATCAAATGGTATTTGTCAAGCAGAAAAAGAAAACCATGCGGTATAAAAATTTTTTAATTTCTTTAAATTCACCATAAGAGCTGTTTGTCGAAATCCGCGCAGATATCAGGATCGATAAAAGAGCCATCCAGATGGATGACTCTTTTATCTAGTGCCTATTTAATTGATCATGCAAGCGCTACCGTTTCAGCATCTATGGCGCTTGATTTGAAAAAACTATTTTGCTTTCCACAATCAGGCTTTCATAAGAGCCAAAGCTTTTTCGTATTCCTCTCTGGAATACTGCTTAAGGATCTTTTCCTCAGACGCCCCAAGGGAAATTGCAAATTTGACTGCATTGATACGTTCCTCTGAACGACCTGCCTGAAATCCTTCCTGCCGTCCGATATTTTTTAATCTTTCAGCGACATCACACATGCTCTTCACCTGACCTTTTCTCCACTAGAATACGGATTGATAAAGGAATTTAAAAGTTTTAACAGAATAAAACCCAAGCTCTTATGCTGCTATATGTTTTCAAAACAGCAATTTTTCTTTCCACAATCAGGCTTTCATAAGAGCCAAAGCTTTTTCGTATTCCTCTTTGGAATACTGCGTAAGGATCTTTTCCTCAGACGCCCCAAGGGAAATTGCAAACTTGACTGCATTGATACGTTCCTCTGAACGACCCTCTGAACGACCTTCTGAACGACCTTCTGAACGACCTGCCTGAAATCCTTCCTGCCGCCCGATATTTTTTAATCTTTCAGCAACATCACACATGCTCTTCACCTGACCTTTCATTTCATCGCATATAACTTTTTCATAGTCCCGGTCCCCTGTCATAACAGATAAAAGCTTTAAGACTTCATCTACGTGCTGGATTTCTGTTGGGTCATCCGCAACGTAGTCAGGATCCCTTCTTTTGTTAACGAAAAAACGTGCAACAACCTTGAAATCACTTTTAAACATTTCAAGCTGTTCATCCGTCAGCCATGCGATTTCAAAAACCTCCATTTTGTAGTCATTGACATATGGATCGAGTTCTTTGGGGATATTCATCAATGACTTGATATTTCTCTCCTTGCACCAGTGCTTTTCACCAAAATACAATACAATGGTAACAACTGGAGCAATTGAAGCTGCATTCGCCTGCAGCTGGCTTTTGTAGCTTGCACCATCATATCCAATCAGACGGAACGGCATTTTCTTTTCTACTGCCGTCTGGTTCTCAATGCCTATGATAGCAAGCTGCACATTGTACCTTTTCCACTTTTTTGCAACATCACGCTCCTGTTCATGCAACTTAGCATCCTCTCCCTTATACTGGGAATGTACGGATATGCTCTCAAGTGCTGACGGCTCGATCAGTTCCTGACCGTGAAATAAAAGAACGTTTACAATATCGGAAAATACATCATTGTAATCTTCCAGAATCTTTTCTGACATGTCTTTTTCTCCCATGTCCACTATACCACTATTTCCCTGCTTATGCAGTTTTTGTTATATATAAGCAGGGAAATAGTGGTTATCCCTGTTACATATCAGGGATAACCCTATATCCCGCAGAAAAACAACCACGGTAAAAATAAAAAATCATACATCCGGAAGGACGTAAAAAACAAAATAATATATTTACCTATATTATAACAAATTTTGATAAATATACAACAAATTTCAGAGACAATGGCTTTATCATAATATTCCATTGCATTTCCTGTTCCATAACCATTGAATTTTTTGTAAAATTATGTAAAATATATCAAAATTTATCATTTTACAAGGATATTCTTATCTTCATTACAAATCAGTCCAATGATATGCAATTCTCGGCGTACCATCTTTTACATATATAATACCGCATTTTGTAAAACCGTTCTTTTCCATCAGCTTTTGCATAATCCGATTATTGGCATGGGTATCCACTCTGATATTCCGGGAAATATTTTTACAGTAATCCGCAACACATTGAAACAGTCCATGCACCTGTCCATCCCCGGCAAGCCTGTGGATTGTAAGATATGGTTCATCATTCAGCCAGTTGCCGTCTTCAATATGTTCATATGTAGGATCTGCACCTTCAAACAGTGCACATACCCCATGTATCCCATTTTCGTCGTATATTACCTTGCAGGCATTCTGATGAATGTCCGACCGAATCAGTTCTTCATCCGGATAAAAATGTCCCCATTGTGTAGGATTTCCGGATTGTATCATATAGTCCTGCGCATATTTGTATATTTTCATAATCTTCTCGAAATCTTTAAAATCGGCAATTCTTACGTTCATCATATCTTCCTCTCAAACTTTTGGTTTCACTATAACCCAAACACTTTACATCATAATACCAGTCTCATATATACAAGCTCTTGCGGACCAGAATACCTGAAAATATATCTTTTCTTCTGTAATTTTAAGCATGATTTCTCCTTACCTGTGATAATCACATTTCTGACATTGGATCATTTCATTTTCACTATCTTCTTTATAAAAAATATCGGACCACTGGCAAATGCTTTGCAAAATAGGCACAACAGATTTTCCCTTCTTCGTCAGTGAATATTCCACCTTTGGCGGAATTTCATCATAAGATTTACGGTCAACAATTCCATCTTCGGTCAGATTTTTTAAGGTTGCTGCCAGAACTGCATCGGTAATGTTGTACATTTCCCTGCGTATCTCACTGTATCGCAGCTTTTCACGCGCCGACAACACACATATTTTTCTCCATCCGAATCCGTGCATAACCCTTTCTCCAGTAGTCAGTGTCTGCCATGACCGTTCCGAGCTGTATCAATTTCAAAACGCTTCCGTTACAATTTTCATGTCACAACGGTTTACGGAAGCATTTGCGACCACTTTGCCGTAACACTTTATTGTCTCTGTAATCTTTTACTATCTGCATAAACACACCTTTCCCGACTACCAGCCCAGATCCAGCAGCCAGTTATTCAGACTTCTCTCCTTCTCTTTTTCATCGGTAATCTCCTTTAAACCGGTATATTCACCCTTGATATTGCCGTCCACGATAAAAAGCACCCTGCCGCATTTTGCCGCAACTTTCGCATCATGCGTTACCATGACGATCGTTGTCCCCTCATTGTTTAACTTCACAAGTTCATCCATAACCTCATTAGAGGAAGTACGGTTTAATGCGCCGGTCGGTTCATCGGCAAAAAGCAGTTTTGGACAGTTCATCATACTTCTGCAGATACACGCCCGCTGAAGCTGTCCGCCGGAAACCTCGTTGATATCGTTATCTGCAATCTCGATGATCCCCATTTTGCGCATAAGCTGCTCGCCTCTTTCCTGCTTTTCCTGCCTGCTTTCCCTGGACTTTTTGCTTTCTGCTGCCGGAAGCACGATGTTATCGAGAATGGTAAGATTTTTCATCATATACATCTGCTGAAAAATGAATCCCATCTCATCCAAGCGGATTTTTGCAAGTTCCTTTTCGCTCAGTTTCGTCAGATCCTTCCCTTCAAAAAGCACCTGACCGCTCGTTGCCCGGTCCATCCCCGAGATGGCATACAAAAGCGTGGATTTTCCGGAGCCGGATGGTCCCATGATTGCAACCATCTCCCCCTCTTTTACTTCAAGATTTACATTCTTTAACACATTATTCTGCCTTTTATCAATTACATAGGTTTTGCAAAGATCTTTTGCACAAAGCAATGCTGCCATAAGATTTTCCTCCGTTTACTCTATATTGGTTGTATCGTTGCTCTTGATCGTCCGGATCTGTAATGCTGTCATTCCCGATGCCAGAATCGTCATAAGGAAAATAATGCCCGGATACAGGAAAAAGATTTTCCACGGACGGATCACATAAGCCACTTTTCCGGCCCCCATCATGCCGAATATCGGATTGCCGATCAGATATGTTGCCGGAATGGAACAGATCGCCGCCAAAAGAACAGCCACAAGCGTAACAATACCGAATCGTGTCATATGCCATTCCATCACCCGTTTGTTACCGAATCCCATCGCCTTAAGCACCGCGATCTGGCTTTTCTCGTCCGCAAGAAATGACCGCTCCATCAGAATACATACAAGAAGCACGACGATCAGTGTAATTCCAAGAAGCAGATACTGTACCGATTCCATCGTCGATGCCGCTCCCATACAGTCGTCACAGTATTCCGTGGCATTCATTACTTTTTCATTGTCAAAAAGCTTTTTGATTTTTTCTTTTCGAATCTCTATCTCCTTCGCAGAAGGATGGTCGTCAAAATCGATCTGATAACTCATAACATTTGCAATATAGGTAAAATCGGTCGGTGCATCCTCGTGAAGCCGTATGACTTCTCCCAGCTGATTCATGCTTTGGAAATAAGCAACCACAACGCAGTCAAGTGTCCCTGTTCCAAAATCGATCGTTACGGTATCTCCGAGTTTCGCCCCGGTCAATTTGCTGACCGTTGGTGTAATCGCAATCTCATTTTTGTTTTGCGGAACTACCCCATTGATATATTCATACGCGGATGCTTTCGTATGGATTCCCTGCTGACAACTGATGGAATAATCTTTTCCGTCAAAATGAACCTTATATTTGTACTGCGTTTCCACACACAGTTTCGCAGGCATTCCGTTTTTCTTAAGCAGCGCTTCCGTTTTTGCAAAGTACTCCTCGATCTTCTTTCTGCCATCCGGATTCATACAACTCATCGCTTCCGTCAGATCGGTGTAATACAGATCACTCCGCGTTCCGAATGTTGTAATAAAGGTATCGCTTCGCATGGTTGATGAGACATTGACAAATACAAGCACAAACAACGTGCACAAAAAGAATGTGGTTATGATCGTCATGTACCGTTTCGGTGCACTGAACACATCATTGACCGCCATAAAGAAACCGGTGCTTCCATGGCTTTTGACCAGACGAAACGGCGATTTTTTCTTATAACGTTCCCCCGTCTGACCGGAACGGATCGCATCGATCGGAGAAGACTTCTTCACCAGCTTCGTGCAGCGAAAAGCATACAGCAGAATGACAATAACGACCAGAATTGCCCCCAGAACCGACAACAGGAAATGGTTATCCGCCTCCAGAACCATATTGCTGCTGACCGATCGCAGTAACAGATCAGAAAACGGGATACTCATAAAAAATCCCACAAACGCTCCTATTACTGCCAACATCAGATACTTTGTCAGGTAGAGACTGCGGATCTTGAAATTGCTGATACCGATTGCTTTCATCACACCTATCTCACGAAACTCCTCGGAGATCGTAAACGTGATGGAAAACTTTAATACGACAAACGACACGATGATTAGGCAGATACTTAAAATCAGCATCGTAAACGCAACGATCATATCCATGACATAGCACATTTTTATCAGCGAACGTGCGCCGGAAAACATGATACCCGGAGCCTGTGAGATAGCCGAAGCGATCTCCGATACACCCGTCTCATCCTTTAGGTCGATATAGCTGATCTGTCCCTGATATCCATTGTAAATAGTTTCATCCGAAAGCAGCCTCTTGATCTCCTCCCGATGAAAAAGGAAACGGCTGTTGCCCATCATGGAAGACCCTAAAAGCGCATCCTTTGCCATACCGTCCAACGTTACCGTAAAGGAAATACTGTTGTGCGTAATCCTGATCTTATCTCCCGGCTGTAAATGATTTTTCTCCATAAAATCACCGGTTGCATATGCATGCCCCGGCTTGATTTCCGTAATCTGCTTATTCTCTTTATCAAAAAATTTAAGCTGGCTGTCCTCGACGGACTGGTAGATAACGGAATTCTTTGCCTCCAGTTCTTCTCCGTCCATATCTTTCAGATTGGATTTTTCTCCGAATACAACCGGCTCAATGCGATAATCCCGGATGGATTCCATCTCATGCAGGATCTCATCGATGTTCGCTTTGCTGTCTGCCCCCATCGAGATGACCACATAATCGCCGATCCCCGCCTTATCCAGATAGGAATCCGTTCCGTTCATGACGGAAACAACATTGCTGATTCCGCTCGCCACGAACATCGTTGCCAGCAGAATAAAACAAAGCAATATTGCGTTCATTACTTTTTTTCTTTTCAAATCTTTTTTCAAAATACGAAAAAGCATTTTAACGTTCCTCCCCTCGTTTGATGTACTCATCTTACAGGAGAAATTCTTAAACAATCCTTAAATGCACATTATGCTTTTCGCACAACAATAGTCGCGCAGAAATCATCCTCCTTGATTTCTACAAATACTTCACCATCCATTTTTTGCATCAACTGCCGGCTGATATACAGTCCAAGCCCCGAACCGTCCGCCGAGCCGACATTGCTTCCGCGATAAAAAGAATCAAACAGATTTATGAGTTCTTCCTGCTTTAAGCTGCATCCGGAATTTCTTACCGTGATCAGCCTGCAGTCCTCTTCCTCCGAAAAATCGATGGAAATACGCTTGCCGTCCCCGTATTTGATCGCGTTTTCCAAGAGGTTCTGCAACACCTCGATCAGCCGGTCCGCATCGCCTTTCAGCAACAGATCGGTGTAGGATGCAATCTGAAATCCGGTATGCAAATTGTGCAGTTTTTCCTCATAAAGTCCCCGGATTGCCTCGATCACATCGGACAGATACACTTCCCCCTGATCGACGCTCAGTTGCAGGAAATCCTCCCTCGATGCAAGCGTGATCTCATTGACATACGCCTCAATCTCTTTTACGTTCTTTTCAATTCCCTCGCATGCTTCGACGCGCTGCTCCCCGGTCGTATAAAGATCCTCTGCCAGCGCCTTCGCATACAGCCGGATTGCAGATAACGGCGTCCTAATGTCATGTGTCAAAGACAGGATCAGCGTCTTTTTTTCTTTTTGCAGCGCGAGTTCTTTTTCTTTGTTGCTCTCCAGTGTTTCGCGCAGCATGTCCATTCCCCATAGAAATCTGCCTAAAAATTTGCTTTTTTCGGCTTTGATCGGCACCGAAAGATTTCCTTTCGCCAGTTCCTCGGTCAGCGACTGCATCTGTTCAAACGGCTTTATAATCTTCTTTCCGATATAACAGATCAAAAAAACAGACAGCAAAAACAGAATTCCCAGGACAATATCCATGAGAATCCAGGTTCTGTAGTCTGTCTGTGTATAAATGATCCTGTAGATTGTTTCGGTTTTATCCTGCACACGCGAAATGCACGGTTCCTGATTATTTGCTGTCACATAATAAACCATATTCGCAAGTGCAATAATAAGCAGCTCCACTCCACAAAACTTCGCTGCAAATTTTTTGTAATTATTCATATCGGTATCCCGTTCCCCAAACCGTAATAATGTGTTTCGGCTTCTTCGAATCCTGCTCGATCTTTTCCCGCAGCCACTTGATATGTACCGTGAGCGTCTGCAGCTCCGATTCACTGTCGCTTCCCCAGATGCGGTTGAACAGGTATTCTTTCTTCAATGTCGTTCCTTTATTTTCGACCAGCAGTTTCAGCAGCTGGAATTCCTTTTCCGTGACATTGACCGGTGTTTGGTTCACGGTGAGTGTCTGCGTGACATTGTTCAATTTCAGATTGTCGCATACGATTTCGTCCAATGCATATTTTCGTTTGAAAATGCCGTTGATCTTGGCAATCAGAATATCGATATCATACGGCTTACAGATATAATCATCCGCGCCGATCTGCAAGCCTTTTAATGTGCTTTCCTTGTCGTCTCTTGCAGTCGCGATCATAATATGTGCGTTTGAAGTCTCCCTTATTTTGGAACAGACGGAATAACCGTCCACCCCCGGCAGACCGATGTCAATCACAACAAGATTGGCACCGTACTGCTCAAAGATCTGAAGTGCCTTCTCCCCGGTGTCCACAAGGCTCACCGTATAATTTTCTTTTCGCAGGAAATCGCACAAAAGTGTTCCGATCTCCCTGTTGTCCTCTACGATAATAATGTCCGGCATTGTTCTCCCTCGTGATTCAAAAACTGATACCACTTCTATTTTATGATATATTTTGTTCCTCTGCCCTTGCCTTCAACCAATACAATTCCCTTTTTGCTCATATCTTTCAATAACTGTGTTGTCTTAGATTTTCCAAAAGATACATATGGTGCAATTTCGCTAATAGGCTTCAACATGGTCTTGCTCAAAATTTTGTATACGGTTCTTTCATCCTCCGTCAAATTCATATTTTCTTCCAAAACAGGAAGAACAATCTTAATTGTATTTTCTGAAACTTCAAAATCAGGTTTTCTTAATCCATCCGTATAAAGTTGTTTTATTCTTGTAATCCCGGTTCCGAAAATCTCAACAAATCCCAATCGATAGAATACATTTGCAAGATTTCTATTGCGCAAAACAGAAAGTTTGCCCGATAAATATTCCTCCTCTGTTATTCCAGCAGGTAAGCCTCCCGGAGAAATAATTTCTATTCTGTCATCAAACATCAAGATCCTGATTTGCGACTCTACATCCCAAGCTCTGTGAATCAAGGCATTGGCAATCGCCTCTCTGAATGCAGCCTCTGGTATTTTTTCTATATTTTTTCGTTCCGCCCCCTGTATGATTTCGTAACGATAATAATCTCTGAAAGTCTCTATTGTTTGATCGTACACTTCCAATATCGATTTATTTTCAAAAGTCACTCTTTTTTGAATAATGCTGATATTTTCGCCAAACTTCACAATATCAATACCCGGAAAGTGATTTTTGTCAGCCAACAGCCCTGCTGCATTATTATATCCCTTTACATTGTCATACAAATTCAGAGTTTTCAAAGTATCGATATTAAACGTATCAATTTGAATGCTTTCCTTTAATTTTTGATGCAAAATTTCAAAGGACAAATCCTGTTCTTTGCATGGAAGTTGTTCAAATTTAATATTTTTTCCTTCCAAAATAAGTCTTGAAAGTTCTAATGTATCCACTTCTATTGTTGCTGTATCGTTCCTTTTATACGCTTTTGATTTATATAAATAAGGTTTTTGAATGCCACTTTTTACAGCAACTTTTATAACATTATCACTTTGTACTTCCAGTGTATAATCCGGTTGTGGTGAAATACTGTCATTGATTTTATTTTCGATATCCAGACATGACTGCTTTACATCAGCAATTCCTTTGATGTTACCATTGTCGTCAATTCCAAAAAAAATCGCTCCACCTTCATAATTTGAAAAGGCACTTACCGTTTTTAAAAAGGTATTTGTAATCGTTTCTTTAAACTCTACCGTTCTCGTTTCATGCATACTATTGGTCTCCTTTCCAACTTTATTATGTTTATTATATGCAAAAGCAATCAAAAAATCAATCGTAAAAAAATACGATTGATTTTTTGATTGTTTTTATTTGTATTGTTACTCTTTATTATTTTGCACAATCTATTATGATCTTCTCACACAGATCATATCCAAGCTCGGAACTGTTCAGTGACAATGTATAATTCTTTGCCATCCCCCACTTCTGCTCCGTATAAAATCGATAATTTGTCATACGCCTTTTATCGATATCTGCCATCATTTTTTCTGCTTCCTCTTCGGTAACATTATACAGTTTACAGATACGCGCCACCTTTTCCGGCATATCCTTCATCCTGTTTCTTTCTGCCATCTTAACTGAATCCTCCTTTTTCTACATAAAAAAAGCATGTACTTATCTCACAAGCTGGACTTACGCTGATAAGCTACACACTTTTTCATGGCATTATAAAATTAAAAACGAGCAACAAAACTGGATTTACGCTCGTTTGCTACTCGTTTGAAAATTATTATATTTCTCTTTTTCTAAAAAGTCAAACAAAAAGTCTTATGATTAATAGGTGTAGGATGATACATCTCTACATTTTTGTTATCTGATAATTACAACATATTTCCTTCCAGGTAAGATTCATAAATATAAGACAGATTTTCATAATATACGCTGCTGTTGTAATCATCTATTTTCGGGCTGATAGCCGCCATGGTAGACGGTCATTATTCCCATAGATAAAATACCTCTTTTCTCCCATAACACCTTATTTTTCTTTTACTGCTGCTGCAATTTTCTCTACAATCACACAGACAATTACGGTAATCACCATATCCGGCAGCGTATTTCCAACCGGTGTATCCACATGCATCAGCACCCGGTACAATACAAAACCGACCAGCCACACCACAAGATTTCTCCACTGAAATGTGGATTCCCCAGCATCTGCTTTCTTTAAAATGAAATAATCTGCAATCTGCACTGCAATCATCGGGGCAAATACAGAACCAATCAGATACAGGAAATTTGTAATGTTATCCATCGGATAAACAATTGCTGCCACAGTTCCAATCACGGTAACAACAATCGCTGCCCATTTCTCCTTAATTTTTGAGGAAATGGAAACACTTGAAACTCCTGCGGAATATGCATCCAGAAACGTCGTCGTAACCGTGGAAAATACAATGATGAGAAGTCCCACAACGCCAAACCCTGTTTTTAACATAATCTGCGCAATATCATATTCGCCGGTAAAAATAGCAGCCCCCATACCGATCATATACATAAAAATGCTGACCAGACTGTAGACAACCACACTGACAAGTGTTGCGGCAAACGGTTTTTCTGCTTCTCTTGTATAATCACTAATCAGTGGCAGCCAGGAAAGCGGCATTGCCACGGCAAGTTCCACAGCCGCACCAAATGTAAGACTTCCATCATCCACGACCGGAGCCGCGCTTCCGGTTCCAAAAAAGATCACTTTAAAAAGAACCAGAGATAAAATAAAAAGTGCGGTCATGGCAACCGTATTTAACTTGCCAAGATTCGTAAGTCCGACAAAAATCCAGACAACAATCAGTGCGCCGATAATGATCGCCCATACCCAGATTCCTGTATGCAAAACCCCGTCTGCCGCAAGTGCTCCGTCATAAATCATAATTGCGGTCCACCCTACAAGCTGTAACACATTTAAGACAGCAAACAGAAGGCTTCCTCTCTCGCCAAAACTCATTTTCACAGTTTCCATGGCACTTTTTCGTTCTTTCGCTCCAATCATTCCTGCTGCAAACATCATAAGTCCGCCGATCAGATGTCCCAGTAAAATTGCTGCCATGGCTTTTCCAAATCCAAGCGGTGCAAAATAAGTACCTGTCAGTATTTCTGCCAGGGATACACCTGCTCCAAACCAAATTAATCCGTTACTGAACACGGAAGTTCCTTTTTTTTCCATTTGTACACTCCTCTTAACCTATGATAAACCCGGCCTCACATTTGCCGGATACTAATATTCTCCTTCAATTGCAAATGCATGGTCCATTGGTCCGCTTCCTTTTCCAAGGTCAAGCATGGCGGCAAGTGCACCGGAAATATAATTTTTTGCATACTTCACGGACGTTTCAAGATCTCTTCCTTTTGCAAGGTTTGATGCAATCGCAGAAGAAAGTGTACAGCCTGTCCCGTGTGTATTTGGATTGTCAATCCTCTTTCCCTCAAACCATACCGACTCTTTACCCTTCTGGTAGAGCAGGTCATTGGCATCATTTAACTGATGACCACCTTTTAATAAAACGGCACAGCCCAATGTGTCACAAATAATTTCTGCTGCTTTTTCCATATCTGCATCAGTCTTGATCTGCATTTCGGAAAGCACTTCCGCTTCCGGAATATTTGGCGTAATCACCGTTGCAAGCGGTAATAATTTACTTTTCAATGTGCTGATGGCATCCTCACTGATCAGTCTTGCTCCACTGGTTGCCACCATGACAGGATCTACGACAATATTTTTTGCGTGATACTCTGTCAGCTTCTGCGCAATCGTCCCAATCAGTTCACCAGAAGCAACCATTCCGGTTTTAATCGCATCCGGATAGATATCCGTAAAAATACTGTCCAGCTGCTCTGCCAAAAACTTCGGGGTTACCTCCATAATATCTGTTACACCGGTCGTATTCTGGGCAGTCAAAGCCGTGATCGCACTCATTGCGTAAACATGGTTTGCTGTCATTGTCTTAATATCTGCCTGAATGCCGGCGCCTCCACTGGAATCACTTCCAGCAATTGTTAATGCTGTGTACATATCATCCTCCTTATATCAGATATTTCTTTTCAAATTCTTCAATCTTCATCGGTTTTCCATAAAAAAATCCCTGAATCATACGGATTCCCATCTTTTTTACAATATCTCTCTGGCGCTTAGTCTCCACACCTTCCACGCATACGCGTACATTGATGGCATTTGCCAGTTCCGATACCATCCGCACAAATGCATTGGAAAAGTCGTCCTCGCCAAGATGTTCAATAAAACAACGGTCAATCTTGATTACATCCAAAGGCATCTCACGGATATGATTGAGGGATGAATATCCTGTTCCAAAATCATCCAGTGCCACACGTACACCAAGATTCCGGATCTCACTTAATATCTTCTTCATCCGGACCATATCATTAATCGCCAGGCTTTCCGTTACTTCCAATGTCAGATTCTGTGGTATGATACGGGTTTCTTCCAGAACCTTTGCAACCTTCTTTACAATGTCATTCTGCAACAGCTGTACAACCGACAAATTTACATTGACATGATACTCCGGATGCCCCATATCATTCCAGTATTTACACCGCAATGCCGCATTTTTCATTACATATTCACCGATTGGATTGATCAGTCCCAGATATTCCGCAAGTGGAATAAAATCTGCCGGATTCACAAATCCAAGTGCACTTGAATTCCAGCGGATCAATGCTTCCGCACCACAGCATGGCTCTCCCGGCTGACAGACATCAATGATCGGCTGATAAAACACTTCAAATTCCGTGCATGCATTCATGGCTGCAGTACGCATATTTTTCTCCAGATCCAGTCTGCGGTATGAGGAAGATGCGTCCATCCCATCATAGTATTCCACGCGGTTTTTGCCCCTGCGTTTTGCCGACAACAGGGCAATATCTGCTTTACGGACAAGTTCTTCCACCGTTTCTCCATCCTTCGGGAAATATACGATCCCCATACTTATGGTGCAATAATAATCTTCTCCCTTTAAAAACCACGGTTTCTTAAATATGGATGTCACATCCCGCACAATCCGTTCCAGTTCCGGATACATGGAATCCGGAACAATCACGACAAATTCATCCCCGCCCATACGGTAACAGGTATTTTCAATGCCGTCTACCCTGCGCAGACTATGGGAAATTGCTTTCAGCAGAATATCTCCATACTGATGTCCCAGCCCGTCATTGATATGCTTAAAATCGTCCAGATCCATATAAAGTAACGCACCGGTTGCATCTTTTTTCCTGGTCTTTCGGATAAACTGTCCCAGATCCTGTTCGCAGCGCATGCGGTTAAACAACCCTGTCAGGAAATCATTGTTCGCCTGATTTTCAATTTCTTTCTGATAAATTTTCTTTTCGGTAATATCATAGAGTGTACACATGGCAACTTTTCTGCCATCCACCCAGTCAATCTCGGTCTTATGCACATCCAGCCAGCGTTCCTCAACAACCGAATAAATTTCCTCATAATACTGGCTGCGCTTTGTTTCCCTGTCGGAAAAAAGCATTTTTTCCAGATGATTTCCTGCGATACTGCGGGAGAAAAGTTCTTTGAATTTGTGATTCATATAAAGAATCGAATTGGTATGATAATCGACCACATATATTCCACATCCGGTATTTTCCAGAATTGCCTCTAAAGATGTATAGGAACTTGCCAGTGAATTCTTTGCAATTCTCTTGAGCATGATACTCTGCACAACTCTTCGCACATCACTGACAAATTTGATATCTCTGTTCTCCCAGATTCTTGTTTTTTCATTATCATACACGCAAAAATACATCGCCGTGCGGTTTTGTATTTCAATCGGTTCAAAAATTCCGGCACTGATATGACAGGTTTTAAATAAATGTGCAAACGGTTCCGGCATGATGGAGTCCGATGAGATCATATAAGGCTTACCATTATAAAACGGCAGTGCATCGATCGGAATATGCTGTCCCTCCGCAATAACGGAATTGTCCGGTTCTTTTGTATACTCGCAGATCATGTCCGCCGTATTTTCCCCTACATTCTCGCGCAGCAGACATCCACCGGAAATTTCCAGACTTTCGCATGTTTCCCGCAAAATATCCTCAACCACTTTTTCGAAACTGTTATCCGAATCCATCATCTGTAAAATTTCGGTCATTGCCCGGCTGCGGTGCAGCTGATATTCCATCGCCAGCTCGGAAACGGAACTCTTTTCAACCGCTTTCTGCGCAATCATCTGATTTCTGCGACTCTCAAACAGCTGTCCGGAAAGCAATGATAGAAATTCTACCGATGCGTAAAACTGATCCTCCGTCGTAATAAGCATTCCCTCCGGCAGATGAACCTCCGGTGTCAGCCGCTCCTTTATAATACCCATAACAATCCAGACAACCTGCAGCTGATCTTCTACTTTTGTGGAAACAGCACACAATTTCATGAAATCCTGTGCAGTTTCCCTCTCCACAACCGTTTCCATCCGGTCATGCTGCATCTGGTCTACCAGTTCCATGTAGACATGTTTATCTACCTGTGTGCGTAAAAACCCCACCTGTTCTTCCGTTCCAAACGGTTTTGTCACAACACCCTTATTTTTATCCACACACATCAGATACAAATGATCTGCACAGCAGAACTGATCCTGTAGCTGCTGTAACATTGATATATCTATCAGATTCGTATCATCGTTCATGCCATTACCTCTTTACTCCTATAATTAACAAATAAAATCCTGTCTTACTCTGCATACAATATTCTTCCAAAAGAGAGAATTCCCTGTGAAGACGCAGCTGTTTCTTCACAAACCCAATCTCTCCTGTATACATCACAATCACAGCCTCCTTTTCCAGAATGGTTAATGCTTTCCGGAAAAATTTCTCATACAGACTGTCCAGCTGCTCCCGCGTCATTTTTCCCCGCACCGGCATATTGGTTACAATCTCATCAAACAAATAATCGTGTCTGAAATCGAAGAAATCCCTGTGAATGAAATTGATCTGTTCTCCCGCCAGAGCCGCATTCTCCCGTGCTCCGTCAATTGCCTCCCCAAAAATATCCGTACCGTATTTTTCACGTGCCGGGACGCGGATATCCCGCTCAATCAGCATGGTGCCCACGCCGCAGAACGGATCAATAATCTGTGCATTCTCTTTCAGATACGGTGCTGCCAGTTCCATAATCAATGCCGCAAGAGAAGGGTGCATGGAAGCTGCAATTGCATGTTTCCGGTACGCAAACCGGTGATCCGGAAGGGTATAAAATCTCAGTGCCGGGAAAAACTTTCCCTCACGATTTGCAATCAGTCGAAGTTCTACCTCATAATCCCCCGGAGAATTCACCAGTTTTCCATCCGACAACTGTTCAATGGCAGATCCAAGCTTTTTGACAAACCGACTTCTCTGTTCCAGTGTCATTGCGGATCTGCACTCAATCCGGAAAAAGAATGGCTTGTCTTCCAGGTGGTATTTTGCACAGATTGCAAGCATTGGCTTCCACACCGTCTCTGCTGCTTTTTCCGGTTCCTGCTCCAGAAGTCCTTTGACCGGAAGTAAAAACAACATGTCCCGATATGTGCGGATCTGCAACAGCTGCAACAGATCATCCGTCTGTACAATCACACCGAGCGGATGCGCCTTTCCACCGGTCTGATTTTCCAGTATTCCGCGATGATTGCGGTTTGTCACCAAAAGTACATGATTGTTCTTTTGCTTTATATCAAAATGATGGGTATCGATTCCTTCATACTGAATCAGGATTGCCCGCAGTGCCCGCAGTTCTGCTTCCCGGTGTTTCCGGTTTTCTTCGGTGACCGGCTCTCCTTCCAGCTCTGCAAGACGATCTTTCAGCTGCGAAAGGATTTCTTCTGCATGAAGTGCCTTCATGGCTTCCAGATATGCACTTTTTACGAACAGTGTCTGTTCCCGGGTATATGCTTTCCAGAGCGGCTGCAACGCATTCTGTACTGCCAGGTCTCCCAGAAGAAGTGCTGCATTCTTCCGCGTCTTTGCATCCTCTTCCTGTAAAAATCCAAACACCAGATCTTCATGCCCGCGTACAAATTCTATAGCCTGCGCTTTTTGCTCTTCCGTTGCTTCTTTCAGGCTGGCACGCAGAGCACTCAGATTACTCCTTACATTTTTCTTTTCCTGTAATTCCGTAAATAGTTGTATCAAAAATTTCTCCTATGCTTTGTTAATTATTCAGAATACTTCCTATATTTAATTTATTGTAGATGATTTTTTATTCTTTGTCTACTCCATTTTTTTCGATGTAAGCCGCCAGATCATCATGAAAATCTTCCCATGCACTCTCATGTTCCACAAAATATTTCGGACAGTTTTTACCTGTCACATCATAATGCCGGATCACATCTTCAATTCCAAGATCATATCTTCCGATCAGCCAGGTTGTCAATTGGATCAATGACTGATACGTACTGTCATTGAATTTTCCGGTGTCATCCGGAATACAGCATTCGATTGCGATTGTATCACTGTTTCGGTTATTGGATGCATATGCGATTTCATTGCAGGGAATGCACTGTACAATTTCTCCATCCAGCCCGATCACGAAATGACTGCTTGCCTTGGTCTGGTGAGATTGTTCCAGCCCTGCGAAATAATTCCGGTTCTGGATGGCAGTCGTTCCCGGATTGGCCGTGTAATGAACGACAATTCCACGAACCTTTTTAAGTGCAAGCCCCGGACGGGAATATTCATTGACCGGAAGCAGTTCCACGTCTAATTCCGGTCTCTGGTCAACGTATTTTTTATCTGTAATATCCCAGCTGCTGTCAGACACCGTCTGCTGCGCCCGTTCCTGCTTCACTTTATGTATGATTCCCAGAATGGATCCCAGCAAAATTACGGCAATGATAATCATTAAAATGCGCATCTGCAGCTGTTCTTTTCTTGTTCTTCGTTTTTTATATCTCTTTCGATAGGTTGGAGCCATAAATGCATATCTCCTGTTTTGTTTTTGCGGCCCTTTGTGGGGGCTTATTTCTATCTTCTCACATATTGCGTATCTGTCAATGCTTTTTTCGATGCTATGGATTTGTACGAGTGTTTTAAATATAAGTTTTTTCGATGCTATGGATTTGTACGAGTGTTTTAGATATAAGTTTTCTCAAAATGACGGAAGAAGGCGTATATTCTCTTTCTACAGAAAAATTTACAAAGCAGCGCCGATATTGATTTCAGGTTGGTTTTATAAAAGTTTTTCATTTACGCTATTAGCGTTATGTGATGGAACTACGGCGCAGTTGCAAATTTATTCTTCCGAAAGAAATATACGCCTTCTTCCTGTTGGTTGGAGAAAAGATAATTTGAAAAACGTATTGGTATCTATACAAAGAAAATTTGTATAAAAGATACCGTTATGGTATCTATATACTTAAAATTTAACATTTAGATACCACAAAGTCTCTATGAAATAAAAATTGCTTCTTCAGGTACCATTTTTTCAAATAATCGGTACCTGAAGAAGCAATTTTTCTCTTACAGGT
>PPYF01188426.1_pt1 | contig 20309 bp, 22 predicted proteins | sample 1559871 | NCBI WGS metagenome assembly PPYF01 (sample SAMN08240021, study PRJNA423297) | Human gut metagenome, whole genome shotgun sequencing project. | reverse complement strand
TGCCAGTCGGTCGCGTCAGGCAGTAACACATTCAGCGCGCCACTGATTACCGTCATCTCTTCCGGCTCAGCGGTGCTGAAGGTGTATTCGCCTTCAACCATAACACCCACACTGGCGCGACCAGTGCTGCTGCTGGAAAAGCCGATCGATTTCACTTTGCCGGAAAAGTACTCATTACTTTGAAGCATAAACTGGCCCTGTCTGGTAGTTGAATATCTACTTCACTATAGGGGCCAGAGGCGCTGACTGTCACGCAAAATTACACCAGTAATTCCGCAGCCAGCCGTGCAATCAATACGTTAGACAGCAAGACAGGAACATCGAGCTGTTTTTGCAGTAAATCGCGATGACGTTGGTGAAATCCTAAACAATCCAGCATGATGACATCAGCCCCTTTTGCCAGTAATTCTTTCCCGGCATCAATGATTTTTTGTTCTGAATCATGAATGGGGTTACCCAATGAAAATACCGGCGATTTCTGCAAAATTTGCCATTTTTGCGCCTGAACGGGCAGCATCTCCTCAACCGGAACGATAACCCCCACTTGATGATCTTCAACAATAGAGGAAACCAGCGGTGGCAATATCCGCGACGGCTCAAGAAAGATCGTATTACGCGCAGTCATACTACTAATGTTTGCCGTACTCATTAATATAATGACGTCGTAACCCCGATTATCGAGTACTTCAACCACACCTTGCAGGTCACGCTCCACTTTGCGACGCGAAACATGGGCCAGCTGGTTGTCATTTAATAATGTGAGAATGGTGTCTTCGCCTGCTTCTGGCGCGTACTCCGCCATCACTTCTTCACGACTTAACTTCCCCAGCAGGCTATGATGGGAAATATTATCTTCGTCAATGTATTCCGTCAGGAGCGGCAAAACTTCCTGCATAGGTACAATGCCGATGGTCAGGATCGCCAACGACGCACTCATTGTTCATCCACCTTACTTTTCTTTCGTCGTTAATTACCGGGCAAGTGTGAAGCACCACTGCTGACACTTACTTGTGCTACAAATGACAAAAAGCGTAGCAGCAGACGTGCACGGCATAATGTAAAGATTCCAAATGATTCCAGTAATGGATTGTTATTGTTTAATATTCTAATTATTAGAAAAACATGAATTATGAAAAATGTGACGCAGATCCCTTGTAGTGGCACTCAGAATCCCTTCCGAGCAGTCTGATGCGGTCACTCTTTGTCAGGGTCCTCATAGCGTTTTTTCGCATCCATCGCTTCCTGAGCGGTCGGATGTTCACTGATCAACGAGTCTGGTTTAGGATGATCGGCTCTGAGTTGGTACCAGGTTACCGTCTGTCCTGGTTTTCCTTTTTCAATCGTCACTATATATGCTTCACGAGGATAAGGCGGTTTCGTTGGCATCGTTCTTCCTTATTTCACGGGATGAACGTTAAGTATAGGCGCTCGAAAATCAACAATTGATCGTCTGTGCCAGGGCGCTACGAATTTCAGAAATCACCTGGCTGGGTTCGTTTGTTGCGTCGATGATAATATGCGCAACTTCGCGATATAGCGCATCGCGTTCTTCCAGCACTTCCTGAACTTCTTCGCTCAGCGGTTTTCCCGTTAAGGTTGGCCGTAAATCTTCTTCCGGTGCAGCTTGCAGTCGGTTAACCAGGACTGATACTGGCGCACACAAATAAACCACGATCCCGTTATTTTGCATGAAGTGACGATTAAATTCCGTCAGAATAATGCCGCCGCCTGTAGCGATAACGGTGGATGGCGCAGTTACCGCTTCCAGCGCCGCCGTTTCTCTGGCGCGAAATCCCGCCCACTCTTCCCTTTCGACGATCTCCGCGACCGTCATATTGAGCTGTGATTGCAACCACTGATCGGTATCGACAAACCGACGGTTAAGCGAATCGGCAAGGGCCATTCCGACCGTTGTTTTACCACAGCCCCGAGGCCCGATCAGAAAAAGAGGTTGTGTCTATCTGGTCCGCCGGTCTGGATCCCACTGGCACGTAAGGTATCCATAAAATCGCGCATCGTCAGGCGCTCACGAATGGTCGCTGGCGTGTAACGTTCGCCGCGCGGATTAATCGCCGCAGCGCCTTTCTCGATGGCTTCAGCAGCCAAAGGTATATCTGCGGTGATCACCAAATCGCCCGCTTCACACTGCCGGACAATTTCGTTATCGGCAACGTCGAAACCTGCCGCGACGCGCAGCGTACGAATAAATCGCGATGGCGGCACGCGTAAACTCTGGTTTGCTACCAGTACCAGCGGCATCTGCATACGTTCCGCCGCGCGATACAAAATCTCTTTAATTACATTGGGACACGCGTCGGCATCCACCCAAATTGTCATAAAGTCATCCTTTGTTGGGTAATCCTCTATTGTGTCGCGCTTTTGCCTTCCGGCATAGTTCTGTTTATGCTTCTGCCAGCGATTATCAAAACAATGAATTTCACGGCAGGAGTGAGGCAATGGAAAAGAAAATCGGTTTTATTGGCTGCGGCAATATGGGAAAATCCATTCTCGGCGGTCTGATTGCCAGCGGTCAGGTGCTTCCAGGGCAAATCTGGGTATATACCCCCTCCCCGGATAAAGTCGCCGCCCTGCATGACCAGTTCGGCATCAACGCCGCAGAATCGGCGCAAGAAGTGGCGCAAATCGCCGACATCATTTTTGCTGCCGTTAAACCTGGCATCATGATTAAAGTGCTTAGCGAAATCACCTCCAGCCTGAATAAAGACTCTCTGGTCGTTTCTATTGCTGCAGGTGTCACGCTCGACCAGCTTGCCCGCGCGCTGGGCCATGACCGGAAAATTATCCGCGCCATGCCGAACACTCCCGCGCTGGTTAATGCCGGGATGACCTCCGTAACGCCAAACGCGCTGGTAACCCCAGAAGATACCGCTGATGTGCTGAATATTTTCCGCTGCTTTGGCGAAGCGGAAGTGATTGCTGAGCCGATGATCCACCCGGTGGTCGGTGTGAGCGGTTCTTCGCCAGCCTACGTATTTATGTTTATCGAAGCGATGGCCGACGCCGCCGTGCTGGGCGGGATGCCACGCGCCCAGGCGTATAAATTTGCCGCTCAGGCAGTAATGGGTTCCGCAAAAATGGTGCTGGAAACGGGAGAACATCCGGGGGCACTGAAAGATATGGTCTGCTCACCGGGAGGCACCACCATTGAAGCGGTACGCGTACTGGAAGAGAAAGGCTTCCGTGCCGCAGTGATCGAAGCGATGACGAAGTGTATGGAAAAATCAGAAAAACTCAGCAAATCCTGATGACTTTCGCCGGACGTCAGGCCGCCACTTCGGTGCGGTTACGTCCGGCTTTCTTTGCTTTGTAAAGCGCCAAATCTGCCGATTTCAACCACTCACGATAGTGACTCATTTGTGGGTTCAGCGGCGCAACCCCCACACTAATCCGTAAAGTTACCTGTGGCGTATTCGGCAAACGTAATGTATTTAGCCCTTCATGCACTCGTAACATGGCGGTAATAGCGCTCTCAGCTGGCGTACCGGACATGATTACTGCAAACTCATCGCCGCCAAACCGACCAATCACATCGCTACCGCGCAGGGTAATTTGTAACTGTCGGGTAAGCGCCACTATCGCTTCATCGCCCACATCATGGCCCCAGGTATCGTTGATGCTCTTGAAATGGTCGATATCGATAATCAGTAACGTTGCATCGCGATTATGCCGCCGACAGTTATCAAATTCATTGCGTAACATAGTTTCCCAATGACGTCGGTTATACACGCCCGTCATGCCGTCGCGGGTACTCATGACCTGCAACCTGCGTTTATGTTCCGCCAGTTTGGTTGCCGTCTGGTAGCTGACCCAGCCAAACAGCAGAGGATAAATGACAATAATGGGAAGGGAGAGCCACCATTCCAGCGGCGCACTATTGAACGACACGGTAATGCCCGTCAGCTCGAGGGTGACAAGGCAGGAAACCACCATCAACACCAGACCCGCGACAAACAGACGGGGGCCGCCTGCCCCCATCAAATTCAGACACATAATCATCAACATCGCGGTGGAAGGCAGCACGTTTACGCCCATTACGCCTACCCACATTCCCGCTAATACTGCATCGGTTTTTAAATTGTAAATTTCCCGGCTAAGCGGATCGACGGCCCTGCTCGCTATCTGCCAGGCTAAATGCGGCCAGACGAACGCCCAGCCGACCAACACCAGCCACCACCAGCCCGGCGGCGGGTGTGAAACCAGCGTTGAAGCAATCGGTAAGAACATGCCAGCCAGGCCAACCGCGCGGGGTAGTCTGACGCGACGGGCGAAGCGCAGCCCGGACCGCTGATGTTCGTTTTGAGGAGTTAAAGGAGGTTCCTCCCCATGCGCCGCCGCTTTTTTGAAAAAGTTTTCATCATTCATTATTTTTGGGAACATTCAGAAACAATTTTCCCAAATTATAGAGACGGGGCTAAAGGCAGAAGTATGAAATTTCGGGTGAGCCACTTTCGTAGCTCACCCGTTAGCACTATCAGGTATCAGGCGGCTTTCTTGAGGCAGGCACTCATAAACTTATTACGATCATCACCTTTCAGAGATTGTTGCGTTGCTTGATTATTACATTCGCGCATCTTTTGCTGCTGTGGCGTCAAACTTTTTTCACCAGGCGCAGACTTGCTGTTCTTCAGGCAATCACTCATGTAGGTCTTACGAGCATCCCCTTTCAACGCCTGCGCCGTCGCCTGCTGATTACAGGAGGTCATACGCTGTTGTTGCGGGGTTAAGGTTCTCTCGGCAGCGCCGACGGTGGTTAAAAAAACCAGTCCGAAAAGCAAGGTAACCAGTAATGTTATTTTCATAGCACCATCCCTCTTCATGTTTTAACCATGAGCGTTTGCGCCCGTGATCTGCCATTAAGTCTGGTTGCTAACAGCAAAAAAACCACCCGACAGCGAAAATTCACCGCCGGGCGCGGTTTTATTTCAGCCCCAGGGCGGCTTTCATGGTGTAGAAGAGATCGGTCTGGTCGGTCAGTCCAACGACATTGGCGGCATGTGGGCCATACGCCGCAATACGCAGCTGACTACCGGTATGTTCTTGTGAATCCTCTTCGGAGTTCCCGTAACTCATCACCATCACTGCGCCATCTTTGGTATTTAGCGCCTGGGTGAGGCCCGGCGCTTTGGTGTCCGGCGCAACAATCTGGCTGGCGTGGGCGTGATCAGCGGTGACTATGACCAGCGTGTTGCCATCCTTTTTAGCGAATTCCAGCGCCCGTTGTACGGCTTCGTCGAGATCGACCGTCTCGCCAATTTGCCCACAAGGATTCGCAGCGTGATCCTGTTTATCGATTGATGCACCTTCAACTTGCAGGAAAAAGCCTTTCTCATTTTTACTCAACAATTCAATGGCTTTGTCGGTCATCTGCGCCAGGGTTGGTACACTGTCATTACGTTGCGGATTAGGCGTACAGGTGACTGCGGGCTTATCGATATTGCCATGGTACGTTGCTTTCGGTCCTAGCCAGCGCACTGGCATATTGCCGTCAGCAAACAGGCCAAGCAGGGGTTTTTGCTGATTCGCTTCCGTCACCGCATTTAGCGAGGCGGCATCGTTCACCAACTGATAACCACGCGCCTGTGCCTGTTCACGCAGCGTTTTTCCCTGCCATTCACCGGCGGTTGCCGTTTCAGCAAAGGTTTTTGCGCCACCGCCAAGCGTAACGTCGGCACGAGCGTTAAGCAGCTGTTCGGTAATCGATCCTTTTCCGCCTTTTTCCAGAGCGTTACCCGGACATTTTTCACTGGTCGCGCTCGGACCGTAGCATTTGCGCGAGGTCACATGCGCCACCAGCGCAGCGGGCGTGGCATCCTGCAACTCTGCGGTAGAAACGTTACCGGTCGCCAGACCTGAGGCTTTTGCCATTTCCAGAATCGTTGGGTGATCTTTTTCGTGAATATCGACGCCCAGCGCGCCGTTATAGGTTTTGACACCGGTTGACCAGGCGGTTGCTGATGCAGCCGAGTCGGTGACGTAGTCCGGTTTGCCGGTTTTTTTATTCAGCGCATAGTGAGTGTATTGCCCGGTAAGCGGTAAGGCATCGATACCTTTAAAAAAGCCGCCCGCACCTTCGGCATAATTACGTGCGGCAGTAATTTCCGAATCCCCCATCCCATCGCCAATCAGCAAAATAATATTTTTTGCAGGTTTATCGCTAAGAGAATCACGCAGAGCGGCGGTCTGATCACCCGTTAAGCGGCGAGCACCGCCGGGTGCAGTAATATCGCCCTGAGCAGCCCGGTTTTCCAGAACAGGCATTTCTGGTGTCCGGGCTTTTGTCACAGGGGTAAACAGTAACGGTAAGAGTGCCAGTGCAATAGTGCTTTGTTTCACTTTATTTTCTCCATGTACAAATACATTAAAAAATAAAAACAAAGCGACTATAAGTCTCGGCCGTGACAACTTTATGACAGCTGTTGAAAAGATTAACTTTTTACTGACGAGGATGCTTCAATAACTTCTTTACGTAATCGCGCAGCAGCTCCGTATCGTCGTCAGGAATGCTGGCATCGGGCTTTACCTCGTACAGCGCCCCCTCTACCTGATCAATCAACCGCTGTTGGTCATTTTGCGCCATATTGCGAAGCATTGCAGTGACGATAATCTCCAAAGCTTCTACCTGCGCACACAGTTCTTTCGACTCTTCTTCTTTTTGGGCAAGCTTAAATAACAACTCAGCAATGAGATTTTTCATGTCTGTATTTCCTTATCCAAAGTATGGAGAAGTTAACATTATGTTTCACAACTTCATAGTGTCTGGAAGTATTATTTTTATGACAAAGGAAATACTTTGCGCAAATATTTTTTGTTTGATTACCAGCGAAACGTTTCTCTTATTTAAATAACTACCCACACAAAATATAGGCTTTTAATTATCAACCTTTATTATAAATAAAAGTTATGAAATATATTCTCTTCGTTAACTTATAATTAAGAGAAAAAAACTCACCGCATTGCCATTTAAGCCAGGAATAAATTAGCTTCCCGTTCATCATTTTTGTGATCTTGCGCACATCTTTGAGATAACGCACTTTCTTCACCAGTACGTTGCACGCTTTGTCAGCAGAAGATTGCAACAATCTTTCAGAAGGCCGCGAATCCCCCGTTTTGTCGTGGTAATGTATGCACTTTGTGTTAGACGGGATAGGTTTTTAAGATGGAAAAACTGCGGGTAGGAATCGTTTTTGGTGGTAAATCAGCGGAACATGAAGTGTCTCTGCAATCGGCAAAAAACATTGTCGATGCCATTGATAAAAGTCGCTTCGACGTTGTGCTGCTGGGCATTGATAAACAAGGGCAATGGCACGTCAGCGATGCCAGCAATTATCTGCTAAATGCAGACGATCCTGCCCATATTGCGTTGCGCCCTTCGGCGACCAGCCTTGCGCAGGTGCCAGGTAAACATGAGCATCAGCTTATCGACGCGCAAAACGGTCAGCCGTTGCCGACGGTGGATGTCATTTTCCCGATTGTCCACGGTACGCTGGGCGAAGATGGTTCCTTGCAGGGAATGCTGCGGGTCGCCAATTTACCGTTTGTAGGTTCTGATGTTCTGGCTTCAGCAGCCTGTATGGATAAAGATGTCACCAAACGTCTGCTACGCGATGCCGGGCTGAACATTGCGCCATTTATTACCCTGACGCGCGCTAATCGTCACAACATCAGTTTTGCCGAAGTGGAGTCTAAACTGGGGTTACCACTGTTTGTAAAACCGGCTAATCAGGGCTCTTCTGTTGGTGTCAGCAAAGTAACCAGTGAAGAACAGTACGCAATTGCCGTCGATCTGGCGTTCGAGTTCGATCATAAAGTGATCGTTGAGCAAGGGATCAAAGGTCGTGAGATCGAATGCGCAGTTCTGGGCAACGACAATCCGCAAGCCAGCACCTGTGGCGAGATCGTACTCACCAGCGATTTCTATGCCTACGACACCAAGTACATTGACGAAGATGGCGCGAAAGTGGTAGTTCCGGCAGCCATTGCACCAGAGATCAACGATAAGATCCGGGCGATTGCCGTTCAGGCTTATCAGACGTTGGGATGCGCAGGCATGGCGCGTGTAGACGTGTTTTTAACCCCAGAGAACGAAGTGGTGATCAACGAGATCAACACACTGCCTGGCTTCACCAACATCAGTATGTATCCGAAGCTGTGGCAAGCCAGCGGTCTGGGTTACACCGATCTGATCACACGTTTGATTGAGCTGGCGCTGGGGCGTCACGCTGCGGATAACGCATTGAAAACCACAATGTAATATTTTAACGCCCGATAATATTCTTATTGGGCGTTTTCAGTTTCTTCATCGCGACGACGAATAATCAACCCCGCCAGCCAGAAACTAATCACCCACGTCACCAGACCGACGGCATAGGTCTGCCAACCTTTTGCTTCAAATCCCAGTAACCCCACCACGCCATTAAGAATGAATATAAGGCCAATGGCGAACGCATAGTAGTGCCAGTCACGGCGGATTTTTACAGGCAGATTCATGGCAGCTCCGTTAACGAAAAACAACATCCTTGCATATTCTGTAACAACCGTCTGTGGTGTAGACAACATTTTCGTAATTGTTAATAAATTTAACTTAAGGTTGCCATTTTGTGACTCACAACGAAGATTCACGCTTCGGGAATATTCCCAACATCAATTTACCATGATTCTGATATTGACAATCTAAATGACCTGTCAGACTTGCCATAAGCCGCTGGTATCACACCAGAAGAGAAGCAGATGACTTCCGGAGGTTTTTATGGCTGATTTTACCCTGTCAAAATCGCTGTTTAGCGGAAAATATCGCAATGCCTCTTCAACGCCTGGCAACATTGCCTATGCGTTGTTTGTGCTGTTTTGCTTTTGGGCTGGGGCGCAATTGCTGAACCTGTTAGTGCATGCGCCCGGCGTCTATGAGCGTTTAATGCAGGTCCAGGAAACAGGTCGCCCACGGGTGGAAATTGGTTTAGGTGTCGGCACCATTTTCGGGCTGATCCCGTTTTTAGTAGGCTGCCTCATTTTTGCAGTGGTGGCGCTATGGCTGCACTGGCGACATCGCCGCCAGTAAGATTTACGTTGCCAGATACGGCCTAAAACGCCTTATCTGGCATGACATTCCTGTTTGATCACTGTTTCATACAACGCGCCCGCCGTTCGTCTACGCGCTTCGCAAACCAGGCCGTAGTCAGGTTGCGGGTGATTTTCGGGCTTTCCAGTTGAATGCCAGGCAACATTTCGCGGGGTAGTGATTTACCCGTTTTCGCTTCGGCAAGTTGATAAACTTTCTTGTACAGCGCCGTCTCCTCAAAAGAGAAGCTGTCACCTTTCTCTAACTGACGGCGAATTTCGCTGTCGCTCATCCCCAGTTTTCCCGCCAGTTTGCGCGTTGCCAGTTCGGTTTTCCCGGGTTCTTTACTGTCGTAACGAATTAAATCACCGTCCAGTGCCAGCTTCACGCCGCTGGCCTTACTGACTGCGTTCTGAAACGCGGCATTACGGCTGGCGTACCAGCCAGCGTTAAAATCAGCAAAGCGGTATATCGGTGCGCTATAGCTGGCGGGATAATTCAGTAAATGGTAAGTACCAAACCACAACCCGCCGCGGCGACTGAAGACTTCCTGACGAACTGTACCGTCCATTTTCCACGGATACCCTTTGGTATGCTGTTCGGCAAAAGCAATGCTGACCTGCATCGGCCCACCGGTGCGCACCGGATTAAGCGAACCAAACAGCGTCTGCCCCATTGGTACCATGCTGATCAGATCGTCAAAAATCGCGCTCAATTGCTTTTCTGTACGCACCGAATCTAACCGTTCGCTATAACTTTTGCCGTTTGGCGATTTGATTTTTAGCGCGGTATGAACCAGAAAAGCAGGAATGTGCATCCGTTCAGCACGACGGTCAATCTCTTGCCAGGCGATCTTGCTTAAGCCCGGAACGGCCGGATCTGCCTGATAATTTGACTCCTGCTGCGCCACCGCCAGCACCGAGCAGACGTTTTCCAGCGTCGGTGCCAGCCCCTGACTTTCAAAGGTGGTGGCGAGATCTTTCGCCCAGGCATCGCGGTCTTTCACGCTCGCAGGCATCTTCTGCCGCACGACGCTCGCCACATCTATCGCTTTTTCGCCCTTTTTCAACGGTTGCGGAGCCTGACTACTACACCCCGCTAAAACCAGAACCGCCAACAATGACAGCGAAGATAGAGGATTGACGCGCGACATTACTTCTCCTTTTTAGCTCAAGGTATGGGTTACTTCCTGAATTTTGTCACCATCCAGTTCATGTTCAAAGCTGCGCAGACGTTTGTAGATAGACATCAACTCAACCAGTGTGGTCCATGAGTTAATCAGGTACTGGAAAGCACCGCGAACCTGACCAAAAACGTTGGTAATCTGCGTCATCAGGCCGAGCGTAATCGTACCGGCAACAATTGACGGAAACAGCAAGAACAAACCGAAAACGTTATCGACCTGCAAATAGAGAATGCGGGCGATGTTGAAATACATATAGTGAAAATAGAGGCGGAAATAGTTTTTCCGCACGGCGCTAAACAGCTCGCGTACCGTAGGCGGCGTCGCACGCGTGGCATCGTCTTCACCATAAACCAGCTCTTTACGGTAGGCGGCCTCTACTCGCTGGTTTTTAAACTCCAGCCCCGGCAGTTTGATCCCTACCACTGCCAGCAATCCGGTCCCCATCAGCGACCAGACGATAGCGGCAATCACCAGACCATACGGAATGTGCCCGATAATCGGCAGCTCCGGCACATGCGTGGAGAGCGTTACCAGCACCGGCAGGAAGGCGATCAACGTCATGATGGCGTTGATAAAACTGACGCCCATATTCTCCAGCGTTGAAGCAAAACGCATGGTGTCTTCCTGCACACGCTGTGCGGCCCCTTCGATATGACGCAGTTGTTGCCAGTTCGCCATGTAATATTCGTTCATCGCCGTACGCCAGCGGAACACGTAGTGACTGACAAAGAAGTTGTTCAGCACACTGATCACCACAGCGATCAGCGCAATCCCCAGAAAGACGCCCACTTCGCGGTAAAATTGTTCGATAGTGACTTTATGCGGCGAACTTAGCGCGGTTTGAATCAGATCATAGAACGGTGCATACCAAGCGTTGACGGCGACCCCGACTTCCACCAAAAACCAGGTGACGAAGATGATCAGTGCAGTACCGAGTATTGACCAGTATTGCCAACGGTGCGGGCTGTAGATAAACCAGAAAAATGCAAAAAGTCCTACGCAAACAATGTAGTAAGCGTAAAAAATCAGGAAATCCAACGACCAGAAACGCGCGGCGCTAATCGGGATCTGCCCGGAAGCGCCAGTGATACGCGCCACCCAGTCTCCCCCACCGGCTTGCCAGAAGATAACGGCAATCAATGCCCAAACAAAGGCCGAGAGAAAAAACGCTCCCGGCTTTGGGAAAAAAGACTTAAACATATGCACTCCTGCTAACTTCTTATCGTTTTAACAACTGCTGTGTATTAACCGCATGACCACTACAAAGCGTCAGCCAAATGAAACCGCCCATTGTGACCCATAGCAAGGCGCTTAGTTCGCCAGCCTGACCATAAGAATTGTTTCGACGGATTTCACAAACCAAAGATTGTTTACATAAGCGGATTAACACGCGCAGGATCACAAATGCAGGCATTGGTGAGCAGGAAAAAGATCGTGTTTACGCGCCGTTACGTTTTTAACACTATTATTGCACTAATTCGCCCTTTGCAATCCATCAATGAGTAGTATAAATACGCTCAGTTACCTTCATTCAATTTATGGACACCACCGTTGAAACGTAGTCTGCTTTTTTCTGCCGTGCTGTGTGCGGCGTCATTGACCTCCGTCCATGCGGCGCAGCCGATCACTGAACCGGAGTTTGCCTCTGATATTGTCGATCGTTATGCCGATCATATTTTTTACGGCAGCGGTGCCACGGGGATGGCGCTGGTTGTTATCGACGGTAACCAGCGCGTCTTTCGTAGTTATGGCGAAACGCGACCTGGTAATAACGTTCGCCCGCAGCTGGATTCGGTCGTGCGTATTGCTTCCCTCACCAAACTAATGACCAGTGAAATGCTGGTGAAATTGCTCGACCAGGGGACCGTAAAGTTAAACGATCCGCTAAGTAAATATGCTCCGCCAGGCGCACGCGTGCCGACCTACAATGGGACGCCCATTACCCTAGTGAATCTGGCAACCCATACCAGCGCCCTGCCCCGTGAACAGCCCGGTGGCGCGGCACATCGTCCGGTGTTTGTCTGGCCAACGCGCGAGCAACGCTGGAAATACCTTTCTACGGCGAAGCTGAAAGCCGCGCCAGGCAGTCAGGCGGCGTACTCTAACCTTGCGTTCGACCTGCTGGCAGATGCACTGGCGAATGCGTCCGGCAAGCCTTATACCCAGTTGTTTGAAGAGCAGATTACCCGTCCATTGGGGATGAAAGACACCACCTACACCCCCTCACCGGATCAGTGCCGCCGTTTAATGGTTGCTGAGCGCGGTGCCAGTCCGTGCAATAACACGCTGGCGGCAATTGGCAGCGGCGGCGTCTATTCCACGCCTGGCGATATGATGCGCTGGATGCAGCAGTATTTGTCATCTGATTTTTATCAGCGCAGTAACCAGGCAGATCGCATGCAGACGTTGATTTATCAGCGCGCGCAGTTTACGAAAGTGATTGGCATGGATGTCCCCGGCAAAGCGGATGCGCTTGGTTTAGGCTGGGTATATATGGCCCCGAAAGAGGGTCGTCCGGGGATTATTCAGAAGACAGGCGGTGGTGGCGGTTTCATTACCTATATGGCGATGATCCCGCAGAAGAATATTGGCGCGTTTGTGGTGGTCACTCGTTCGCCGTTGACGCGCTTTAAAAATATGAGCGATGGCATCAATGATCTGGTGACCGAGCTAAGCGGGAATAAACCGTTGGTTATCCCCGCATCCTGATTAATACTCTGAAGGCAAACGGTTGATAGCGACCAGTTTGCCTTTATTCATTTCGATATAGCCGCCTTTACGCAAAGCAGCGAGAACTTCTGCGACGACAGAACGCGATATGCGTGTACGTTGATGGATATAATTCATCACACCAATACGTGATCGCAATTCTTCATTCCAGTCAATCATTGATAATAATGTTGCGCGGATTTGTTCGTAGGAATTATGCCCAATGAGCTGCACGTCGCGTAATTCCAGAATTCTATTTTGCCAGGCTAACCAGTAAAAAGCGTCTCGCCAGAGTTGATTTTGTTCAATAAGCGTAATGGTTTGTTTGGCTGGTAGATGATATCCCGTACAATTTCCTTCTGATATTAATTTGTATGGTATATCGTTTTTCATTAAACCATCAGCCAGCCCCATAATATAAGGAGCCTGGGTAATACCGATAAGTACGTTTTCTTCTCTACGCAGAGAGATAACTCCCTCTAAAATAACGAAAGTATCTTCGCTATTGACATCACTGGAAAATATAACTTGCTTTTCATTATTAAACTCGAAGCGCGTACCGTATCTGGACAAACATTTATCGAGCTTACCAAATTCCTGAAGAGGTTTAACTACAGATAACATTTGCGCGTCCTTTGCAGTAATGCCCGTCAAATCCTTGACGGGCATTATTTAGATTAAATTACCAGAATTTCTTCGGAGTGAAGAATATTACCAGGTATATTTAACACCCACGTTCGCGGACCAATCTTGATCTACGTCACCACCACCGAGGTAGTTAGCATCGGTATAGGCGCTGAAGTTCTTGGTGAAGCTGAACTGAGTACCCAGACCAACACGTACCGCAGACCCTTCAGTACCGTTATCGATGGAATCACCGTTCACATCGTTATCGTTGTTAGAGTCGTCGTAGACGTAAGCCAGTTTGAAGTACGGAGTCAGAGCCTGGTCTTCGCTGTAGGTGAAGGTATAACCTGCATCTACACCCAGTTCATAACGCATGCTGTCGTAAGACTGACCGTCAACTTTCATGTCGTTGCTCAGCTGGTAGTCATCACCAGACTGGAACAGACCAGAAATGCTGCCGTAAGGAGTCACATAACCAGCATCACCCAGTTTGAAGTCGTAACCGGCTTTCAAGCCGAAGCCCCAAGCGTCGGAGTTGGTGCTACCGTCAACGTAAGTACCGTTGCTCATGGTTGCAGACAGGTCGTTGTTGAAGTGAGAGTAGCTCAAGCTACCATCAACAAAGACGTTGTTCGCGAAGTGAGCAGAAGAGTAGATGTAGGCAGTCTGGCTATCTTGATCTACCTGACCAGAACGATCATTCATGTCACCTTTAGCGAAGCCTGCAGCCGCACCGACGATCCACTTAGCGTTGTTACCGTCAATTTTGGTATCAACACCGACCATGATGCCGTTAACATCCTGATCATAGTTGATGGTGCCGTTGTCGCCGTTGAAGTTACCACCGAAGTAGCTTACCCATGCGCCGCCGTTATCAGCCAGACCATGACGAGAGTTGGTCAGACGAGTACCAACGGTGTCTTGTTCCAGGTTCCAGATATTGGTGTTCGCAGACGGGATGCTCAGTGCCATGTTAGCGTAGTCGGTCAGCTCCATCTGTTGCAGAACAACGGTGTTACCGCGCTGTTCAGCCTGATAGGTGTATGCACCCAGGTCAGCTTTGTTAGCAGCAGAGAAGGTCGCGTTGGTGTTGACGTCGTTTACGTAGATAATTTCTTTATCTTTGTAATCAGCGATAGCGCCAGCGCCAGTTGCGTTGTCGATACGAACTTTGTAGTTACCGGTTGCAGCAACAACGTTATCAACAGAGCTGTTATCCAGTTCAGTACCGTTGTCTACGTCGCCGTTACCATTGATAGTCAGGTGACCGTCAGAGTTCATAGCAACAATACCGTAACCGTAGTTAGACTTGGAAGTATCCCACGTACGGTCGTTCACCAGATCAGCGTTCAGAACGTAATCGCTGCTATGGATATCGAACACACCAGATACTACGTTACCGTTATGGTCAGCGATGTTGCCGCTGGTCAGTTCCAGTTTGTCAGTACGGAAAGCTTCAGTATCGAACTGATCAACGTTCACATCCAATACACCACCGTTAGTTACGGTGATAGTATTGGCGTACAGGTTGTAATCAGCCCCCCACCCAGTAGATTCGGTCAACGCAACAGTACTGTAGGAGTTAATAGTCAGATGATCGGTATCAACGTAGCCATCTTCACCAATGTTCAGCGAAGAACCGTTAGTTAAATCGATAGTATCTGAAGTTAATTTAGATTCCGAAACATTAACCTGAGAACCATTATTAACTGTCAAGGTATCAACGATGGAACGACCTGTAGTATCCCATTCAGAACCGTTATTCAACGCTACGTTAAATACACCGCTCTGGAAGACCTTGTCATCAACAACACGTTTCCAGTCATTGTTTTCATATGTTGCATCAGGAGTAAGGCTGTTTGTAGCAACATCATACATTGCTGACGTTTCAGCAACGTTATAAATTGCCTGACCAACCCACTTGCTTCCGTTATCGAGAGTGAGATTTAGTTCATCAACGTTGAGGCTATCATCAGTCCAACCCCCGTTGGTATCTTTCACCCCGTCACCGTTGGAATCATGACCATTCGGATCAAAATTACTATTCCAGGTGCTGGTAAAGGCAACATCACCCATCAGCGTTGAATTGCTGAGGAATACATTGTTCTTCATCGCATAGTCGGAACCTGAAGCAGTAAAGGACATTGCAACATCACCCGGGCCAGCATAATCACTCGGTTCATCAGAATTGCCAAAGTGACCAGTTTTGCCATAAGTATTGCTATCCAGGATATAATTTGAACCCGAAGTCACTGTGGAATCTTTTACAGAGATATTGTTATCCCAAGTATGAGATTCGGTAGTGTAGGTTTCGTTGTAAGTATTACCTTGAGATAATGCAATACCTGCAACGCGGGAGTTATTGGAAATATTGATGTTACTTTCTACATCAAGATTAACAGCAACGCCTTCACTTGTATCAAATGTCTCATTTGTGTGCTTGGTTACATCACCATCTTTATAAGAATCAGTGAAGTAAAGAGCTTCATAATCATCATCAATAGTAGTGTTAGCAATGTTCAAAGTGAAAACATCACCATCACGCCAGTGTGTATCAACAACCGCATCAGTGTAAAAATCATATCCACCCAGATTATTACCATCTGCATCAAAACGATCATAATAACCGCCAGGCAGCATAGAAGTAATCGAACCGTGAATCACTGAATTACTGATATCAAGCTGATTAGCAGTACTGTCTGCATAATCATGGTTCAAATAATAGGTTGAGATTGTCCCGTTAACGGTATCGCCGTTAAAGGACTGATCGAAATCACCATTGGTGTTGTTGTAATGCTGCATTAGCCTGAGAGGTGATAGCCAGAGTGCAAGCCAATGCTAATTGTGATACTACAAGTTTCTTTTTCCAGGAGTGCATTTGTCATCCCTCCTCAGGGACGTAATAAGTTGATCCATCAATTATCAATGCATAGAAAACATATTATGTTTCGCGCTAATGATTATGCTGCGTTACAGACGAATGGTTCAATTATTCTTTCCCCTAAGTCCGAATATGGACATATATAATTTATGGAGAAAAACACGCATCAAATTGGTAAAAGGACGATATTTCAACATGTTGCAGATAATGTTATTTTTGATACATACGCGTTATAAATATCAAAAACACAAACCAGATAAATATCTTATCAATATACAACAAAGTTTGAATTATTCAATTTATAGCAGCACAACCAAACGCAAAAAAAAATAATAACCAAGAGCTATAAATAAAGATTAAAAATATTTTCAGTGAATATGAAATTATTGCTATTTCTATTACAAAGATGTCCTGGTCTCTCTTTCATTCTCTTCTTGTCAACATCACGACAACTTTCGTAAAACACTCCTGCCCCGCTTCAGGTATACTGTGCACCTTAATTCCACAAACATCAGGCAGACCATGACAGACTTAATCCAACGCCCTCGTCGCCTGCGCAAATCTCCTGCGCTGCGCGCTATGTTTGAAGAGACAACACTTAGCCTTAACGACCTGGTGTTGCCGATCTTTGTTGAAGAAGAAATTGACGACTACAAAGCCGTTGAAGCCATGCCAGGCGTGATGCGCATTCCAGAGAAACATCTGGCACGCGAAATTGAACGCATCGCCAACGCCGGTATTCGTTCCGTGATGACTTTCGGCATCTCTCACCATACCGATGAAACCGGCAGCGACGCCTGGCGGGAAGATGGACTGGTGGCGCGTATGTCGCGCATCTGCAAGCAGACTGTGCCAGAAATGATCGTCATGTCAGACACTTGTTTCTGTGAATACACTTCTCACGGTCACTGCGGTGTGCTGTGCGAGCATGGCGTCGACAACGACGCGACTCTGGAAAATTTAGGCAAGCAAGCCGTGGTTGCAGCTGCTGCAGGCGCAGACTTCATCGCCCCTTCCGCCGCGATGGACGGCCAGGTACAGGCGATTCGTCAGGCGCTGGACGCTGCAGGCTTTAAAGATACGGCGATTATGTCGTATTCGACCAAGTTCGCCTCTTCCTTTTATGGCCCGTTCCGTGAAGCTGCCGGAAGCGCATTAAAAGGCGACCGCAAAAGCTATCAGATGAACCCAATGAACCGTCGCGAGGCGATTCGTGAGTCACTGCTGGATGAAGCCCAGGGCGCAGACTGCCTGATGGTTAAACCTGCTGGAGCGTACCTCGACATCGTGCGTGAGCTGCGTGAACGTACTGAATTGCCGATTGGCGCGAACTCCGGTTTAGTGATATGGGCGAATAAAAAGCCTAACAAGGCTTCGCTCTCTTTCTCGCTGACATCGACAATTCGCGTAGTAAAGCCTTCATTCACAAACAGCGCCTGTTTACCGCTCACCGGATGCGTTCGCACCACCGGATGTAGCAACGGAGGATTTTTCGCGACCGCCTCGCGCCAGCGTTGATGTTCCTCCTCGGTTTTGCGGTATTTGTATTCCGGGAACGATTTACGGAAATCATGCTCCGCACGCAGCCCGCTCAGCAGCTGGCGGAAGGGAACAGAGAGCGCCTCATAGGCCGCAATACCGCTGGTCCAGAGCGTATCACCGCCGGTCGAAGGTAATTCTTTAGCTGCCAGAATCGCCCCTGCGGGTGGCGTTTCAATAAATGTCACATCGGTATGCCAGTTGTCGTTATCTGGCGGATTATCGTTATGGGTATCCAGCACGATGATCTCGTCAACCCCTTCGGCATGAGGGTAAACAGGGTGAATATGCAGTTCGCCAAAACGCTGGGCCAGCGCGCGTTGCTGCTGCGGCGTAATGGCTTGATCGCGCAGAAACACCACCTGATGGCGCAGCACCGCATGGTAAAGCTGTTCAAACTGATTATCGCTTAACGGGCGCGTCAGGTCGGCACCCGAAATTTGTGCGCCGATATACGGCCCCAGCGGGGTAATGCTCAGACGTTCACTCATTGTACTTCTCCATGCCAGGGCGTCAGACGGCGCTGTAACGCGCGCAAACCCAGTTCTAAAAGAAAGGCGATAATCGCAATCACCGCGATTCCCGCCAGCACCACGTCAGTCGCGAGAAATTCACCCGCTGACTGAACCATAAATCCTAAACCGCGCGTCGCGGCAATCAGCTCCGCCGCTACCAGCGTAGACCAGCCCACACCCAGACCAATGCGTAATCCGGTGAGGATTTCCGGCAGCGCGCCGGGCAAAATGACAAACCACAGCACCTGCGCACGGCTGGCACCCAGCGACTGGGCGGCACGAATGCGAACCTGCTGCGCGCTTTTCACCCCCGCCAGCGCCGACATCGCCACCGGTGCAAAAATCGCTAAATAGATCAGTAAGATCTTCGAGGTTTCACCAATACCAAACCAGATCACCATCAGCGGCAAATAAGCCAGCGGCGGCACCGGACGATAAAGAAAACCGCTAACGTGCCAATGCTTAAGGTCACCTGACGCGAGAGCGGCCAGCGCCATTTCAGCCGCCGCGAATGCAGTTTTTCATTAATGAGCACACTCATGAGAACGCCTCCCGTTGCTCAAATACGCGGCTTAAAACATATTCGCGCATGGCGATGAATTGTGGATCGGACTTGATGCTGCGGCTCGACTCTCCCGCAACAAAGCGGCGAGCAAAGTTGAGCGGCAGCCGCTCCAGCACACGGCCAGGGCCGGATGAAAGCAGAACCAGTTCAGTCACCATAAACACCGCTTCTTCTATATCGTGGGTAATCAACAGCACCTGCTTGCCCGTCTCCTGCCAGAGTTTCAGCAGCAGAGTTTGCATCTGGTCGCGGGTGAAGGCGTCCAGCGCACCAAACGGTTCGTCGAGTAATAACAGCTGGGGATTCGCCGCCAGCGCGCGGGCAATCCCCACCCGCTGACGTTGACCACCGGAAAGCTGCCAGATATAGCGTTTTTCTGCGCCTTCCAGCCCCACTTTTTTCAGCATCTGGTGCGCGATTTCCAGTCGCTGCATTTTCTCTATACCTGCCAATTGCAGGCCGAACGCCACGTTGTCCTGTACATTGCGCCACGGTAGTAGCCCTTCATTCTGAAAAACCACCCCGCGCTCTGCTCCCGGTCCCTCAATACGCTTACCCGCCAGTTGAATGCTGCCATGCTGATAAGGCACAAAACCGGCAATCAGATTCAGCAGGGTGGTTTTACCGCAGCCGGACGGCCCCAGCACCACCAGTAGCTCGCCGCTTTCCAGCGTCAGGTTGATATCTTCCAGTGCCGGTTTGCCGCCATAATCGGCATAGAGATGAGAGATTTGCAGCATCTGCGCCTCCTTTTATTGCACGAAGCGCGAGGTAACGTACTGGCTGTAATCATTCGCTACAGCCGGGACCTTGCCCTGCTCTTTCAAAAACTGCGCGGTGTCGATGATTGCTTTGTTCACCGGTCCGGTCAGTTCTGCCGTTTGTTGCTGCGGCGTCAGATAGGTATTCCCCTTCACCAGCCCCGGAACGTCACCTTCCGGCACGCCGCTTAAACGCGCCAGTTTGCTGATGTTTTCCGGCTGTTTCAGCCACGCGTCTGGGTTAGCAATGTACGGTTGCTGAGCATCGATGGCGCTTTTAGCGAACGCTTTCACGACCTCAGGATGTTTCTCGGCAAAATCTTTGCGCACCACCCAGACGTCCAGCGTTGGCGCACCCCACTGCCCGACCTGTTCAGAATCGGTCAACACCTTGCCGTCTTTTTCCAGGGCGTTAACCGCCGGTGCCCAGACATAAGCACCATCAATATC
>PPYF01027631.1_pt1 | contig 20313 bp, 20 predicted proteins | sample 1559871 | NCBI WGS metagenome assembly PPYF01 (sample SAMN08240021, study PRJNA423297) | Human gut metagenome, whole genome shotgun sequencing project. | reverse complement strand
GCGTTTTATATAACATAAATCGCCGCATCTAAGATAAAGAGAAAATTTCAATCCACATCTATAAAGATGACCTGTTTACTATAACATAAGTAAAAAATTTTTTCAAAAGACTTTACAAAATAGATAGCCAGGTGTATCATAAATTTAACATAAATAGATAGAAGATAAATTTGAAAGGAGGAAGTATGAAACCAAATAGAATTGTTATGAAAGTCTATGGGAAGTATGCTTTATTTACAGACCCCATGACAAAGATAGGTGGAGAAAAAAGCAGCATGATGATTCCAAGTTATGAGACATTGAAAGGAATTGTTTCATCGATGTACTGGAAGCCTTCGTTCAATTGGGTCATAGAATCTGTTAAGGTTTTAAATCCAATTCGTACAGAAAGAAAAGGAATCCGACCGATTAAGTATAATGGAGGAAATGACCTTGCTTATTATACATACTTGTCTGATGTTGCCTATATTATTTCTGCACATTTTGAGTTTAATAAGAGAAGACCCGATTTACAGGAAGATTGGAATGAAAACAAGCATTATTACGTGGCAAAGCGTGCTCTTGAAAAAGGAGGAAGAAGAGATATATTTTTAGGGGCAAGAGAATGTCCCGCCTATATTGAACCAGGAGATATGTCTGAGCCGGGATACTATGATGATAAAGGAACTCTTTCTTTTGGATTAATGTATCATTCTTTATGCTATCCTAATCAGAATGACGAGGGAAATTTATATTCAAGATTCTGGCATCCACAGATGGAGAACGGTATTATTCATTTTTGCCGCCCAGAAGAATGTGAAAATACCATTTTCTTAAGAAAAGGTACGAAAAAAGAACTTAGTAATATTCCAATCTTAGGAGTGGACAAGGAGGAACTTCTTTCTGGATATCAGGAAGGTGGTGAGCTACAATGAGCTGGATGAGAGCGTTGTATGATACTTATGATAATCTGGAATTACAGGAAAAAGAGGGATTGTTAAAGATAGCACATTCCACACAAAAGGCACATCTCGAAGTACAGTTGTCAAAAGATGGAAAAATGATTGCCGTAAGCTTTCTTCCAGTAAAAGATTCAGATACAGTAATTCCTGTAACAGAAGAATCAGCAAGCCGTAGTTCTGGAGCGGCTCCGCATCCTCTTTTTGATAAGATAAAGTATCTTGCTGGTGATTACGAATTATATACGGGAGAAAGTAATGAGGAGCATCATCAAAAATACATGGAGAATTTAAAAAAGTGGTGTGACTCGGAATATGGCGATTATAAGATAGAAGTTCTTTATAAATATTTGCAAGAAAATCGACTAATACATGATCTTGTAGAAAGAGGAATCTTTTCTCTGGATGAAAAACAGTATCTGACTAAAAAATGGGAGAATGCAAGCGAGAAATTAACAGTAGGTGATCAAAAAGATGCCTTTATTCGTTTTCAGGTTGATGGAGTTAACTTATGGGAAGATACTAAGCTGCAGGAAAATTATATCCATTACTATCTGAGTAATGGAGGAGAGATTGGCTTTTGTCAGGTAACAGGAAGGGAAGAAAGGTTATGTGTAAATCACCCTTCTAAAATAAGAAACAGCGGCGATAAAGCAAAGATGATATCTTCTAATGATAAGACAAACTTTACTTATCGTGGACGTTTTCATGATGTTGGAGAAGCATATACTATCAGTTATGAAGCTTCACAGAAAGTTCATAATGCGTTAAAGTGGCTTATAGAAAGGCAAGGAGTTAAAGTAGGAGATAAAGAGTTTGTTCTGTGGGGAGTGAAATCAGAGAATGTACCATCTATTCTGGAAAGTACAGAGGGTGTTGCATCTGCTTATGAAGAAGAGGAAGATATTTTTGCAGCTTTTTATGGAGAAGAAGAGGATAAGACAGTATCAATACAGGAAGATGTAGCCGAACGATTTAACAGAGCAATCAGAGGATATCACGGAAATGTGCGGGCAGACAGCCATTTTGTATTGTTAGGAGTAGATGCAGCAACGACAGGAAGATTATCTGTGATATTTAGCAGAGAATACTTTGGAGCAGATGGAAATGAACTGATCGAACGAATCGAGCAGTGGCACAGAGACTGTGCATGGAATGTTTCTTCTTATAATAAGAAACTGCAGAAACGAGTTTATTTTACAGGAGCACCTTCTCCATATGAAATCGCATTATGTACTTATGGAAGAGAGCAGGGAAATTCTATAAAAGGAACAGATAAAGTGATTGCGAATGCGGTAGAAAGAATTCTGCCATGCATTGTTGATGGAAAAAGAGTGCCGGTAGATATTATGAGAGAGGTTGTGCATCGGGCACAGCATCCGCAAAATTATAAAAGTAAAACTTTATGGCAACAGGTATTATCAGTAGCTTGTGCGTTGACAAGAAAGCATTTGATAGAAAAAGGAGAGGAGTGTTTGGTTATGAAATCACCAGAGAGTTTAGACGCAAAGTGCGGAAGAATGTTAGCTATCGCAGATGCGATTGAAGCGTGGGTATTGCGTGAGGAGAAGATAGACAGAACTACAACGGCAATGCGTTACTACACAAAGTTTTGTGAAAATCCATGTGATACATGGGTGATTATTCAGAAAAATTTAAAACCATATGAAATGAAATTAAGAGGGAGAGCCCGAAACCTCCAGACATTACTTGGAGAAATTTCAGCAACTATTTCTGAAGAAGAATTTCAGCAAAAACGAAATTTAGATGGTACATTTTGTTTGGGATTTGACAGTCAGAGATATGAAATTATTGAGGAAGCAAAGCGAATTAAAAAAGAGAATGATGAGAAAAAAATGAAAAAGTTAGAAGAGGAGGAAAAGTAAATGGGTGTATTACAGAACAAGATTGATTTTGAAGGAATTATCGTAGTAGAGAATGCTAATTGTAACGGGGATCCTTTAAACGGGAACATGCCGCGAGTTACCTATGAAGGATACGGAGAAATGTCCGATGTCTGCATTAAAAGAAAAATACGAAACCGTCTTTTAGATGCAGGAGAAAATATTTTTGTTCAGTCTGATGATAAATGTATTGATAAATGTAAGAGTTTAAAGGCAAGAGCAGAAGCGAATGAAGCTTTTGGGGCAGAACTTAAAAAAGGAAAGAAAGCAGATGCACAAAGAGGATATGAAATTGCCTGTAAAGAGTGGATGGATGTCAGAAGTTTTGGACAGGTATTTGCATTTAAAGGTTCTGATTTATCTTTAGGTATCCGTGGTCCGGTATCTGTTCAGCCAGCTTTCAGTGTAGATCCAATAGATATCACAAGTATGCAGATTACAAAAAGTGTAAATAGTGAAGATAAAGAAGGAAAATCTTCTGATACAATGGGCATGAAGCATCGAGTAGACTTTGGTGTTTACATATTAAAGGGAAGCATTAATGTACAGCTTTCTGAAAAGACAGGTTTTACCGAAGAAGATGCGGAAAAAATTAAAGAAGCTATCCGCACTCTGTTTGTAAACGACAGTTCCTCTGCAAGACCAGACGGAAGCATGGTAATGCATAAATTATACTGGTGGAAGCATAACTGCAAGATTGGACAGTATTCTTCTCACAAAGTGCATAACAGTATTGAGATTAAGAAGAAAGAAGGTGTTCGTAATCCAAGAAAGATAGAAGATTATGAGATTATCTGCCACGAGTTACCTGGACTGGCGGTGGAAGAATATGAAGGTTTATAATGAAGAAGATTATCTGATGCTTTCTGGAATCCAGCATTTTGCATTTTGTCCAAGACAGTGGGCGTTAATTCATATCGAGAATCAATGGGAGGAGAATGTGCGGACAGTGGAGGGAAACATTATGCATAAGCGGGCACATGATGGCCCGCAGATAGAAACGAGAAAAAATCTGGTTGTTTCCCGTCAGATGAAGGTATATTCTAAATATCTTGGAATTAGCGGAATCTGTGATGTGGTAGAATTTAAAAAATGCAAAAAAGGAGAAGAAGGAGTACATTTATATGGAAGAGAAGGACTCTATAAAGTACATCCGGTAGAATATAAAAAAGGAGAACCAAAAGAAAATAATGCTGATCGATTACAGCTTGTGGCGCAGGCGATATGCCTTGAAGAAATGATGTGCACAAGAATAGAAGAAAGTGACTTATATTACGGGACAACAAAACGGAGAGAACATGTGGAAATAACAGATTCTCTTCGTCAGGAAGTGGAAAATATATGTCTACAGATGCATCAGTATTTTGACAGGCAGTATACACCAAATATTAAAAGAACAAAGTCTTGTAATGCCTGTTCACTAAAAAATATATGTCTGCCACAGCTTTCGAAGAAAAAGTCAGTACACAATTACATTTTAAAAACGATAAAAGATGGGGAGTTATGAGAAAATTATTAAATACACTATATGTAACAACTCCAGAACGTTATCTTGCATTAGATGGAGAAAATGTGCTGGTTCTGGAGGAAAAGAAAGTACTTATCCGGCTTCCACTACATAATCTCGAAGGAATTGTGACCTTTGGCTACACTGGAGCAAGTCCGGCATTAATGGGAGCCTGTGCGAAGAGGGGAATTTCCCTAAGTTTTATGAATCCAAACGGACAGTTTTTAGCATCCGTAAGCGGGGAGAACAGGGGCAATGTTATTTTAAGAAAACAGCAGTATAGAATTTCAGACTCGCTGGAAGATAGTATCCCTATTGCCAGAAATATGATTATTGGTAAAATATACAACAGCAAATGGGTGTTAGAAAGAGCGACAAGAGACCATGCCCTGCAGGTTGATGTAGATGCCATCAAAAAAGTGACAGCCAATCTGGACGAACACATCCGGCAACTGCTAGAATGTGATTCAATGGATAGCATTCGAGGAATTGAGGGCAATGCGGCAAGTCAGTATTTTTCTGTATTCGACCAATTGATTCTACAAAATAAAGAAGAATTTTTCTTTGAAAGCAGAAATCGGCGTCCGCCATTAGATAATGTCAATGCCATGTTATCATTTGCATACACATTATTGGCAAATGAATGTGCCGCAGCTTTAACTGCAGTCGGTTTAGATGCTTATGTCGGTTTTCTTCATACAGACCGACCGGGAAGAACCTCTTTAGCATTAGATTTAATGGAAGAATTAAGAGCTGTATATGCAGACCGTTTTATATTAACATTAATTAATAAAAAGACGATTAAACCGGAGCATTTTGTAAAAAAGGAAAATGGAGCGGTCTTAATGAACGATACAGGACGCAAAACAATGATTAGTGCGTGGCAGGGCAGAAAACGAGATAAAATCAAACATCCATTTCTCGGTGATAAAATAGAATGGGGTCTCATACCTCATGTTCAGGCGTTATTGTTAGCCAGATTTATTCGCGGGGATTTGGATGAATATCCTGTTTTTTTGTGGAAATAAGAGGTGAGAAATGCTTGTATTAATAACATATGATGTAAATACAGAGACAGCTTCAGGGAAAAAACGTTTAAGAAAAGTAGCAAAAGAATGTCAGAATTACGGACAAAGAGTTCAAAATTCTGTTTTTGAATGCATTATGGATAATGCAAAAGCAAAGGAGGTAAAAGCAAAACTACTCGAAATAATTGACATGGATAAAGATAGCCTAAGATTCTATTATCTGGGTAATGTTTACAAAAATAAAGTAGAACACTACGGAACGAAACAAAGCATTGACTTAGAAGGAACCTTAATTATTTGATTCCAGGTCACAAAATAAACTGTCGCATCTGCGATAAAATCCCTTTTTTGAAAATCTTTCTAAATTTAGATATAGTCAAATATAGAAAGAAAAAGTTTCTTATTATCTCTGTTAAAAAGGAGTGCCTTGAAATAAAATATAGAAAATATTAAATAATGGAACATAGTGCGAATCATAAGCTACGCAAAAAACGCAAGGCATTCGCACTCGAAAAAGGGGAAATAGTACAATATATTGCGATATAAAGCTAAAAATGGTGGACAAAAAAGTTGTTGAGACTAGATATGCACATGATAGCTGGGGTATTACAATATGTTGCGGTCGCCTCCTTCGCGGAGGCGTGGATTGAAAATGACATACCTAACGCATCTGCAATGTATCCCAAAGTCGCCTCCTTCGCGGAGGCGTGGATTGAAAAAGTAGAATATTTCGAAAAGAAACAGACGGCACAGTCGCCTCCTTCGCGGAGGCGTGGATTGAAAAGGGCATTAGAAGTGATATTGTAAGTCTTAGAAGGGGTCGCCTCCTTCGCGGAGGCGTGGATTGAAAATTGATTGGTAAGATTTAACGTTGTTCCATCTTTTGTCGCCTCCTTCGCGGAGGCGTGGATTGAAAACCGTTTGCTTGATTGTTCATCAGAGACATTGAAGTCGCCTCCTTCGCGGAGGCGTGGATTGAAAAAAGTTTGCTTGCGCTTTCCGAATTAAGCTCAGGTCGCCTCCTTCGCGGAGGCGTGGATTGAAAATTTCAATCTAAAAGCTTCTACATATGGTTCTAATTGTCGCCTCCTTCGCGGAGGCGTGGATTGAAAATATTGACTCGGTCAAAGGCTTATCTGGATAGTTTGTCGCCTCCTTCGCGGAGGCGTGGATTGAAAACTAATCCAAACGCGTATTATAATGCTTGCGGATGGTCGCCTCCTTCGCGGAGGCGTGGATTGAAAATCTGTAAAATCAGTATATTGCCCGATATAGGTTTTGTCGCCTCCTTCGCGGAGGCGTGGATTGAAAAATATTTATGGAACTGCAAGTGCTGCTACTTATTTGTCGCCTCCTTCGCGGAGGCGTGGATTGAAAATGCTATGTCTTCCAGACCTAATGCACTCAATATGTGTCGCCTCCTTCGCGGAGGCGTGGATTGAAAACACAATGTGACAAAAGCCGCAACCAACACTCCGGTCGCCTCCTTCGCGGAGGCGTGGATTGAAAAATTCCCTCAAAGATAACACCATAAGCTCCTGCCTGTCGCCTCCTTCGCGGAGGCGTGGATTGAAAATTTGTTTTGTTTTTCTATTGGTTGAAATGGGTCTGGTCGCCTCCTTCGCGGAGGCGTGGATTGAAAATGGTATCATAACATACACACTATCTGTTGTTAAAGTCGCCTCCTTCGCGGAGGCGTGGATTGAAAAAATACAAGCTTTAATTGTATCATACTGATAATGCGTCGCCTTCTTCGCGGAGGCGTGGATTGAAAAAATAGAACTGTAAACTATTATAAAAATGGATTGCGTCGCCTCCTTCGCGGAGGCGTGGATTGAAAAACTTTGTCGGTGGTATAGGTTAAACCGTCATAATGGTCGCCTCCTTCGCGGAGGCGTGGATTGAAAATATATTTGTTACTGGATAATTTGTGGCGAGGGATTTGTCGCCTCCTTCGCGGAGGCGTGGATTGAAAACAATCTGTTTTGTGAAATGTAATTTTTCAAATTCGTCGCCTCCTTCGCGGAGGCGTGGATTGAAAATAATTTTGTCTATATCATCCTTTGGTTGCATTGAGTCGCCTCCTTCGCGGAGGCGTGGATTGAAAACCAACTACAAGTTAAAGTGGTTAGAAAATATTAGTCGCCTCCTTCGCGGAGGCGTGGATTGAAAAATGTAATGCCTGATTTTCCGGCAACAGACATTAGTCGCCTCCTTCGCGGAGGCGTGGATTGAAATTTTGCTAGCATTTTGAAAATAATCAAAATCAATGCGGTCGCCTCCTTCGCGGAGGCGTGGATTGAAATTTTACTCGTTCAGAAATCAGTAAAATTAATGCATGGTCGCCTCCTTCGCGGAGGCGTGCATTGAAATAGGTAATCCGCACTGCAGTTCTCGTTGTTGTTACGTCGTCTCTTCGCAGAGATACAATTACAATTCCTTACAAAATAACAAATGTATTGATGAAAAATTCTACAAACATTTTATGATGGCAGTGCTATTTGACTGCTTTGCCTTTGTATATTAATTTTAAGCATGTCGTTCTTATAATAAGCATCTTCTTTAATTTTTCTTTCTCAAAAAGAGCATAAAAATAACACGTCCGATATATCGAGCGTGCTAAAATTCAAATTTATTATTTTTCTTTCTTCTGACTTTCCGCAATTTTATCTTTAATCGCCAAATACCAAACATTATTTGCGTTATCGAAATACGGACAATTATAATCTTTGGCATCCGAATATTTCTTTGGCATTTTTCCGTATGCTTTACATACTGTTAAATCTCTATTCTCATCAAAATCTGATTTTTTACAAGCATCACATAATGGTATTGGACTTACAACCTGAGCCATGCCTGGGAAATCTTCAAAACTTGGTCCTGTTTCTATTTCGCAATATTTTCCATCATCATAATAATAGCCCTTCTCCTTCATTAGAGTACCTCCGCTTTTATATAATACCTACCATTCTCCTTTTTGATATCTTTTATTATATAGCGCAATCCTCTTTTAAACAATACTTCCTGTTGATTTTACAGATGACAATTTATCAAGCAGTTTCCCATCTACTTAAAAACATATATTCTGCATTCTAATTTCGTCTATCTGTCTGTCCACCCAACGAATTAAACGGCAAACACCCCATCAAATAGTCTCTTTTGTATAAAAAAATTAAAATTATCGTGAATGTTGCAAAAAAATACAGTCCATGATAAATTTTTGCAAAAAAATGACGGAAAAATATAGCATTTTTTATTTATTTGTGCTATACTCATATTGCGCGTGAGGAAAGCGCATAAAGTAATGTTGATAGTTAATTGAAGGAGGAACACAACAATGGCAAAATGGGTATATCTGTTTACAGAAGGCGATGCCACAATGAGAAATCTTCTTGGTGGTAAAGGAGCCAATCTGGCTGAGATGACAAATATTGGATTACCTGTACCACAGGGATTCACAATTACAACAGAGGCTTGTACTCAGTATTATGAAGATGGTCGTGAGATTAACGATGAGATTCAGGGACAGATTAATGAGTATATCGTAAAGATGGAAGAGATTACAGGAAAGAAATTCGGAGATAAAGAGAATCCGCTTCTTGTATCAGTTCGTTCAGGTGCCCGTGCTTCCATGCCAGGTATGATGGATACTATCCTTAACTTAGGTCTTAATGAGACAGTAGTTGAAACTATTGCCGCTAAATCCGGAAACCCACGTTGGGCTTGGGATTGCTACAGAAGATTTATTCAGATGTATTCTGATGTAGTTATGGAAGTTGGTAAAAAGTATTTTGAAGAATTAATCGATGAGATGAAAGCTAAAAAAGGTGTAAGTCAGGACGTTGATCTTACAGCAGAAGATTTAAAAGAGCTTGCATCTCAGTTTAAGGCTGAATATAAAGAGAAAATCGGCGAAGATTTCCCAGATGATCCTAAGAAACAGTTAATGGGAGCTATCAAAGCCGTATTCCGTTCATGGGATAACCCACGTGCTAATGTTTACCGTCGTGACAACGATATCCCTTATAGCTGGGGTACTGCTGTTAACGTACAGAGTATGGCATTTGGTAACATGGGAGATGACTGTGGTACTGGTGTTGCATTTACTCGTGATCCTGCTACAGGTGAGAAGAAGCTTATGGGAGAATTCCTTACAAACGCACAGGGCGAGGACGTAGTTGCCGGTGTTCGTACACCAATGCCAATCGCTCAGATGGAAGAGAAGTTCCCAGAAGCATTCGAACAGTTCAAACAGGTTTGTAAAACTCTTGAAGATCACTATAGAGATATGCAGGACATGGAGTTTACTGTTGAGAATAAGAAGTTATACATGCTTCAGACACGTAATGGTAAGAGAACAGCACAGGCTGCTTTAAAGATTGCCTGTGATTTAGTAGATGAGGGAATGAGAACAGAAGAAGAGGCTGTTGCAATGATTGACCCTCGTAACCTTGATACATTATTACATCCACAGTTTGATGCTGCTGCATTAAAGGCTGCAACACCAATGGGTAAAGCACTTGGAGCTTCTCCTGGAGCTGCTTGTGGTAAGATTGTCTTCACTGCTGAAGATGCTAAAGCTTGGGCAGAGAGAGGGGAAAAAGTTGTTCTTGTTCGTCTTGAGACATCCCCAGAAGATATCGAAGGTATGAAGAGCGCTCAGGGTATCCTGACAGTTCGTGGTGGTATGACATCTCACGCAGCAGTAGTTGCTCGTGGTATGGGTACTTGTTGTGTATCCGGTTGTGGTGACATCGTAATGGATGAAGAGAACAAAAAATTCACATTAGCTGGAAAGGAATTCCACGAAGGAGATGCCATTTCTCTTGATGGTTCTACAGGTAACATCTATGATGGAATTATTCCTACAGTAGACGCTACAATCGCTGGTGAGTTCGGCCGTATCATGGCTTGGGCAGATAAATACAGAACAATGGGTGTTCGTACGAACGCTGATACACCTTCAGATGCTAAGAAGGCTCGTGAGCTTGGAGCAGAAGGTATCGGACTTTGCCGTACAGAGCATATGTTCTTCGAAGGTAACAGAATTGATGCATTCCGTGAAATGATCTGTTCTGATACAGTAGAAGAAAGAGAAGCTGCACTTGATAAGATTCTTCCATATCAGCAGGGAGACTTTGAGCAGTTATTTGAAGCTATGGAAGGTAATCCTGTAACAATTCGTTTCTTAGATCCACCACTGCATGAGTTCGTACCTCAGACAGAAGAAGATATTAAGAAACTTGCGGATGCACAGGGTAAATCAGTAGAAACTATTAAAGCTATTATTGAAAGCCTGAAAGAGTTCAACCCTATGATGGGACATCGTGGATGCCGTCTGACAGTAACATATCCAGAAATCGCTGTTATGCAGACAAAAGCAGTTATCCGTGCAGCATTATCTGTACAGGCTAAACATGCTGACTGGACAATCGTTCCAGAAATCATGATTCCATTAGTAGGTGAAGAAAAAGAATTAAAATACGTTAAGAAGATCGTTGTTAAGACAGCAGACGAAGAAATCAAAGCTGCTGGTTCTGACATGAAATACGAAGTTGGTACTATGATTGAGATTCCTCGTGCAGCATTATTAGCTGACGAAATCGCTAAAGAAGCTGAGTTCTTCTGCTTCGGTACAAACGACTTAACACAGATGACATTCGGTTTCTCACGAGATGATGCTGGTAAGTTCTTAGACGCTTACTATGATGCTAAGATTTTCGAGAACGATCCATTTGCTAAACTTGACCAGAATGGTGTTGGTAAGTTAATGGATATGGCAGTTAAATTAGGAAAAGGTCAGAGACCAGAATTACACTGTGGTATCTGTGGAGAGCATGGTGGAGATCCATCATCCGTAGAATTCTGTCATAGAATTGGATTAGATTACGTTTCCTGTTCACCATTCCGTGTACCTATCGCAAGATTAGCAGCAGCACAGGCAGCGATTGCGGAAAAGAGGAAATAGGAATAGACAATCATATATTTACCTCTGTACGCTAATGGTAACTAAAGCAGATGTGCAGGCCTTTATGGCTGAACGTTCAGAGTATACAAAAGCGAACAGATTTGAAGATATTGAAGTAAAAGTCTATATATAAAGTTCTGCGAGGGAAAGCAACATTGCTTTCCCTCGTTTCATGTTTGGGAATAAACCCTAATTATCAGGGTTTGTTCCTTTTTTTATTTTCATTATATGAGGAGGTTTATTATGAACAGGATAACATTAAATTTAGAAAACATAAAAACCTAGAGTTAAATCTATTTACATATTATATAAAATTTAACTCTGAAAAGATAAAATTAAGGAGAGATTGATTATGAAAGTATATGTAGTAGCAAATTTAAAAGGTGGCGTTGGAAAAACCACCACAACAGTAAACGTAGCTTATACATTTTCGGAAATGGGCGGAAGAGTATTAGTTATTGACCTGGATCCACAATGTAACTGTACAAGATTTTTTGCAAAGGTAAACGGATACAGTAAAACGGTAAGAGATGTTCTTGAGAATCCTAAAGGGATAAATAGTGCAGTCTATCGTACAAAATACCAGGATATAGATATTGTGAAAGGCTCTGTTAAGATCACAGAGCAAAAAACTCCGTGGAGACTGAAAGAGGCGTTAGGATATTTAAAGAAAGACTATGATGTCTGCCTGATTGATACCCGCCCTGTATTTGATATGCTGACAATGAATGCATTGTATGCTGCGGATGTGTTCCTTACCCCAGTGAAATTTGATAACTTCTGCCGGGATAATCTTACAATGGTGGAAGATGCTTACCATGAGATCTTGGAAAACAATCCAGATCTGGAGTGGAAGATATTCGCAAACATGGTGTCGAACACCAAAGCACAGAAATTATCTTCAGAGGATCTGATCGCTAAGCATGATTATCCGTTTTTACAGTCATGTATCAGCCGTACAGCGATTGTTGATAATGCGTTATCCCTTTATAAGCCGGTGGCAAAGCATCGTGTTATGAGTAATGTAGCACAGGATTTTGTAGATCTGGTGGAAGAACTTCTTGAGGATTAGGGGGTATTGGTTATGGCAAAGCTTGGGAATATATTTAATAAGGAAGAGATAAAAAAAGAAGAGCAGCATCCACGAAGAACAATCAAATGGATCCATTACTCAAAATTAAAAGAAAATGTAGAACAGTATTGTCCGGCACGTGATAAGGAAGAGATAGAATCACTTGCAGATTTAATTCAGGCTACAGGAGAAGTGATTGAGAATTTATCAGTAAGCAAGCTAGATACAGATGAGTATAAGATTATTGCAGGACATAAGCGCTGTCAGGCTTGTAAATTGCTTGTTGAGGAAAGGGGATTAAAAGAATTTGCTTTTCTTCCATGCATTGTTAATAATGTCAGTGCGGTGCAGGAAAGTTTTCGTGTAATGGCTTCAAATGGATACCACACGAAAAAACCGTATGAGTTGATGCATGAGATCACAGAGATGGAAAAACTTTTAAGAGAGCATCCAGAAGAATTCCCTCCATCTTTACAGAAAGGAAGGATGGTAGAACGCTTATCAAAAAAAATGGGGATTGCAAGGGCTACAGTACAGGAATATCAGCAGATCTCCAGAAATTTACTTCCAGAGGCAATGGAAAAATTTAAGGAAGGGGAGATAGAAAAATCTGCCGCACTCACTTTGGCGAGGCTGCCGGAAAAAATGCAGAAGGAAGTGATCGAACAGGGGATTACAAAAAATGTGGATATAGAAGAATATAAACAGAAGAATTTAGAACCGGGTGCGGTAGAGATACGGGTATCGTACCGGCTGTTGGGTATAGATGAATATGACAGGTCTACTGTCTCCAGAAAAGCACTCGTAAAGTTCTTAAGAGGGAGATATGGGAGTACTTCATATGAAATATCACAAGGGGAGATCAGGATCTCCTGCTCGGATAAAAACATCAGTATCTCAGAGAGATCCATTACATGGGAACGGTATGTGACCCTGCTTGACCAGTACTGCCCAAAAGAAGAAAAAGAAGAGCCAGAGCCTGTAGAAAGGAGGGAAGAACAAAGAGATATGGTATCAGAAATAGAAACAGAAGATACAGACTGCAAAGAGCCTGCCGGAAAGTCGGACAGAGAAATTTCTGTCCCGATGGATGAATTAGTGGAAGAAGGAAGGGAAGAAACAGCAGGATTAACCCGTCAGGAATATATGAATTCTTTAGATATAAAAGAGGTTTCCAGTTATATCAGCCACTTTCTTTCCGAAGAGATCCTGCGGTGTCCGGCATTGGTTGAAAAATGGCTAAAGGACTGCGTAAACGAAGAAGGACAGTCCGTATAAAAGATCAGTATTACAGACATTCTGCCTGCCGGATGGAGAAGACCATGCCGTAGCTGCAAAAGCACAGGCAGAATTCGCATACTATTTGTGTGCAGCATATACTTTCATGTAAGGGGAATCCCTTTCCAGGATATTTCCCTTTACATTGGAAAAGAGAAGAGAGGAGAAAAAAAGATGAGATTGGACTATTTTTACAATACAGAGGGAGAAAATTTCCGCTTTTACCAGATCCCGGCATTGCTTTTGGAAGAAGAGGAGTACAGGGGAATCAGTGATACTGCGAAAATATTATATGGAGTATTATTATCCAGGCTGGCATTATCCAGGAAAAATAGCTGGATCGAAAAAGATACCGGCCGCTTATATATCACATACAATTTGAAACAATTGGTAGAAAAACTGGGACGCAGTGACCGTACGATCAGCAAAGCAATGAAACAGCTTTCCGAAGTTGGACTGATTGAGAAGAAAAAAAGAGGACAGGGGAAGCCGGACATTATTTATGTGATGAACTTTACGGCTGTCCATAAAGAAGGTGCAAAAGAGATTGTCCCTGAAGAACAGATGAAGCAGGATTCACATATGGATAAGATGCAAGGAAATACAAGAGAAGAAACTATAGCAGAGACAAGCGTTACAGGAAAGGAAGCTAAAAGGGGAGATTCCAGAAGCGAAGAAATTACGATTCTAAAAGCGAAGAGATTACGGTTCCAGAAACGAAAGAGTTACCTGCAAAATATATAGAGCCAGATATATAAAATAATATATATAATAACCTATCTATCTGGTTTGATATGGATAAGATGGGATAAAAAAACAGACCGTCTTAGAAACGGTCTGCGAGATTGAATCATGCTGAAAACTTTTCAGCAAATCCAGTATAGACCACACAGAAGGATCATGTCAATAGCTCCGATAGAGGAATTTTATAAATACGTGGTCAAAGTGAGAAATCTATATGTGGTGTTATGTTCATAATCTGTGAAATGTACTGAAATCCAGCACAAAAAATAATAAGGAGAAAATACAGTATGGGAAAGATAAGGGAGTTTTTTTACCTACTGGTCATTGCCGTATTGATCAGTCTGTCAATAATCTTTATAGGGGCAGCATTCAGGGAAGAATATCCATTATGGAAAAACCAAAAAATATTAGAAGATCTGCGATCCGATGTAAAAGCAGAGGAAACAGGTGATGAAGATCCCGGCATAGACTGGGTAAAATTAAAAAAAATAAATCCAGACATTGTTGGATGGATAAAAGTTCCGGGAACCAGGATTGATTATCCTGTTTTACGGGGAGCAGATGGAATGAATATCTCCATAAAGATTATAAAGGGGAATCCAGTTATGCCGGTTCCATCTTCCTTCAGCCAGAAACATCGTTTGAGGACAAGCATTTGATTCTTTATGGTCATAATATGCGTACAAGATCTATGTTTGGTTCGCTTCATGAGTTTGAATCAGAAGATTTTTATAAAAAATATAACAAGATATACCTGTATCAGCCGGAAAAAGTAATAAAATATACCGTATATAGTGTATATGACTGTCTGGATAAAAGTACAACATACCTAACGGATTTCACAGGGAACAAGAAGGATGAAAGATGGATGGATTGGTTATCCATGACGATAGAAAAAAACGCTTACTATCCTATTAAAAAGAAACCAGAAAAAGAAGGACAGATCCTTACACTGTCTACTTGTTCCGGAAAGAAAAAAGGGGATGATTACCGACTGGTAGTAAATGCTGTTATAAAATGATCATTTATAAGAAAAATTAAGAGGGATACCTTCAATATAAAGAAGAAGTATCCTATTTTTATGCCCGCCTGCGGAGATGGTGTATTCCCCGGCATCATTGTCCGTTGCTTCAAAAGCACAGGTGGGATTTGCACAGCAAAAATCCCCAATCATTGTTGTGCATAAGGAGTATCTTGATCCCCAATAGAGATACTCCTTTTTATCAAAATAAATGGATCAAATCATCTGAAAATAGTGTGGAAGTAAAAAGAAATACATGATATAGTAGACAGGCAGAGGAACATTGTAAAATGTAGGTCTGCTTTATGACCGGCAGGGTAGCTGCCTCCTGTTCTGGAGAATACCAGAAAGGGGGCGTATATTTATGACTACATATGAAGAATTAGAGATCATATTAACGGTTGCGTTATTAATAGTTGCGATTCTGAATTTGAAAAATAAATAAGCTGCCCTTTGTTCTTGGCGGAATAGGCAGCTTATTTATTAACTGATATGAACCCCAGAATGGGAAGCTTAAAAGCATCCTGCTGGTTGTTTGTTAATAATATAATAGCAATTATATAATGTAATGTCAACTACTGTATAAAGAAGCCTAAAGCAACATAACTTTCTAAGTTTTTCTGCTTTTTTAATACAAATATATATAATTAAAAATGAAAATATAGGAGAAGAAAAAATAATGAAAACAAGATTAACTAAAAGTGAATTTGCTGTGATGGAAGTTTTATGGGATGAAGGGGAGGAGTTGACTTCAGCAGAGATCATTCAAAAGTCGAAAGAGAGAGAATGGAAAGACAGTTCTATACATCTGCTTATAAATAGTCTGCTCAGAAAAAAAGTTGTGACAGTAGCAGGCTTTAAAAAAACAACAAAAAATTATGCCAGAACTTTTGTACCGGTAGAGACCAGAGAACAGTTTTTGGTAGGGCAGATCATAGATGATAAGACACCAACTGAAGATAAAAAGGGAATATATTCGTATATCATAGGAAAAGAAAGTGATCCAGAACTAATAAATTATATTGAAAAATTACTTGAAGAACGAAAGAAAGAACTGAAAATTAAAAGACAGAGCCGGAGAGGGCAGAAGCTGAGCGAGTAGAAGCAGATATTCCAAAGTGGAATTTCGGTTTTGTACAGGTAGATATGATTGGTTATCAGGCTCAGGTCATTCCTGCAATTCTGGCAGCATTTACGCTGGTATATCTTGAAAAATTCTTCAAGAAGATCTGTCCATCCGTAATTTCTATGATCGTGGTACCTTTCTGTAGCTTAGTACTCTCTGTTATGGCAGCACACTTTGTGCTTGGACCAATCGGATGGAAAATCGGCTCTGTCATTTCCTCCGTTGTATACGCAGGAATCACAGGACCACTGAAAATTGTATTCGGTGCAATCTTCGGTTTTGTGTATGCACCGCTTGTAATCACAGGACTTCATCATATGTCAAATGCAATCGACTTACAGTTGATTGCTGACTTTGGCGGAACAATGTTATGGCCAATGATTGCTTTGTCCAATATCGCACAGGGTTCCGCAGTATTAGGCATGATCTATCTTCAGAAAAATGATGCCCAGGCGCAGGAAGTAAACATTCCGTCATGTATCTCTTGTTATCTGGGGGTTACAGAACCGGCAATGTTTGGTGTAAACTTGAAACACAGTTATCCTTTCATCTGCGGTATGATTGGTTCTGCATGTGCATCAATTGTCTGTGTAGCTACAAACAGTACAGCAAATGCAATCGGTGTTGGCGGTCTTCCGGGAATCCTTTCCATGCAGCCACAATCCATGTTAACCTTTGCTATTTGTATGTTAATTGCCGTAGCAGTTCCATTTGTATTAACAGTTATGGTTGGTAAAACAAAACTTCAGCCAAAAGAAGTTAAATCAGCAGAAGAAGTTAAATCAGCAGAGGTAACAGAATTAAAAGCATTTGCAACAGGTGATGTGATTGCATTAAAAGAAGTGAATGACGGTGTGTTTTCCGCAGGAATCATGGGTGAAGGATTTGCAATCATTCCGGAGAATGAAACTATTTATGCTCCGGCTGATGCAACAGTCAACTTACTTATGCAGGAGTCACGTCATGCATGTGGTTTAAAACTTGCAAACGGTGCAGAAATCCTTTTACATATCGGAATTGATACTGTAGCCATGAACGGTGACGGTTTTGAATACCTTGTAAAAGAAGGCCAGAAGGTATCTGCCGGAACACCCCTGATCAAATTTGATAAAAAGAAAATCAGTGAAGCAGGTTATGTTGATACGATCATTTGCGTCATTGCTGAGCCAGGTAATATGGAAAATATAATATTTGAGACAGGCATTCATGCAATTGAAAAAGAGACAACAGTAGCAAAGACAGAATAAGAGGAATTGTATGACAGATTTTAGAAAAAGCACTGTATATCAGATTTATCCCAGATCCTTTTATGATACCAACGGAGATGGCTTTGGGGATTTAAAGGGTGTGACGGCAAAGTTAGATTATATAAAAGAATTGGGCGTGGACTATATTTGGATGACTCCGTTTTTTGTGTCCCCCCAGTATGATAACGGTTATGATGTGGAGGATTACTATAACATTGATCCCCGTTACGGTACGATGGAAGATTTTGAAGAGCTTTCCAGAGAGGCACAGAAGCGTGGCATCAAACTGATGCTGGATATGGTATTTAACCATACCTCCAGCAATCATGAATGGTTCCAGAAAGCATTGGCCGGAGATGAAAGATATAAGAACTATTATATTTTCAAAAAAGGAAAAGAGGATGGCAGTGCACCCACAAACTGGGAAAGTAAGTTCGGAGGAAGTGCATGGGAATATGTGCCGGAAATGGATGAATACTATCTGCATTTATTCCATGTAAAGCAGCCGGATCTGAACTGGGATAACCCCAAGGTGCGTAAAGAGGTTCAGAAGGTTGTACGTTTTTGGATGAGCAAAGGTGTCAAGGGTTTCCGATTTGATGTAGTGAATCTTATCAGCAAAGATAAATTCGAAGATGATTTCGAAGGGGATGGCCGTAGATTTTACACTGACGGACCAAACATCCATCAGTACCTGAAAGAATTAAATGCGGAGTCATTCGGACAGGATGCAGAAATTATTACTGTCGGTGAAATGTCCAGCACATCTATGGAAAATTGTTTTGGATATGCAGGTGAAGACAGCCATGAGCTTTCCATGGTATTTAGCTTCCATCATTTAAAGGTTGACTTTATGGGGAATGAAAAATGGGTGCTTGTACCAACAGATTTCCAGAAATTGAAAGATATTCTCTTTAGCTGGCAAATTGGAATGGCCAAGAATCATGCCTGGAATGCAGTGTTCTGGTGCAATCACGATTAGCCGCGTCCGGTTTCCAGATTCGGTGATGAAGGAAAATACTGGAAAAAGTCAGCTAAAATGCTTGCGACCATCATTCATGGACTTCGCGGTACTCCATATATTTACCAGGGTGAAGAGATTGGTATGACAAATACCGATTTCACTGACATCAGTCAGTTTCGTGATGTAGAAAGTTTGAACCATTATGAAATTCTGCAGCAGAAAGGTCTTTCTAAAGAAGATGCATTTCGTATTATCCAGATTCATTCCAGGGATAACGGAAGAACACCAATGCAGTGGAATGGTGAAAATCACGGTGGCTTTACTAAGGGAATGCCATGGATTGGTGTGAATGAAAATTATTCCAAGGTTAATGCACAGAGCCAGCTGCATGATGAAACATCCATTTTCAACTACTATAAAAAGCTCGTAGCTTTACGTAAAGAGCTGGATATCATTGCATATGGTGATATCAGGCCGTTAGATGTAAGACATCCATCCATTATTGCCTATGAAAGAATTTACGGAGAGGAAAAAATGCTGGTAGTCTGTAACTTCTATAAAACAGAAGTTGTATGGGATAGTGGAATGGATCTGAAGGGCTTCGAAACATTGCTGGGCAACTATTCTGAACAAAAAATAGAAGAGTCAAAGATTTCCTTAAAACCTTATGAAGCAATGATGCTTTACAGAAAGAGATAATATATGAATCTGTCCACTGATATCTTTGAAAAGAGTGTATGGATAATAATAGTAGCCTGCAGATTTTTGGCTGTCGGCTGTTAATGGTTATGTAATGCAAAGAAAACACGAGAGAAGAGGTCGTGGAGGCGGCAAAGGAGGCGAGAGCTCACGAGTTAATTATGAACCTGAAGGACGGATATGATATCTATATCGTAGGGTGGGGGATGAAGTTGTCCGGAGGACAGAAGCAGTGGCTCAGCATAGCATGTGTCTTCCGAGACTATGAAGAAAAGTCTGTAAATTAGATTCTTCTATGATAATGATGGGCGAAAGGCTTGAAAAATCAGCTTTTCGCCCTTTGTTTATATATAACAGTTACTAAAACGCATGTCAAGAGCAGGCGGTTCTGCCGCCTGTTTTGCGATGGAATATTGCCTATTCTGTAAGGCGTCCTTCGTACATAATACTTAGTTCTCCATAGACCGCTCCCCAGTTTCGGATTGTGGAAGTCCACTTTTTGGTTGCTTCAAAGGTTGCCAGATACAGGGCTTTCAGTAGTGCTGTATCACTCGGAAATACGCTTCTTTGGCGATTGAGTTTCCGGTAGGTGGAATTCAGCGATTCAATGGCATTGGTCGTATAGATGACCTTTCTGACGGTTGCTGAAAACTTGAAAATCGGAGAGATTGCATCCCAGTTATCTTTCCAGCGTTTCATAGAATTCGGGTATTTTGGAGTCCATTTTTCAGTAACACAATCTAGTACTTTTTAAGATAAAGTAGAAATAGTGCAATTTTCACAGGATATTATACAAGAATTACATAGAAATATATCG
>PPYF01024756.1_pt1 | contig 20313 bp, 20 predicted proteins | sample 1559871 | NCBI WGS metagenome assembly PPYF01 (sample SAMN08240021, study PRJNA423297) | Human gut metagenome, whole genome shotgun sequencing project. | reverse complement strand
AGTTGTAGAGCCGTATACGAGACCCGTACGTACGGTTCAATGGGAGGGGCGAGAAACTTATTCTCCCTCTACCCTATTGCAATATATGGTGCAGTGATAGAAGGGACGTGGGTTCTTTCTGGATTATGGTTAGTGAATTATGATTGCGCCGAAGAGCGAAGGAGCTTTAAGTCTGTATTTGCCACAGATTTAAAGCTCTTGTTGCTATTTAAAAACTCTATAATATCTCAAATTCAGAAAGAACCGGGGCGTGTGGTGTGGTTTTTTTGCTGCATGGAAAAGATTCCGAATTATTCTACGTGACTACGTGACCATAACGCCTCCCGGGGAGATGCATACTTCGCACATGGATGATGGCTGCAAGCGGCCGCATTTTGGGGAGAGAATGCTGGAAGTAGGATCTTCTTTTAAGCTTTGGGAAATTTTTCGTGATTTTTTGTGTAAGAAAAAGCTTTTTGGGGAAGATGTATGAATATGGACGCAGGCGAATCATGGTGAAAGGCAGGCCTTTGTGCAGGCTCTGGGGGCTGGTGTAAATTTAACCATATTATTTTAGAAATACGACATGAGATTAAAAAGACAGGTCAGAAGGCGCATTTTGCGGCTTCTGACCATTTTAGTGACCATGAATGATTCGGATTCATAGTATTGTGAGCTGGTTCATATATCTGCGTTTGGTATCCGGCTGTATATGCACGTATAGATCAAGTGTTGTCTTTACAGATGTGTGCCCCAGGATTTCGGACAGGGATTTTGTGTCAAAGCCCTGTTCAATCCAGCGGCATGAGAACTGGTGGCGCAGGGAATGGATTTTTATATGCGGTATCCGGCATTTTTTTAAGAGAGTGGCGTATCTGCGTTGTATTGTCCTTGGCTCCATACATTTTTCGGTTCCGGTTAGGACAAAAGAGCTGCTGTCTTTTTTTAATGGTGCTGCCAATGCCAGAAGTCTGTCCGGCAGAGGAATGGAACGTATGGAGGTTGCTGTTTTCGGGGTGCCAATATTTAAATGTGTGCGGGCGCATTCTTCTTTTCCGTCTGTTATGAGCATGTTCAGGTTTTTGACACGTGTCACAGTGCGGCGGATGTGGATCTTGTACTGAATAAAATCGATATCTTCCCATTTCAGGCCGCTCAGTTCACCTACACGGATTCCGGTGTACATGCATAAAAGGATGCCGAAGGAAAAAGAGTCCATGTTACAGAGAAGATAAGAATCCAGTTTTTTGTAATCTTCGCTGCTCATGATCTGTATTTCACTGCTGCTTGATGGGATACGGGGGAATTTCAGCGGTTCAGACGGGAAAAACCCAAATTCCTGGGCGTATCGGAGAATATTTTTGAGTACACTTAAGATCACATGGATACTTCCGTACGCCATTCCCTGCTCCAGTTCCTTTTGTACAAAACCCATGAGGGTGTGGTTGGTAAACTTTTTTACCTGCATTTGGCCAAGGAGGGGCAGGATATGATTGTCAAGGATCTCCTCATAATTGGAATACGTGCTCTCTTTCACGGTATAACGTATATGAGCCTTCCACTGTGTACTTACGGTACGGATCTGGTCATCACGGGGCGGCGCGGAGGACTGGCTGCCGTACATAAAGAAACTGGGATTTTCGGATATGATTTTAGTTTTTTTATCTTTTACTTCCGTGTAAGACTTGCCGTATAAATATCCGTAATGGATCTTACCGTCTATATCACGCCCCTTCACATAACGGGCCTCCCAACGGCCATCTTTTCGTTTTCTGATATTTTCACCTCTTCTTGACATATTGACCTCCTAAAAATTATGAATTTATTGTACAAATTCAGACCACTTTTCTGACCACTAATGATTTTCTATTAATGGTGCAAAAATATCACGGTTTTCATTTTATATCCGGTAAAGTTTTCCAGTGGTTCCGAATATACCAAAAATAGCTAAAAAATTGCCATTATTTTTTGGCATATTGACTTTAAGGGCTTTTGGCGTTAAACTTAGTTTTGACTAAAGACCGGAAAATTATATTTGTTAATACTTTTTCTTGTCTTTTGATGTCGTATTTCTAAAAAAATATGTCCCATTTATTGGAATAAGTGAATGAAAACAGGATACTGCATTAAGACAATTAAATACAAACTTCGCTGTTCTCACCCGGAATGGCTGACAGAAACAGAGAAATATTACAGACAGGTGCTGGATTTTTATTTTCGGCTGCTTTTGGAACACGAAGAAATCTGGGAACTGAATCTCCTTCAGATGCAGGGGGCGTTAGAACGCCTGACTATTGCAGGGAGAGACGGTAGAGTACCTGAGAGACCGCTGCCCTATGACAAGGTTCCGGTTTATTTTAGGCGGTCGGCTATCAATAAGGCATCTGCCAGTTTGAAGAGTTATACGGAAAAGTATAAAAATTCGGGTGATGACCTGGTCTATACCATACCGGATACCATTGATGCGTCTGTGACCTACTTTAAGGGGATGTATAAGGATTTTAGGGAAAATAAGATTTCTCTGAAGGTATGGGATGGGGAAAAGTGGAACTGGATGGACTGCAGGTTAAAGGGCCAGTTGATACCTGAGGATGGTATGATGCTTTCTCCCACAGTTGTTTTTCGGGAGAAGGAGTTTTGGCTGCATGTGCCTGTGAAACAGCAGACGGAGGATGCCAGGAACGCAAAAGACCGGATGAAGGAAAGAGAGAATGTCTGCAGTGTGCAGTTTACGAATACGGACATTTTTGCCATGTGCTGTGTGCTGGATGGAGATGGGAAGCAAAAGGCAGTGTATTCCTGCAGAGGCGGGGATGCGTATAGAAGCAAATGTAAGGTCCTTTTGGAAAAAATCGAGAAATCCAGAGTTTATACGGACAGAGATAATGCACCGCAGGCGAATCATAGATATTATATGCGGTTGAAGAATCTGTCTGAGCATTATGCGCATCAGGTGAGCAGGGAAATTGTGGATTTCTGTGTGAGGGAAGAGGCAAGTGTGATCGTATTTCCGTCTTATGATAAGGAGTTCAGCAAGGTTGTCCAGTACCGTTCAGGGATGTATTCGCCGCTGTATTTGGGAAGCAGGATCAGAGAGTTTCTGAAATATAAGGCATGGGGCGCCGGGATCGTGGTTCTGGAGCTTAGTGCGGAAGGGACGAGCAGTAAGTGCTTTGTCTGCGGCGGGAAGATTCGGAAAAATGGGGCCATGTTTGAGTGTGAGAATGGGCATCAGGGAAGTCGGTTCCTGAACAGCGCGAGGAATCTTGGGGTGAAATGCCTGAAGGATTTTGAGCGGAAGAGGAAATGAATGAGGCAGATGGATTTAACTGTTTGATCAGGTAAATGAATGAGATGGCTCAAATGTTAAGAGGATTTAGAAATTTATTTATAACAAATTTAGATGTTTATTTGGACATAAGTGTGAACATTCACTCTTATATAGATGCCGGGAAACTGGCAAGAGGCTGTGCGCCAGTGACGCATAGTTTCCGGTTGAATATCGCCGGTCGGCTCCTTAGCGGGGTCGGCGAAGAATTGCCTTTTGGGGCAGAGAATATTCAAAGTAATAATAAAATAAAAATTAAAAGAGGTAAAAATGATTTAGAAATACGAGGGGAGATATTATGTGGCAGATAATCATTGTGCTGCTGCTTCTGCTGGTGCTGTTCCTGTTTGTGATGGTGTTCGCTTTGGCGAAGATCAACACCGGAGACAGGAAGAGAGAGGATAATGAGCAGGAGGCGTTTATTCGTGGTGGTATGGATGCGGGATGTGACGAGAGTATGGAAAATGGCTCCGGTATGTCCGGCGTGGAAGAGAGAAAATGGAAAGCGGCACAGATGAATGAAGAAAGAGACAGGGTTCAGGAAGAGTTGATACGGAAGGCTGGTAAGAAGAGAAAGGTTATGGAACATTGGCAGGCGATTGCGCTTTGGCTGATGCTTTATGATGTTGTGGCTGTGAACGCGGCGTTTATGCTGGCTTTGTGGGTTAGGTTTGACTGTCGGTATTCTTTGATTCCGGATGTTTATCTGGGGGCATTTTTGAAGTTTGCGCCTTGGTATACGGTGTTTAGCATTGGGGTTTATTGGGTGTTGAGGCTGTATAAGAGTGTTTGGCGGTTTGCTAGTTTTAGTGAGTTGTTCCGGATTGGGGCGGCGAATGTTGTGACTGGGTTGTTTCAGATAATTGGGATTACACTGTTTTTTGGAAGAATGCCGATTTCTTATTATTTGTTTGGAATTATGCTGCAGTTTGTGTTCACAGTTGCGGTTAGGTTTTCTTATCGGTTTATTTTGTTGGAACGTAATCGGAATAAACAAAGTGAAGAGGATGCGGTTTTGCATCGGGTTATGCTGATTGGTGCGGGAGCTGCAGGACAGATTATAATTAGAGATTTGAACCGTGCCAGCGAAGTGAAGGCAAAGGTTTGTTGTATTATTGATGATAATCCGAATAAGTTGGGGCGTTACATAGAAGGAATTCCGATTGTCGGCAACAGAGATGATATTCTGCTAAATGCGGAAAAATATAAAGTTGATCAGATTTTGCTAGCGATTCCCAGTGCCTCAGCTGAGGAAAAGAGAGATATTCTTAATATCTGTAAAGAGACTGGATGCGAAATGAAGATACTTCCAGGAATATATCAGCTGGTGAATGGGGAAGTGTCAATCAGTAAGATGAAGAGTGTGGCTGTGGAGGATTTGTTGGGAAGAGATCCGATTAAGGTCAATATGGAGGAAATCTTTAATGCGCTGCGGAATAAGACGATTCTTGTTACTGGTGGTGGGGGATCCATTGGTAGCGAGTTGTGTCGGCAGATTGCGGCGCATGGTCCGAAACGGCTGATTATATTTGATATATATGAGAATAATGCTTATGACATTGAGCAGGAGTTGAGACGGAAATATCCTAAATTGGATTTGGTTGTTTTAATTGGATCGGTGAGGGACAGCAGAAGGATTAACAGTGTGTTTGCTGAGTATAGGCCGGATGTGGTTTATCATGCGGCGGCACATAAACATGTGCCTTTGATGGAAACTAGTCCTTGTGAGGCCATAAAGAATAATGTTTTGGGGACGTATAAGACTGCCAGCGCGGCACTGCAGAGTGGGTGCGAGAAATTTGTGCTGATCAGTACGGATAAGGCAGTTAATCCTACGAATATTATGGGAGCCAGTAAGAGGCTTTGTGAGATGGTGATTCAGACTATGGATAGGCTGAGTAAACAGGGGAGGCCGATTGTTTTGCCTGACTTGAATGGACATGATGAAGAGGTAGATTATGAAGTGGCTGCGGCTACCAGGGAAAAGGGTGCGGAATGTGAAGATAGCCAGAGAAGGCCTACCGATTTTGTGGCGGTTCGATTTGGTAATGTTTTAGGGAGTAATGGATCCGTGATTCCGCTTTTTAAGAAGCAGATTGAAGCGGGAGGGCCGGTTACGGTTACGCATCCGGATATCATTCGGTACTTTATGACGATACCTGAGGCGGTGAGCCTTGTGCTGCAGGCGGGAACGTATGCCAAGGGCGGAGAGATATTTGTGTTGGATATGGGGGCGCCGGTGAAGATTGATACTTTGGCACGGAATTTGATAAAGCTGTCGGGGTATAAACCGGATGTGGATATATCGGTTGTGTATACTGGGTTGAGGCCTGGGGAGAAGCTTTATGAAGAGAAGTTGATGGCGGAGGAAGGGATGAAGACTACGCCGAATAGATTGATACATATTGGGAGTCCGATTCCGTTTGATTTGGGGAGGTTTTTAGGAGACTTAGAGGAGCTGGCTACGGCAAGTTATTCCAATCAAGAGGACATTTGTGATTTGGTGCAAAGTGTGGTGCCAACTTATAGGCAAGAAAGAGAAAATGATAAAAGATTTTGACTCTACGTAAAACATAATGTTTGGAAGATAAGAGTTATAGGGGAAGGGGGATAATAGGACTATTCGGGCAACAAGAGAATGTAACGAAAGAAAACTATTGATCAGATACAAGATTTTAAGGGATAAACTATTTAAACACTGCATGTAACTCAGTGGTCACACTATGTACGGTAATGAGCAGTGGTGAATTAATCAATTTATTCCGTACAAATTTGGTATCTACAGATAGGAAAAGTATAACTAAATTGAATGTTTAATTTCATAGAAATTTGGGTGTAAGTATACAGTAGTTTTGACTTTTAGAACTACTGTATTCCATTGGATATTGAAACTCTATAGAGAAAACAATACAGGTAGCAAAAGATAGGGCATGGAACATTGGCTGGCTATCAAATAATAGTATAAGGATAAGAAAAAATGATTTTACTAGGGTTGTCAAATATAATTCAGTCTCAGAATTTAAGTTTTTACGGGAGCTCAAATTCTAAGAATCCGAGGGTTAAGATAGCTTCTTGGATACTTATGAATTATTCTATAATCCAGAGTGGAAAATATTTATATGAAGGAACTGAGTTAGCTCACTCGCCACTTTCAGCGGTGGGCTATTTGGTATTTTAAGTGAAATGTAATTATATCTTAAGATATATTATTTTATAGATGTAAAGAGAGAAAAGATTTAGCAGATAGACGTGTTACATAAAAAGAGAAGTGAGAAATGTTAAATACTAAATGACGTAATCTTAAAAGAAGTATGTCTGTTCTTGGCAACTGTATACTCGATTTCTAGGTGTTATAGAAGTTTTGGAAACCAACTGATTATCCATAGTTGGTGTTAAAATTTATGATATTGAAAGAAATCTGTGAAAAAGTGGAGTATAAGTATACCGTTGTTCTCTCAGTCAATACTGTTACATTGCATTTGATTATGAAGTTGGTAGTATTGTATAAAGCTTAGCAGTAATCGTGGTGTGCTTTTCGTTGAAGGTGTCGCAAAACCCATGGCAATTTTATAGATTGAAAATGAGATGTAAATGAGCATTGCTAAAGAGAGAAAGTGCGATGGGTTAATGGTCATTTTTTAAGTCTTAAAGAACTTCGAAATGATATAACTAACTGTATAAGTGTACAGATTCAAAGTAAAAGCAAGAACAAACAATTTATAAAGAATGAGAGAGGATTGGATATGTTTGATTTAGAGAATCATCGATTTGAAAGATGTAAAAATAGAGTATGGCTGAGTAGCCCCACTATGCATGGTGAGGAACTGCAATATATTAAAGAGGCATACCAAACTAATTGGATGTCAACCGTAGGCGTAAACATAAATGAAATTGAAAAAAAGATATGTGAGAAGGTTGGGTGCAAATATGCGGTAGCACTTTCGGCTGGAACAGCAGCACTTCATATGGCAGTAAAGTTAACAGGCGTATCTCAGAATGAAAAAATTTTCTGCTCAGATTTGACTTTTGGGGCAACAGTGAACCCTATTGTATATGAGGGCGGAGTTCCGGTTTTTATTGATACAGAGTATGGTACTTGGAACATGGACCCGGTAGCGTTGGAAAAAGCATTTGAGATTTATCCAGATGTGAAAGTGGTAGTATTAGCGCATTTATACGGAACACCCGGTAAAATTGATGAGATTAAAACGATATGTAATAAGCACGGCGCAGTTATTATAGAAGATGCAGCAGAGTCTTTGGGGGCTACATATAAGGGAAAACAAACAGGCACGTTCGGAGATTACAATGCAATTAGTTTTAATGGAAATAAAATAATTACAGGTTCTGCAGGCGGTATGCTACTTACAGATAGCTTAGAGGATGCGAAAAAAGTTAAAAAGTGGTCTACTCAAGCAAGGGAAGATGCTCCATGGTATCAACATGAAGAGGCTGGTTACAACTACAGAATGAGTAATGTGATTGCAGGTGTTGTAAGGGGACAGATTCCATATCTTGAAGAGCATATTGCACAGAAGAAAGCTATTTACTACAGATATAAAGAAGCGTTTGAGAAAGTAGGGCTTCCAGTTCAGATGAATCCGTTTGATGAAGAAAATACAATACCAAACTATTGGTTAAGCTGTATGATTATCAATCCAGAAGCTATGTGTAAACAGGTCAGATCTGAATGTGAAGCACTTTATGTACCGGAGCATGGAAAGAGTTGTCCGACAGAAATTCTCGATGCAATTGCAAGTGTTAATGCAGAAGGCCGTCCAATTTGGAAGCCTATGCATATGCAGCCTATATATCGATTGAATTCGTTTTTTACAAGAGAAGGTAAGGGTAGAGCAAAAACGAATGCTTATATTGCTGGTGGTTCAATTGGAAAGGATGGTAATCCACTTGATGTAGGCATGGATATCTTTCATAGAGGATTATGTTTACCAAGTGATAATAAGATGACAGAAAAACAGCAGGATATAATTATTAAAGTGATTAGAGAATGTTTTGAATAGGCGGGAAAGAACCATGTATAGAAACTGTTTGAAAAGAGTGTTTGATTTCTGTTGTAGTTTATTCGCCCTTATTGTCTTGAGCCCATTTCTTTTAATGTTCATGATTCTAGGAGCAATTTATATGAAAGGAAATCCTTTCTTTCTGCAACCTAGACCAGGAAAAGATGAGAAGATTTTTAAACTCATTAAGTTTAGAACAATGAGCAATGCGAAAGATAAAAATGGAAATCTGCTGCCTGATGAAGCACGTCTTAATAGTTATGGAAAATTTTTAAGAAGCACATCTATAGATGAACTTCCGGAATTGGTTAATATCCTTAAAGGAGATATGGCGATTATTGGACCAAGACCTCAGTTGGTGACGGATATGGTTTTTATGACCGATGAACAGAGAAAGAGACATACAGTTAGACCGGGACTAAGCGGTCTTGCTCAGATAAATGGAAGAAATGTGATTACTTGGGAGGATAAACTGGATTGGGATTTAAAATATATTAAGAAGATATCTTTCTTTGGAGATGTGAGTTTGATTCTACAAACAATTGGAAAGGTATTCAAGAGAGTAGATATTAATCGCGAAGGAACTGCCTCAGATTTAGATTATGGTGATTACTTATTGCAGAAAGATGTTGTTAGTAAGGAAGAATATGATAAAAAGCAGGCTGAAGCGAAGGAATTATTGAGAAGAGGGTAAAGGCTAATGGAAAAGTACAGCGTACTGATGTCGATTTATAAAAAAGAAAAACCGATATATCTATGTCTGGCTATTGATAGCATTTTGAAGCAGACTGTTGCTCCGGATGAAATCACTATTGTAAAAGATGGACTGCTCACACCAGAGTTGGATGCTATACTTGATGAATACAGCAAAAAGAGTGATGTATTCAATATCGTTGGTTACGAGAAAAATAGAGGTCTTGGACTTGCGCTGAATTATGGCTTGGAGCATTGCCGTAATGAGCTTGTTGCTCGTATGGATACCGATGATATTGCAAAGCCGGATAGATGTGAAAAGCAGCTTAGGAAGTTTGCTGAGAATCCCAATCTTAGTTTGCTAGGTTCATCTGTTGATGAGTTTTATACTGATCCTAAGCAGGTGGTAAGCAGACGTGTTGTTCCAACCTCACATAAAGAAATCTATGAGTTTGCGAAGAGAAGAAGTGCATTTAACCATCCGACAGTAATGTATAAGCGTAGTAAGGTACTGGCCCTTGGCGGGTATGACAACTTGAGAAGAAATCAGGACGTTGACCTCTTTGGTAGAATGCTTTACACTGGACTAATTGCCGGAAACATCGAGGAGAGCCTACTCTTCTTTAGAAGTAATGATGATCTCGCCAAGAGACGTAAATCCTGGGAGAACACAAAGTCTTACATTGATACCATCAAGAGATTCTGGAAGATGGGTTATTCAAGTTTTAGTGACTACGCAATTATTGCTATTGCGCAGATTGGGATGTTTCTTATGCCTGTTAAGTTGCAGCATTGGATATACAAGAAGTTCTTGAGGAGATAAAATGATTAAATATATGTATTTGTCCTTTATTTGGCGTGTAAATTGGAAAAAGTATTGGAAGAAAAGAATCATTGTTTGGTGCAACAACAGGAACCGGAAAAGGTTGGAGTGGGAATAATTGTTATGTTTTTTATGAGAAAGTATGGTTTCCGCATGGGTTTAGTGGATTTGTTATTGCCCAAAATGTTGAATTTGAAGGGAAAGCTACCATATACCAGCATGTTACAATTTCTGAAGATGATAGAAATCTAAAAACAAGAATAGGGAAAAATGTGACTTTGGGAGCTGCTGCAGTAATTCTTAATAATGTAAGAGTTGGTTACAATGTATTTGTAGTAGTAACCAAGGAGGTACCAAATAATGTTGTCGTAGCAGGTGTTCCGGCAAAGATAATATATAAGAAGGATAAATAAAATGAAATTTTCTGTTATTGTTCCTGTATACAATGCAGGAAAGTATATTCATAAATGCATATTGAGTGTGCTCCATCAAAGTTGTAGTGATTGGGAGTTAATATTGGTGGACGATGGTTCAGAGGATGATAGTTCGAAAATCATAGATGAATATGCAGCAAAGGATGGTAGGATTATTGCTATCCATCAGCAGAATGCTGGCCCCGGTATTGCTCGTAACAATGGCATAAAGCGAGCAACAGGAGATTATATAGTATTCCTGGATTCAGATGATTATATCGAGAAGGATTACTTTACTTTATTAGCGCCAAAAGCTGAAAAGGTTGATGTGGTATTCATTGACGTTCTTCAGATTGCTCCGGATGGAAAGGTTTTAAGTAAAGAATTGATGTCCGAATACAAAGGATGGAGCAAAGATAAGATTTTACGTTCACAGATGACTGGAAAGATTCCGTGGGGCGGAGTTCGTAAAACAGCAAGGCGATCTATTCTTGTGGATAATGATATTAAGTATACAGATCATAAAGTTGGAGAAGAAGCACTCTATAGCTTTAGGGTGGTTCATGCTGCAAAGTCTGTTGATTTTCTTGATGAAAAGCCAGTTTATTATTATGTGAATCATGAAGGAAGTCAGTCCAAGACCATAATGGAAGATCCGTGGGGCGGTGTAGCAACGACTATATCAAAATATTTAAAAGACTCATGCTTATATGAAGAGTTTGCCAATACAGTAAACGCATTTGAAATTACAGCTGCAATTGTTTCTGTTGCTAATATGTCTAAGTCATTCAAAGGAGCAGACTTGCGTAAAAAATGTTTAAACAGAGTAAATACATTAAATGAAAAGCTTGATAGAAATTACGCAGTAGACTATGGAAATATGATGAAAAAAGCTTGTATTCTTTCTCCATTTATAAATGAGAGGCTATATTTCTTTATTATTTGGTGTAGTAGATTGAGAAGTTAAATTGAGGTGATATTATGATTCTTCTTCGTTCTATTGGTGGTTTAGGAAATCAGATGTTTGAGTATGCGTTTGCTCGAAATCTTCAACTGAAAGATAATGATGAACTGTGCATTGATATTAGTGTATATGATACTTACAAAATAAGAAATTATGATTTGGATAAGTTAAATGTACAATATACAAAATATAAATCACGAGGTTTGAAATTTGTAATTATTAGACTTCTTCAAATGGTATATCACTGCATACATAAAATTTCAAAATCAGTTTTCGGTATTTACTATTTAGGAAAGCGTACTTATGATTTACTCTGTTCTAGGGGTCTAGTGTTCAATTTTGATTTTTGCTTTTATGATACAAAACTGGTAAAACGAAAAAACAAATATGTCTATGGCTATTTTCAAAGCGAACGCTATTTCCGAGAGAATAAAGAACAAATTTGTTCAGAATTAAAGGTTAAAGGACCTGTTCCAGAAAAGTATCAAGTATTATATGAGAAAATTAAAAACACTAATTCGGTAGGCGTTAGTATACGAGTTGGTGAGGATTACTCCAAAGATTCCTTGATATATGTCTGCACGCCGGAATATTTTTGTAGTAGCATGAGAAAAATTAGCGAACAGGTTGATAATCCCGTATTTTATATCTTTTCTGATCTCCCGGACATTGTAAAAAAGAATTTTGAGTTTCCATTTCCTGTTGTTTATGTCGAGAATGTTAATGCTATTGAATCACTTAGATTATTGTATTCGTGTAAACATTTTATAATCTCAAATAGTTCATTTTCTTGGTGGGGAAGTTACTTGTCAGACAATAAGGAAAAGATAGTATATGTACCTGCTCGTTTTTCGACGAATAGTAAGTTGAAAGATGATGATATTTTCTTTGAGGGTGTTATTAAAAATGAGGAAGGCGTTTTATAAATGAAGAGCAGAAATAAAGAACTGGATATTTTAAAAGGTTTATTGATTATTATTGTAGTAATTCGTCATGTGTTTCAGGTTGTGGCATTGGACACTGACGTGGACTATTTGTCGAATTTAATGACTATTGTAGAAATGCCATTGTTTATTCTAGTATCCGGATATTTTGGTGGAAAAAGTCTTTTGACACAAAACAAAGAATTACTTGGAGTGATAAAGAAAAAAACTATAGCTTATTTGATTCCTTTTCTCAGTTACTATTTTATATTTAAGATGCTTTTTTCTCCGATATCAGAATGGAACGGAATGGTAATTGCCCTTATTCACAATATAACACATGGATTATGGTTTTTATTTGTAGTATGGATATTAAGCATAGTGCTAAATATAGCAATTTGTATTTCATCACGGCATAGACTATCAAATGTAGTAAAAGTTGCAATCTTTACGATGGCTTTCTTTGGTATTGTCGGGTGTTTTGGACTAATTGGATTGAAATTTGGATTCGATTTCTTAGGAGCAAAATACATAGTGTTTTATTCTGTGTTGTATTATTTAGGCTATCTATTCCATTACTTAATTAGCGTAAAAAGGTTACTTGCAAATGACGGGTTCGTTGCTGTTTGTACGGTGATTTTCTTTATAGGTGCAAATTATTTTAAAATTTTACTACTGCCGGATAGTCTGGTGTATATGGGTATTCGAATTGTTTTGGCATTAGCTGGTGCAGGAGTGTTATATAGAATTGCAGTATATTTGAGCGAGAAAGGCAAAACGCTAAAATTAGATGTAATAGGAATGTTTACTCTTGAAATATACTATGTACACTCATTTTTACTGAGGGTGATAGATTTTGAGGCGGAGGCAAAATTGATGAGTTATGACGCTATTCTTAAAGCCTTAGTATTAGCAGCGTTTTTAATGATAACGATACCAATTATTATTACAGTAATTAGGAATAATAAAGTTTTATCTGTCGTAGTATTCGGAAAAACACATTGAAATAATTTGCAAGGCGGTATGAAGGATGAAAGGCATTTATTTTGTTGAGGGAGTTGCAATTGAAAAAGGACATGCTGGAGATGGTATAGAAAGAAAGGTATTATATCAGATTGAGCAATTGGAGAAAATATCTGAGGTAAAGGTTATGAGCCTTCCCAATATTACCAATTCTTTTGATAGATTATTATTTATTCTTCCATTTGCAGTAAGTAAACGTGAAGGACAGCGCCGAGCATTGTTTGTAGAGGCGCGGAATGCATCTTTTATTTATATTCGTAAGCCTTCATTAACAATTGATTTTTATAAGGTATTAAAGGCAATAAAAAAAGATAATCCTTCTATTTTTATATTTATGGAATTACCTACATATCCTTTTCACAAAGAATATAGAGGTGTGGCAAGGGCTATGGCTTTGAAAAGCGCTCATTGTGAAAAAAAACTGAAGTCGGTAGTAGATAAAATAATAACATATTCAGATGATGATGAAATATGGGGAATACCTACTGTAAGACTTTCGAATTCAGTTGATTTTAAATCTATAAGAATTAGAGATAGTAAGTCCCTGATAAAAAATACGGTTAGATTTACTAGTGTTGCAAACTTTACTTATTGGCATGGAATGGATCGAATGGTTGAAGGTATTGCTAATTATCATGGAAACTATAATGTCATTTTTAATATAGTTGGTGAAGGTCGTGAAATCCCTAGGCTGAAAGAAAGAGTAAAAACTTTAAATGTCGAAAAAAATGTAATATTTCACGGATTTCAGACAGGAAATGGTTTATCAGAAATATTCGACAATACAGACATTGCGGTAGATTCATTGGGTCGTCATCGTTCAGGAGTCGTTTATAATAGCTCCCTTAAAGGGAAAGAATACGCCGCAAGGGGTATCCCTAGTATATCAGGAGTTAAAACAGAATTTGATTACATTCCAGAATTTCAGTATTACTTACGAGTTCCAGCTGATGATACACCTGTAGATATTGAAACCGTTATTACATTTTATGAAAAGGTCTATCTTCACTCTGGAAAGAGCGTTGAGAGTATTTCGAGTGACATAAGAAATTATTCATATCAGTTGTTTGATTATAGTAATGGATTTCTTCCGGTAATAGAGCAGTTAAAGAAGATGATGGAGGAGTAAGTATGGAACTAGTACTGTTATATACTATGTTTCTAATGATGGGTGTAGGTATTTTTGTTAGTACAAAAGTTTATAAGAAAAACATAAATCCAGTTTCGATAATGCTAGTCTTCTTTCTTATATGGTTGATATTAGGGCGTTGTGGGTTTAATGGGCAGTACAAACCAACTGCGGAATCATCAATCGTGCTTATGTTTAATATGATACTGATGTGTGTATTTGTAAGTATAGGTTCATTTAGTAGCATTCCATCATTAAAACTCCCATCTATTCAGAAAAGAAGTGTACAGACCAAGATGTTGAATCTTTTCAGATATGGGGCACTTATCATTAGCATAGTTATATTAATAAATTTGATACGTCGGGTTCTTACCGGAGGGATCTTGCTTACTCAGGTTAGAAATATAAGTTATAGCGTAGCCTTTAATTCGAATCAATACACGGCCATTTACTATAACTCTGTAATTTATTATTTGTATCAATATATTATTAGAGGATTTGCTTTTTTTGATATTGCGTATGGCATTGTTTCTTTGATACACGATAAAAAGCGTATTAAACTTATTTCTTTATTAAACTTTATCTGCTTCATTATTATTATGCAAAGTAGAATTGAGATAATGAAAATATGTGTTTTTGCATTGCTAGCACTTCTGCTTAAAGGCATAAAGCTCACGAAGCAGCAAAAAAGATATGTAAAGCGAATCGCTATAGGAATGACCATCCCGATATTTGCCATTTTTGCTGTAAGAACAAGTTCTGGATCAAATGTTATTCTTCACAGTATTGAAAGTTTTATTGTGGATTACTCTGGTTCGAACTATATGTTCTCAAAGTACTATGCGGACTTTACTGGGGGATTGCGTTTATCGAACTACTCATGGGTGCATGAATTCTTTGGTGGTTTTGGCACTTTGTTTGACTATTTCAAGGCTATTGTAGGAATACCAGTTGGGGATAATAGTGCACTTACTGCATATTTGGGTGTTGGAACAAATATCGGATCATCTACACATTACAATACTTTCTATACTGCGTTCATGGGATTTTTGGATACTGGGGGATATATTGGTTGTATTGCTTTTTCAGCTTTATTCGGTTTACTTGTAGGAAACCAGTATAAGAAATATAAAAAGTATGGTACCGTAAAGAAAATGTACTTCTCGACACTATTCTTATATATAGCGGTCATGAGCACTTACAATTATTTAGCCGCAGGCATATCAAGTACAATCTTATTCTTGGGTACACTTTTGATAAATGATAGGCAGGAGGATTTCAATGGAGAAAACAAAAAGAATAGGTTGGATAGATAGTGCTAAGGGAATATTAATTTGCCTGGTAGTATTAGGTCACATAATAAGTGATAGTAATATACCTCTTCAGAACTGGATTTATTCTTTTCATATCCCTGCCTTTTTAATTCTTGAAGGAATAACAGTAAGTATCACGGAATCGCTAAATAGAGACTTTCGTGAGTTTATAAAGCGGAATTTGTCGGGATTAATTTACCCATATGTAGTATTTAGTGTTCTATTTCTATTAAGATCTTTTATTCAGTATGCTGTAGGATCCTTGAGTTTAATACAAATAGGTAACTATTTTTTAATGTTAATCAGTTTCTGTGGTGTAGGAATTTTATGGTTTTTGCCTACATTATTTTGTGCTAAACTATTATTTTATATTACTTATAAAAGAAAATTGTATGCCATATTTGGGGTTGTTTTCATTGCATCGTTATCAATATGTGTTTTTGCACAGCAAGTGATAAATTGTGATAGCAACATCTTTTCTTTGTCTTCAGTTATTGTCTTTGGTTTTAGGAGTATATTGGCCGCAGGTTTTATAAGTGTAGGATATTTTATTTTTTCGCTATATAAGAAATTAACAATTAAGAGATATATCATGTTCGTAACTTACATTGTTTGTGCAGTAGTTTCTGTGGTTTTTTATAGGTTTAATGGAACTGTTGATCTACACATTATGCTATTACATAATCCAATTTTATATTTGGTGTTTGCGATAAGCGGGGGGATAAGCATTTTTGGAGTAGCTAGGGTATTGGCAAGGTCTAAAGTACTTTTATTATGGGGAAAGAATTCCATCGTTATTATGCTTACCCACACTATCTTTGGGGTATATAAAATTGTATTGATTTTATGTGAGAAAGTAGTTAGTTTTTATCCATTAATAATTGCTTTTTCATTTATAGTTGTTATGGCTGTGGAGAGTTTATTAATTTTGATAATTATGAAAAAGTTCAATTGGTTGATAAAACCGTCTTTCTCCTTAAGTAGAAAGGTAGATGATAGAAATGAGTTCAATTAAGAAAAACTATTTTTATAATATAGTTTACCAAATATTGAATATTGTCATTCCATTAATCACAACACCTTATGTATCACGAATTCTTGGTTCGGGTGGTGTTGGTAGATACTCTTATGCATACTCAATTGCATACTATTTTGTAATGTTTGCAATGCTAGGGGTAAATAACTATGGAAATAGAACAATTGCTGTTGCAAGTGATGACAAACAGAAGAGATCAAAGATTTTTTGGGGAATATACTGCTTCCAATTATGTGTATCTGTGATTGTCATCATTTTATATGTGGCCTATGTTTTATTTATTGGCGAAGATAAGACTATTGGTTGGATAATGATTACTTTTGTGATATCAGCAGGCTTTGATATAAACTGGTTCTATTTTGGAATGGAACGATTTAAAATCACAGTTGTTCGCAATAGTATTGTTAGATTATCGACTGTATTATGCACTTTTCTATTCGTAAAAACGGCAGCAGATGTATATATTTACTCTTTTGTTAGTGTTATCGGAATACTGGTTGCCCAGATAATCCTACTTGTTATGGTTAGAAAGTATGTTCAGCCAGTTAAATTATGTGCTCATGATATTACACAACATATTAAGCCCAATCTGGTTTTATTTGTTCCAGTTATTGCAATTTCTTTGTACAAGTTTATGGATAAAATTATGCTTGGTGCTATGTGTATTGAGTCAGAGGTTGGATATTATGAGAGTTGTGATAAGATAGTGCAAATACCTGTAGCACTGATATCAGCATTAGGTGTAGTTATGCTTCCTAGAATAACTAATATGCTTGCAAATAATCAAGAACAAGCAAGTTTAGAATATACAAAAAAATCATTAGTTTTTACGATTTTTGTTTCTGCACCTATGAGCTTTGGTATAATGGCGGTTGCGGAAGAGTTTGTTCCAATCTTTTATGGTAGAGGTTTTGATAAATGTATAGATGTTTTTCAGTTTCTCCTGCCATGTTGCATTTTTATGGCCTTTGCAAATGTAATTCGTACACAATATCTGATACCTTATAAAAAAGATAGAATATATATAATTTCAGTAATAGCTGGTGCAGTAATTAATCTTATAGTAAATGCTATGCTTATTCCGAGATTACAGTCTATAGGAGCTGCAATTGGAACACTTATTGCAGAAACAACAGTATGTGTTGTACAATGTTTTTGTATTAGAACTGAATTTAGAACAATAAAATATGCTTTGTATTCAATGCCATTCATATTAAGCAGCGTAATAATGTATTTCGTCCTGCGTATCTTGGATTTTGGTAATATGGGTAATATATTAACCTTAATGCTAAAAATATTTATTGGGGTTATTGTATATATTTTTTTCGCGGGGTTAACACTCTTAGTTGCGAAAAAAAGAAAATTTTAACTGAAGTGAGGAGCAATTAATCGATAAAAGGTATTATTCTGATAGGTGAAATAAGAACAAGAATATATCCTTTAACTATGGTGACTTTTTTGTTGCTGTTTACCTATTTATGCAAATTCCGATCGAACGGGATTCTTCCGCATATTTTGGTGTTTTATCTGGTTTTCCTTACTCAGGTATGATAAAATCAAGATAGTTGATAAAGAAAGGACCCCGACCTATGTATAATGGTCTCATAAATTAAGACGCTTTTTCGGACAGTTTTAATGAATCTGATATACTAAAATCAGTATGAAGGAAAGGATTCATTATTATGTCCAGACAAAGAAGAGACTTTAGTGCCAATTTAAATCAGAACTTGTAATCGAGCTGCTTAAGGGCGAGAAAGATCTCAATACCCTGGCAACTGAAAATAATATCCAACCGAACCTGCTTTGCAACTGTAGAACGATGGTAAAAGAGAAATTGTATCTGCGGCTATAGTGGCCGAGAAGCCAGAAATTAATATTTTTGAGTGTAAAATGACGCAAGTAGCAGAATACCTATTTAAAGAAATAAGAAGTGATGCCACATTAAAAAATCTCATAAAAGTGGTGTGTTCAGAAGAAAATTTTTTGGATAATATTGAAAATGTTATATGTAATTATAGTGAATGAAATATACTGTATAGATATGCACTGCGAGACAAGGAAGTATCCAGAATTGCAGTAAATAGAAAACAAAGAAGAATTGATTCAAATATGCTAGAAATAGTATATAAACAGGATACTAATGCGGACAAAATGTTTAAAAAAATGTTGACAAATAGTTATGTTAGAGTTAATGATGATTTGTTGAATAAAATGTGGTTAAAGGTGGACATGGAGGAATTCGCGAAAGTTATTTTGATTAAGAATTATTCATTATATTCAATTTATAACTGGTCACGTAAAGAGGAGGATTTATAAAATTAAGTACCTTTTGGGATAACCGCTAAATATTTCAGCAAATTTCCAGATTCACTGTTTCTATCTAGATAGCTATTACGGCGGAAAAATGGTTTAATAAGGCAAGGAGTAAATAAATGTCAAGTAGTAGAAACTTAGATAACAAAACAATATTGGTGACCGGAGCGGCTGGCTTTATCGGCTCTAATCTGGTCTTAGAATTGTTGAGGACGGCATCCGGTGTCAGGATTGTTGGAATTGATAATATGAACGATTATTACGATGTCAGCATAAAGGAGTGGAGACTGACAGAAATTGAGAATGAAGTAGCAAATCATACGGACTCTACATGGAAGTTTATAAAAGGTTCAATTGCAGATAAAGCGCTGATTGACGAGTTATTTACTACATACACACCAGATATTGTAGTTAATTTGGCTGCACAGGCAGGGGTCCGTTATTCGATCACGAATCCGGATGTTTATATTGAGTCTAACCTGATTGGCTTTTATAATATTCTGGAAGCTTGCCGCCATTCTTACGATGGTGGAGCTGCTGGTGTGAAACATCTGGTATATGCATCCTCTTCCTCTGTATATGGCTCAAATAAGAAAGTTCCGTATTCAACAGAGGATAAAGTGGATAATCCAGTTTCCTTGTACGCGGCAACAAAAAAGTCTAATGAATTGATGGCACATGCTTATAGTAAACTCTATAATATTCCGTCTACCGGACTTCGATTCTTTACAGTATATGGTCCGGCAGGACGCCCAGATATGGCATATTTTGGATTTACCAATAAGCTGCTAAAGGGGGAAACGATTCAGATATTTAATTATGGCAACTGTAAACGTGATTTCACCTACGTGGATGATATAGTAGAAGGTGTGAAACGTGTTATGCAGGCTCCGCCTGAAAAGAAGAATGGAGAGGATGGCTTGCCGATTCCGCCTTATGCAGTTTATAATATTGGAAATAGTAGCCCGGAAAACCTGCTTGAATTTGTGGATATTCTGCAGCAGGAGTTAATTCGTGCTGGAGTTTTACCGGAGGATTATGACTTTGAATCCCATAAAGAACTTGTGGCAATGCAGCCGGGAGATGTGCCGGTAACCTATGCGGATATTGCTCCGTTAGAACGTGACTTTGGATTTAAGCCGGCAACTAGTCTTCGTGAAGGGCTTCGCAAATTTGCTGAATGGTATAAAGTTTTCTATCAGATTTAAGTGTATTTTTGTTGTAAGGGTATTTCTTACATATGGAAAATTTGAAATGTTAATGACTATAAAATCATAATAAGAGGGTATGAAGAAAAGTCTGTAAATAGGATTCTTCTATGATAAGACTTGGTGGAATGCTTAGAAATTAGGTAT